>Ga0233412_10001162_pt1 | contig 14165 bp, 10 predicted proteins | sample Na_anoxic_4_MG_FD_180667 | JGI IMG/M metagenome (GOLD analysis project Ga0233412, IMG submission 180667) | Seawater microbial communities from Saanich Inlet, British Columbia, Canada - Na_anoxic_4_MG | ecosystem: Environmental > Aquatic > Marine > Inlet | place: Canada: British Columbia...
AGATGGTGATCGCCACTACCAATGATCTTGATGTCAATCTTCAGGTGTATCATGATTGTAAAAAAGAAAATATATTAGTGAATTTGGCTGATAACCCAACCTATTGTGATTTTTATATGGGAGGGATCGTAACCAAAGGAAATATTAAAATTGCGATTTCCACCAATGGTAAATCGCCAACCGCGGCCAAGAGGCTAAGACAGTTTTTCGAAGAAGTTTTGCCCGAAAATATGAACGAATTCGTCGAAAATCTCAATACCTATCGAAAGACCATCAAAGGTGATTTTGAGGAAAAAGTGTCAAAAATGAATGAGATTACTAAAGAAATGATCAAGATTAAAAAAGGCTGAAGCTACTATATTGCAACGCTAATAAAGGATTTTTTTTCTGATTCACAAACTGAGCATTTATAATCATCTGGCAGTGATTCGAAAGTTATTCCTTGAGGTATCTCATTTAAAGCATCTCCATAATCTGTATCGTAAACTGTTAGGCAATTTGAACATTGGTGAACCTGTTTTTTGGCAGGTACTTCATTTTCTCTAATGTTTGGACTGTCGTCATCATTCTCTCCTAATTGTTCAAAATAAAGTTTACTTAACTCCATTAGAAGCCCGGGTAATTCTATTTGATCTACATCTTGAGCATAAATCAGGTATTTATGAGAATTTGGATCAAATTTCTCGCTATACAAGACATTGTAAGTAGGCCTTACGGTATATTGCTTCATCATGTCAGGAACATTATTTTTTTCAATGACAATTGAAGTGAAGTAGATTTTTTTGGCGGATCTGGTAACGATGGCAAAGGTAAGGCCATAAGTGCTTATGTCGTTTTGGTCAAAATTCATCACAATGAATTTTTTTAAAGCTAAAGCTTCTTCATCTGCTACCGGAAGGTGCCAATTCAATTCAAGAAGTGAATGCCTGACATTGATTCCTGATTTACCCAAAAATTTTTCAAGGGGTAGCTTACTTTCAGTGGGTATACCTTTTACAATAAATGACTTCCAAGGCGTAATACAGATTTTACCAATTCTGTTTTCAAGACAAAAATCACAAAAGTCTTTAAGAAAATTCAAATAATACTTATTGTTTCGCCAATAAAGACCTAGCCAATATTGTTTGATACCCATTTTGTTCATCCCTTCGTAATACGGGAAAGGCTTGTACGGAACTATCAGTTCTTTTTCAATTGTTCGATTATTTGCCTGAAAAATATCATTTACCAACAAGAACAATTCCTCCACATCTTCGGCATCGCTGCACGTTTCTTCAAGCGCTTGAGAAATTTTAGAAATGTCCCAACTATATATCAAAACTGGGTAATATACTTGCTCCTTCCAATGTGATAAATTAAGATGTAAATACCAATAGTCTTCATGAGGGGAAGCAATAAAGTTAAACTCTCCACTGAATAATGGCGTCAAGCCCTGTTCAGGGTCTGTAATGTTTATTTTTACTTTAGGCTGGTGTTTAAAGCTTTCCAGTATATAGAGGTAAGTCGAGCCATTCAACCAGGTAGTTGAAGGAAAAATATCGGCGGAGACATAGGAGCAAACAATGTTTTGAAAACTGGTATCAGTAACTGTATTAAAGTTTTTTTTGTTTAGGATTTCAGATTCACTGTTCTCGGAATGTTCAGGAAGGATAATATCTTGTCTAGACCCAAAATGCAGCGCATCAAGACCTAAAGTTTTTGCATGATGGATTATTTGTTTCAATTCATTAGGTGAAAGAATGCCACCTTTTACAAATATTCTTTTTAACTCACTCATAATTTTAAACAGTTAAAGCTCTTGATGAAACAGTTTGACTTAAAATATCTTTTACCTCAGGTTTGCAGCTTCCACATCCTAGACCAGCACCTGTTATTTTGCACAATTCGTTAAAATCAGAGCAGCCTGAAAGCACGGCTTCTTCTAAATTTCCCTGGCCAATTTGACTGCAAGAGCAAACGAGTTTTCCTTTTACCGGCTCTGACACTTCACCGGATCTTAAAATTTCATCCCTTTTGTCACCCAGCTCGATCCTCTCTTCGATAAGTGTTTTGTATTCAGCAAATTCGTTCTTGTCGCCTATGAGCACGGCACCAATTAATCGATCATTATGAATGATACATTTTTTATAATACCTTTTATTTAAATCTGTAAAGACAACTTCTTCATAATTATTGTCATTTTTTGGAATATTGACTGTTCCAATACTGCATAGGTCCAAATCTTCGAATTTCAGAATGTTCATCAAAACGGAACCATTATAAATGCTGCTTAAGTCACCAAGAAGATATTTAACAGCTATATCTGCCTGTTGTTCTGCAGCAGATGTTATCCCGTAAAGGAAATTATTGAATTCTGCTATTTCTCCCAAGGCGAATATTGACGGATCGTTAGTTTGCATATGTTGATTGACTATGGCACCTCTTCTGCAATCAATTTTGGCACTTTTTGCAATTTCTACGTTAGGTATAGTGCCAATGGCATAAACAATGGCATTGCCGTAAATAACTTTACCAGTCTTAAGCGTAACTTCTAAAGAATTGGGTTTGTCATCTTCAAATACAGTGCTTACTTCATTGTCAAAATAGATTTGAATGCCTCTTTCCTGTACATCTTCAGCTAGTATCCTGCTTGCCACCAGATCGAGTTGTCTTTCCATTAATCTTGATGCTCTTTGAATAATTGTAATCTGAATATTTTTCTTGTTCAGTGTTGCAGCTAATTCCAAGCCTAAAAGTCCACCACCTACTATTACAACATGCTGTTCAGAGGATTTTAAATTTGTGTTGTCAAGATGGGTTTTTAATCTTTCAGCATCCAGTCTGTTTCTTAATGTGAATCTACCAGGTTGATCCAATTGTGCATTTGATGGAACAAAGGCTCGGCTACCCATAGCCATGATGAGGATGTCATAGTCGTGTTCTTGACCTTTACTATCTGTAATTATCTTATGTGTTTTGTCAACATGATTGACAGAAATCTCAGCATGTAGTGTTAATTTAAGTTTGTCAATTTCTCCTTTCTTTAATTTTCTTAGTGCTTCCCAAGACAGCTCATCACTAACATATTCTGGTAAAAGTACTCTGTTGTAAAAAGGTTCTGCTTCTTTAGAAAATATGATAATTTCGTCTGATTCATTAGCTTCTCGGTAAGATTGAACAAACCTATAGGCCGCCGCTCCAGCACCAATTACACAGATTTTTTGTATGGGTTTTTCAAACTTACATACTTCAACTGCACTGAACTTAAAATCTGGTTCTTTAGAAACAGGATCGATCAGGTTATTTGTTAAATTATTTGCTCGGCCAAAATCATTATTAAGAACCTTTCCCCAATGCATGGGCATAAAAACGACACCTTTTCTGATTTCAAAATTGAGCTGTACGGTAACTCTAACTTCGCCTCTATGATTCTTAATAAGCACAACATCCCCATCTTTAATTTTTCGTTCATAGGCATCTACTCCATTCATTTCAAGAAATGGTTTTGGAATATGCGTCCCCAGTTTTTTTACTTTCCCTGTTCTGGTTCTGGTATGCCATTGGTCTCTTATTCTACCAGTAGTTAAAATAAGTGGGAATTCGGATGATACTTTTTCAGATTGATTTAAGATTTGTGTGGGTAAGCTAAATTGAGCCTTCTCGTTAGGGGTGTAGAATTTACGATCAGTAAATAATCTAGTGGTACCCTGATGGTCTTTGTCAGGAACTGGCCATTGTTTACTGCCCTCTTTTTTTAAGCGACTATAATTAAGCCCTGAAATATCAATATTAGTATTCTTGGTTAACCTGCAATGTTCATCAAAAATTTCACTTGAATTTTCGTAATTGAAACCCTCATAATTCATTTCCTGAGCAAATCTGGTAAAAATTTCCGCATCCGGAAGTGCCTCTCCAGGAGGTTCTATGCCTTTTTCAAGGTAACTCACTCTTCTTTCTGAATTGGTCATTACCCCTTCTTTTTCTAGCCATCCAGCAGCGGGCAGCAATAAATCAGCATATTTACTGGTTTCTGAATCATGAGAGATGTCCTGAACGATGACGAATTTTGCTTTTTCTAATGCAGCTTCAATTTTTTTGGATTCAGGAAGGCTGACAACAGGGTTTGTACAAACAATCCATATGGCTTTCAGCTTACCTTCATGCAATGCATCAAACATTTCTGTTGCGGTTAAGCCCGGTTGCTTTTGAATTTCTTTACTGCCCCAATAATCCTGAACCTCTTTTCTGTGCAAGTCATTTGAGAGATCTTTATGAGCCGCCAATAAGTTAGCCATTCCGCCAACTTCTCTGCCTCCCATGGCATTGGGTTGTCCAGTTAATGAAAATGGTCCTGCTCCAGGCCTTCCGATTTGTCCGGTCATTAACGAAATATTCAATAATGAGACATTCTTGTCTACACCGATGACACTTTGATTGAGGCCCATGGTCCACATGCTGATGAAATTCATAGAGTGACCAATGTACTGGGCAGCTTTTTTAATCTCATTAACCGTTATACCGCAAATTTTTGCTGCCTGGTTCAATGAGGTCTTGAAAACCAGTTCTTTTAAGGCTTCGAAATTATCTGTATGATTTTTAATGAATCGCTTGTCAATTTTGTTCTTTTCTATCAGCCTCTTGGCAATGGCATTGTATAAAATTACATCTGTTCCAGGTATGATTTGTAAATGTAAATCAGCCATTGCAGTAGTGGCTGTTTTTCTCGGATCTACAGCTATGATTTTTATCTTAGGATTATCTTCTTTGTGTTTTTCTAATCTTCTGAATAAAATTGGGTGGCACCAGGCAGGGTTAGCTCCTGCGATCATAAAGCAATCTGCAAGTTCAATGTCTTCATATGATATTGGTACAGAATCTTCGCCAAGCGTCTTCTTGTAACCAACAACTGCAGAACTCATGCAAAGCCTTGAATTTGTATCAATATTGTTTGTTCCAATAAAACCTTTAGCAAGTTTGTTGATGATGTAGTATTCTTCTGTCAGACACTGTCCTGAGACATAAAACCCAACACTATCCGGGCCATATTTCTTTATTAATGACTGAAATATGGCAGCGGCTCTCTTTAGCGCTGCATCCCATGAAACCCTTTGCATTGGATGATTTCTGTTCCAACGCATTTCAGGATAGAGAATTCTTTCTGAAGTGTTTTGTACGACATAATTTAAGTTCATGCCCTTAGAACATAACATTCCTTTGTTTACAGGGTGGTCAGGATCTCCTTCGATTGATAGATTGTCTTTGGTATCCTTATGAATGATGATACCGCAGCCAACGCCACAATAAGAACAAGTTGATTTATAAGACTTTTTGCTAGTCATAGCATCATAGATTTAGCTAGATGCTAAATTACGTAATTACGTATTAATACTTAGGGATTATAATTTAAAAATGCCTACCTAATTTTGATATATCCATATTAATTGAGATATATATTGATAAAGTCCTAAAAGGGAAGTAATAGCTTTTAACTCAATCCGAATTCTGAAGCTTTCGTAGATAGCTCAATCAAATTTTTCACATTCATTTTCTTCATGAGATTGAAACGATGTGTTTCTATCGTTCTTTTGCTGTTTTGTAAGGCATCAGAAATTTCTGAGTTTGTCTTTCCGGTAAGAATTAATTTAAGGATTTGTTTTTCCTTCTTTGTAAGTCCAAAAGGATCTTCACGGTTAGCTGATGTGTTTACTTTTTTTGTTGAATTGTTATTTTGAAGTAAGTTTGAAACGATGATGTTTGAAATATCTCCACTGAAATACTTTTCTCCTGAATGCACAGTATGAATGGCTTTTATAAATTCTTTTTTGTCAGTGTCTTTGAGCAAGTAGCCAAAAGCTCCAGCTTTTATTGACTGCAGGATATATTCTTCAGAATCATGCATTGAGAGCACTATAGACTTAGAGTTACTTCCTTTTTCTTGAATTTTTTGGACAGCATCAATTCCGTTTAATTCTGGCATGCGAACATCTATAATCAGAATGTCTGGTTTATATTTGTCAACTATCTCTATCGCTTCAAATCCGTTTGATCCTTCTGCGATGACCTGTAAATCTTTTTCTTCTTCCAATAAAGATTTGATTCCGTTTCTAACCAGCATATGGTCATCTACAAGAGCTATAGTTATTTGTTTTTCCAAAATTCTCTAATTTTCTACTGAAATTCAAATGTACGTATTTTTACCTTGTTTAAGCAAATAGAAAAAACCTATACATTTTATAGAAATGCATAGGTTTTTTAAAGTCTAATTTAAAATTTTCGGCTTCAGCACGAGCATCACCCAGGCCCAATTTTGAGTACCTGCTGCCAAATCTTTATCCAATCCTTTTAATTCATACATACCGTCTGATGCAAACATATGTGAATACCCTCCTTTTATGAGGAATCCTTTGAATTTATGAGTGTAGACTAAATCTAGTTCAGTTCCTAATGCTTTCTCTCCACTTGGTAAGGCTTTTTCTCCTGAGAAATTCAGCACTTTTACTAATAATCCTGACTTTTCAGAGAGTTTAAAAGTTGCTCCAAGATGTACGTCGAGTAAGCCAATGGAATTAGCATGATTACCCACATAGAAATAGTCCATAAAGCCGTTGAATTTGTGATTGGTACCATACAATGGGAAGAAAGCTCCTGTTTCTCCAGCTTCAGCATCATTTCCACTAATGATTTCAGTACCAAGGCCCAGCCCGATTTTATCAGACAATTTGAAAGAGAAGTCAAGGCTGGCTAAATAGGCTCCTTTAACACTTATTTCCCCTTGTCTCTCACCAGTTTGAAGGAATAGATTTGAACTGACACCAAATTGACCTTTCTTCCAGTTTAAATGTGTTCCAAAGGTCTGAAGATTGCTGATACCATCTGCAGTAACAAGGTCATCTTCGAAATTTTGAAAACCATTGTTTAGAAATAAGAGACTAGCCGAAAAGCTGTTCCAGGTTTTTTTCATATATCCATATAGCATTGTTTTATAAGAGAAAAATCCCTTGGTGTTATATGCATTTCCCACAGACTGAAACCCTGAAATATTATCATAATCCTGATTATAGGCAAATCCTAAGTCTAAAAGAAAGTCTTCTTTTTTATGTTTGATCAATATGGCGTCGTGGTTTCTGCCTTGTTGTGCCCAATCAAGGCCACCCATGATTCGCTGATCATCATATGAAAGAACCTGTCTACCAATTTTTGTGTTCCAGGTTTCGCTGAAATCGATTTTGGCCCAAACTTGAAAAACAGCAAAAGAATTGTTTAAATCTTTTGGGAGGATTTGCCGGTTCTCACCCCAAACCAGTACATCCTGCAGGCTCATATAAAAACTATAATTATCTTTTTTGAATCCAAAGTTTAATCTGGCTCTTGTCGAAATTCCATACCCCGGATCAGCATCTTTAGCTATTAGGGTTCCATAACCATGTCTGTACTCGGTTCGTGGTCTGAATTCACCATCAATTGTAAATTGTGCCGTTGCATTTATACTTATAAATAGCAAAAGGGCAAATGTTAATTTTGTTTTCATTTTTTATTTTTTTGTTGAGTTAATGTTCTAAAAAGTCAATAAGGTATTTTCTATAGTTGTAGTAATCGGCATGTTCAATTACAGTCTTACGCGTTCTGGGTCTTTCAAAACCAATGTCAAGCACATCTCCGATCTTGGCTTTTGGGCCACTAGTCATCATGACCACACGGTCTGCCAGAAAAATTGCTTCATCCACATCATGTGTAATCATGACAGCAGTAATCTTTTCTTTGTTCCAGATTTCAATAAGTACATCTTGTAGATTTCCACGTGTAAGTGAGTCTAGCATCCCAAAGGGTTCGTCGAGAAGCAGCACCCTAGGTTTGATGGCAAAAGCTCTGGCTATACCAACCCTTTGCTGCATTCCTTGTGATAAGGCTGCCGCTTTTTTATGAAAAGATCCTTCAAGACCAACACGGCTTAAGTAATATTTACAAATATCAGAACGCTGTTTTCGACTGGCGTGCGGGAATACCTGTTTAACACCCAGCATGACATTTTCCATAGCGGTAAGCCAGGGCATTAGGCTTGGTGCCTGAAAAATAACACCTCGATCAGGTCCCGGGCCTCTTATGGCCGATCCTAGAATAGAAATTTTTCCATCAGATATTGGGTTCAGACCGGCAATCATTGACAACATTGTCGTTTTACCGCATCCTGAGTGCCCGATTATTGTTACAAATTCTTCTTTTTTAATTTGTAAATTCAAATGTTCAAGAACTATATAATCTCCGTTTGCTGTTGGATAAACTTTTTTAAGATTTTGCAGATCGAGCATAATATCTGCAGGAGCAAATTCATTTTCCATGATATTATTATTTAGGATAGTTTGAGTTTTGAACTAAAATCCCATCTAAGGTCTTTTGGTTCGAGATCGGGTAAGAGGTATAAAGATTCATTTGAAGAATCATTTTCATGTCCGATTTTCATCAGATATTCTATGATCTCATTTCTGATTTTTTTAAATTCAGGGTTGTCATTTAATTCTGTTTTGTCTCTGGGTCGACAAATGTCAATTTTGAATTCAGGCCCTAAAGTTGCATTCGGTCCTGGTAATAGCGGTATGATTCTGTCAGCCATATATATTCCTTCATCCACATCATTTGTTATCAGTAAAGCAGTCCGTTTATTCTTTTCCCAGATATGCAGTATTTCATCCTGTAGCTTACCTCTGGTCAAAGCATCTAAGGCACCAAGAGGTTCATCCATAAGAATCATTTCAGGGTCCATTGCTAAAGTTCTGGCAACTGCAACTCTTTGTTTCATACCGCCAGAAAGCTCCTTCGGACGTTTGTCGATCGCAGGACTTAGATTTACCATATCAAGATAGGATCTCACCATATCATCTCTTTCTTTTTTACTTTTATTGGGGAAAGCCTCTTTTACAGCGATCCATACATTTTGATAAACTGTTAGCCAAGGCAATAAAGAGTAGTTTTGAAAAATAACACCTCGCTCATGACTGGTTCCTGACACAGGGATTCCTTTAAAAAGAATTTCACCTGAACTAGGTTCTTGTAAGCCGCTTATAAGATTGATAAGGGTTGTTTTTCCACTACCAGAAAATCCAACTATTGCAACGAATTCTCCTTCTTCAATTTCAAGGTTAATGTCTTGCAGTACGCTTTGGCTTCCGATACCTTGACCATAGCTTTTCTGCACATTTTTAAGTTCTAAATAGGCCATGAGATTTATTTTAGTTTCCTTCGTTTTTGTTGAAGGAGATTAGTTTTTGAATCGTAAGCATAATCCTGTCAAGTAAGAAGCCTATTATTCCAATTACGAACATGGCCACAATAATTTTAGAATTAGAATCATTGGCTCCATTTTGAAATTCTTCCCAGACAAACGATCCTAAACCAGGGCTTTGTGCAAGAAGCTCTATTGCGATCAATACCATCCAGGCCACCGATAAGGTGATTCTAAGACCTGTGAATATAAGTGGAAGGGAAGATGGAAGGATGATCTTAAACACTTTTTGAAAAGACCCCAGTTTGAGTACCTTTGCCACGTTGAGGAAATCCTGATCTACAGTTGCTACACCCATAGTCGTATTCACTAAAGTAGCCCACATTGAGCAGAGCCCTACGCTGATAAAAGAGATTATGAAAGCGCTGTCAGTGTTTGAGTCTTTTGTGACCGTCTTTACAATCATAAATACCAAGAGCAACCAAACAACGGGTGATACAGGCTTGAATATCTGAATAAGCCAATTAAAAGAATCTCTTAAAGTTTCGCTAAGACCGATGATGATTCCTATAGGAACAGCTATTAGAATTGCGAGTAAGAATCCGGCAAATACTGTTTTTATACTTGTAATAATCTGGTCCACAAAAGAAGGTCTGCCAGTATATGTAATGGCCTCTTTACCATCGGCAATTCTCTTCTGGTTAAGCGAAGCAGTCTTCTCCTTAAAATCTTTCTTATCCTGTCGTATGATTTTGTGGTCCTCCAGTAGTTTGAAAAAGGAGACTTTGACTTGAGCAGGTGATGGAAGCGTGTTTGGCTGGCAGCTTACATCTCCTGAGATGATGCATTCCTTCATTTTAATAGCGGCCTCATCTCCTTGTTCAGTTCTTGCTTTTTCGATTCTGTAATCGGCTTCTTTATTGTAAAGTAACTGGGCGCCTGTTTGCCACACTCCCATGAAAAGTACAAAAGAAGCCAAAGGGGCAATTATTTTTTTAAGAACCAGAATCAGGTTTTTTTTTGTTTCTTTTCCTTGGATAAGATGAATAAGAGGCTCTAAAAATCCCAACCCTATAAAACGGATGCTCTTTGATAGTTTTTTGCTCATTACATAGATTTTTTATTCCGATTGTTATTTCAGACTTTTGATCAAATTCGTATTTAGTCTTTGTTTCCGATTTTAAAGCTATTTATATAGGCTATTGGGTCTTTGGCGTCGAAGTTTTTGCCGTCAATAAAATCAGTTGTGGCTGGTTTGTAACCATCCGTTTCGGGGATGTCTTCAGTTGGGATGTGCCCCTCTGCAACCAATAATTCAGCTGCTTTTTTCCAAATGTCTGGTCTGTATATTTCCTTAATTTTTGTATCATACCAATCAGCAGACTTTGTGTCAGGTATCTGACCCCATCTTCTCATTTGGGTTAAAAACCAAACTCCGTCCGAATAAAAAGGGTAAGTGGCATTATATCTATAGAATACATTAAAGTCTGGCATAGCTCTTTTGTCACCTTTTTCAAATTCAAATGTTCCTGTCATAGAGTTTGCAAGTACCACTTCGTCTGCACCTACATATTGAGGCATAGACAAGATTTTAACAGCTTCTTTTCTGTTGCCTGGGGTGTCAAGCCATTTTCCGGCTCTGATGAGGGCTTTTGTAACTGCGACAGCAGTGTTTGGATTCTCTTCCACAAACTTTTTGGTCATGACAAATACTTTTTCGGGATTGTTTTTCCAGATGTCATAATTCGTAGTAACTGGAACGCCGATTCCTTTAAAAACAGCCTGTTGATTCCAGGGTTCTCCAACGCAGTAGCCATGAATTGTTCCAGCTTCCAGCGTAGCGGGCATTTGAGGTGGAGGTGTAACTGATAGTAATACTTCAGCATCAACCTGTCCTTGTATATAATCGTTCGTGTACATTCCGGGGTGTATACCGGCAGACGCGAGCCAATAGCGGATTTCATAATTATGGGTTGATACGGGAAATACCATGCCCATTTTGAAGGCTTTTCCGGATGATTTATAACTGTCAATTACGGGTTTCAAAGTTTCGGCTTTTATCGGGTGTATGGGTTTGCCATCAGCGTCCTTTGGGATGTGAGGTTTCATTTTAGACCATACGTCGTTTGAAACTGTAATTCCATTTCCATTTAAGTCCATTGAAAAAGGGGTAACGAGTTCAGCCTGACGTCCAAAACCTGAACCGGCAGCAATAGGTTGACCGGCCAGCATATGAGATCCGTCAAGTTGTCCGTCAATAACCCTGTCTAGAATATTTTTCCAGTTTGATTGAGCTTCAACAGAAACGAAAAGACCTTCTTCTTCAAAGAATCCTTTTTCTTTAGCGATGGCCAAAGGTGCCATATCTGTAAGTTTGATAAAACCAAAAGTTAATTGTGGTTTTTCGATTTCAAGTGTTTTGATAGCTGATTTTTCTTCAGAAATTGGTGTTGCTTCTGGGTTCGATTTTTTGTCTCCGCATGAGTAGCTTAGGCTGCTCAGAACTAAGAGTGTTAGTGCAAATAGGGTAGATTTCATAGTTTAAATTTTTATTAATTACGTATAAATACTTAGTTTTTCAAATATATAAGTAGTGATAAACATAAAAGATGTGATATCCTGCCTTTAAACAAGTTTTAAGTCATATTGAAATATGACAAACGACAGTTTTTATTGGTAAGACGTTGTACAGTAGTGTTATATGAATTTGCGCTGAATACGTAATTTAATATGCTGGAGGAAGATTGACAGGAAGCGTAATGAAAACCTTAATTGTCTAGGTAGAAATTATGTTCTGAAATTTCTGTTTTGAGTTTGTCTAAATTGTTAATCGTAATGGTTTTTCCAACACACGTCAGTAGATCTTCAGACTTTAAAGAGGATATAACACGAATGACTTGCTCAACAGTAGTTCCTGAGTAGTCTGCAATTTCTTTTCGACTCAATTGAATGTTAATAGAGCCTTTGTGATTCAAACCAAATTTTCTGTGAATGAATAGCAGGGTATCTATGACCTTTTCTCTTACTGTCATTTGGGCAAAGGCCTTCACTTTTGATTCTGACCTACTTAGCTCATCTGCGTAGAAAAGCATGAGTTCATAGGTTAGTTTGGGGATTTTCTTCATCATTAAATCCAAGGTCTCATTACTGAAATTGCAAAGTATGGAGTCTTCAAGAGCAACCGAACCAATGCTGTATTTTTTATTGGTACCAAATCCTCGATGTCCAATAGTTTCACCTTCCTTCACTAATCTAAGGATTTGTTCCTTGCCATAGATACCGGTCTTTAAAACCTTGGCCTTGCCTTTTTGAATGAAAAATAATCCACTGACGGGCGTTCCTTCCATAATAAATTGCTGACCTTTTTTACAGTTCAAGGTAACTTTTTGCTGAGCTAGACGCATGTCTTGATCAGATTCGAGGCTTTTTTTTATCAAGCAGAGTGCGTTCTGGCAGGTTTCGCAATGTACATTGGATCTGTGCATAAGATGAGTTATTTATCGGCGTTTACTTCAAGTATCATTTGCATTTCTGTTGCTACTTCTTTTTCATCTTTTGTCGAGAATTTTATTGCTAAAGATGCTACGGCGCTTATAATGATCATGCCTCCAATAACGAGGTATCCGTCTGAAACAGCCAATGAAGATGCAGTGGCTTGTGCTCTTTCAATCATGTCAATACTATTACCTTGGTTTGCAGCTATGGCAGTTTTTTCAGCTGTAGCTGATTTAGATTTTAATAAAATTGCAGCCAGAAAGGCTCCTACATTACCTCCAGCTCCAACAATTCCAGATATTAAGCCGATTGCCTTTTTATTGATAAAGGGAACAACTGAAAATGTAGCACCTTCTGCCATTTGAACAGTAAGACTAAAGGCTACTAGAAATACAATCGCGATGGCCAATATGTTTACATTAGAAAAGAACATGAGCATCGTTCCTTCTAGGGCTAAGAGCATAGAAAGAAGTAGTACACGGCCTCTGAGCCCCCTTAATTTTCCAAATTTATCACCAAAAAAGCCGCCTAATGTTCTGGCGAAAATATTCATCATTGCGAATGAAAGTACTATATTTCCTGCGGTGATTCTGTCTATATGAAATGTGTTCTGAAGGTAGTCATCCATGGTTCCGTAAACTGTAAGTTCCACTCCAAAGCAAGCAGCATATACAAAAAACAGGATCCAGACTCGATAATCTGTGATGACGTCTTTAACTGAAATGTCATTTTTTTTATGAGATGTTAATTTGCCAGCGGCTTTTAAGTCTTTAAAATTTCCTTCTGGTGTATCTTGTGTGAAACGATAGTAAACTATTGACATGAGCAAGCAAATGATTCCTGCTATGATCATAGAGTACCTCCAGGAATCAGTCTCTGCTATTCCAAAACTGACAACAATGGAGGCAATAATCGGCATTCCCAATCTGTTTGCTCCACCTCCTAAATTACCCCATCCGGCTGAAGTGGCATTAGCTGTTCCAACAACATTCGGAGCGAACATCAGTGAAGTGTGCACCTGGGTTATGACAAAGGAGGCTCCAATGAAACCTATGAAGAATCTGCAGACAAGAAATTGAAAGGGGGTTTGCGAGAGCCCTATAAGAATTACAGGAATAGCACCGATTAAAAGTAGCGCTGTATAAACTAATCTTGGACCGTGTATATCGCATAACTTACCGATAAGTAGTCGGGCAAAAACAGTTCCGGTAACAGCAAGGATTATTGAATTCCATTTTTGATCAGGGCTTAAGCCAAGATCTTTAACAACATCAGGCATGAATGGAACTATACCGAACCATGCGAAAAAACAAAGAAAAAAGGCAATAGAGGTAATCCAGAAAGTTCTTGTTGGAAGACTCTTAAAGTTGAGTAGCTCAAGTTTGGTTGCTTTGGACGAAATCATATTTATTATTTTGAAATGAATAACAAAACTAATAAATAATAAGTATAAATACGTATTAAAATATTAATA
>Ga0233412_10001167_pt1 | contig 14114 bp, 16 predicted proteins | sample Na_anoxic_4_MG_FD_180667 | JGI IMG/M metagenome (GOLD analysis project Ga0233412, IMG submission 180667) | Seawater microbial communities from Saanich Inlet, British Columbia, Canada - Na_anoxic_4_MG | ecosystem: Environmental > Aquatic > Marine > Inlet | place: Canada: British Columbia...
AACAGCCCATGTCCTTAAATTTAGTGTTTTTCAGGATATGTATTTTAATAACAGTTTTGATCCGGGGTTTGATATCAAACCAAAACCCGAGCTGAGAAATACTCCTTTTCAAGTGAGGCCCCAGGGTCCTCTCAGGTATCCTGCACAGGGAAAGCCTTTATCAGAGAAAGATATGAAAAATTTTGTTAATGTAATGGCTGCAGAGATTGCCAAGTCCCTGGACCTTAAGAAAAAATAGATGTGTTGAAAATCAAAATTATAGTCATTGACCGCACACGGTCACCTTTCCTGAAACAGGGAGAATCCTTCTACCTTGATCGACTCCGAAGATATGCAAATGCTGAATGGTTAGAGATCAAACCAGCAAGGATTACACAAGGCAGGCCTGTTGATGATATCCTGGAGGCAGAAGGAAAATTAATAGCCAAAAGGTTTGTTGAGCGGGAATATGTAATTGCCCTGGATCGATCAGGCAAGGTTTATAATTCTAAAGGACTGGCTGCGAGGATTGAACAACTATCTTTTCATAACAACAGGCTGACATTTATTATAGGTGGCCCCTTAGGTCTTTCAAAAGGGATTTTAGGCAATGCTAATGAAGTTTTTTCTCTCTCAAAACTTACCTTGACCCATGAAATGAGTCGTCTGCTGCTGCTTGAACAACTCTATCGGTCGTTCACAATTATTAATGGTGAGAAATACCATAAATAAAAGGCACAATTTATCACCCCACCCTGCCCTTCCCCTCAGGGCATACATAACCCAGGCAGTTGTGGCCTGATCAGGCAGACTGTTCTAACCGGAACAAATAAAATCCAGCAGTAAATTCACCTCTTTTCTCCGATAGACCATTATGTGATCACCTCCAGCCAGTCATAGGGGTCGTCTGCCAGGCCGTATTGCAGGTCGGTCAGTCTTTTAAACAGTTCCCGAGAAAGCCTTCCAGCCTGTCCGTCTGCAACGGTGATATCTTCGCCCTTGTATCCGAGGCAGGCCACTGGTGAAATTACAGCAGCTGTCCCTGTGCCAAAGACCTCTTCGAGTTCGCCGGACCTGGCTTTATCAATAACCTCGTCAATACTCACCTGCCGTTCATTAACATGAAATCCCATATCCCGGCATATGGTTAGGATAGAATCACGGGTAATACCTGGCAGGATGGTACCTGTCAACGGAGGTGTGACCAACTCATCTTTGAATTTAAAGCAGATGTTCATGGTCCCCACTTCTTCCACATAGCGCTGCTCTCGTGCGTCAAGCCACAACACCTGGGTATATCCCTTGCCGTGGGCCTCGATCTGGGCCTTGAGGCTGGCAGCATAATTAGCCGATGTCTTGGCTTCACCTAGCCCACCCGGAGCTGCCCTCACATAAGTATCTTCTACCAGGATCTTGACCGGAGCAAATCCTTCCGGATAATAAGCACCGACTGGGCCGGTGATTATATATAACAGATATTCGTCAGCAGGACGAACGCCCAGGAAAGGCTCAGTGGCAATGATAGTCGGCCGAATGTATAGCGAGGTTTGGGGCGCCGACGGAATCCAGTCTTTGTCTATCTGAATGAGGCGTTTCATGCTTTCGTAGACAAGGTCCTCGGGATAAGCAGGGATGCACACCCGTTCAGCCGACCTGTTCATGCGTTTCAGGTTATCGCGGGCCCTGAAAAGGGCTATCTTATTGTCAGGCATCCGGTAGGCCTTGTGACCATCGAATACTTCTTGACCGTAATGAAGGACAGTCGCTGCAGGGTCAATTACAAAAGACCTGTAAGGTTCAATTCTTGGGTTGTGCCAGCCGGCATCGATCCTGTAATCAAGTAAGAACATGTGGTTTGAGAAGTAGATTCCAAATCCAAGTTTGGACTCGTCTGCAGGCTTATTTCGTGCCATTCCCGGGCGCGCCATAGTAACGGATATATCCATTGGTCAATTCCTTTCGGTTAATACTTTTAATAATTTAGATAATGTTTAAGGGATGAAATATGCTTTCTAAGTACTGAATAATTTTTGAATATCCGGGTGGTTCTTTATTGCCTCCAAAAATTGACCTGTACGCCGCTCTAATCGCCCTTTTAGAATCCCTACCACACCCTCCATAATGAAATGGCCCATGCTGTGGTCCTCATCAAAGAGTTCCAAAAGTTTCTTTCCTGGGATGGCCATCACTTCACAAGGTTCGACACATATGGCAGAGGAAGTATATTTGATAGATTCTTGAAAGAGGGCTGACCATCCAAAGGAATAGCCGGGTTTGACAGCTCCGAGGGAAATCATTATTGACTCTGAGGCCTTTACCTCCAAAATTATTTTCCCTTTTAAGAGCATGTAAAGACAGTCTGCCTCCTGTCCTTCCTTAAAAATCACATTGCGTTCCTCGAACAGGCGTAATTGTACAATTGGCCTTATTTTTTCGAGCATTTCATCATTCAGGTTATCAAGAAGGTATATCTTTCTTAGATCCTCAATGGATAACATGTGTTCTCCTCCCTTGAGAATATTTTTGGCTTTCACCATAAAATTAGATTAAAATAAAAATCACAATTATAAAAAGTGCTGCTGCACCCGCTCCAACCCCGATTGGCACGGTTCCACTTAGTAACTCGGTATGGACTTTTCTCTTTTTCATTGACAGTTTTTTTCCTCTTACACCTGTTAATACCCATAAACTGACCAGAGGAATGAGTGATATTTTTGCCTTTCCGTCAGCAGAAAACCGTCCCAGGTATCCTGCAAGGCCATTGACAAAGATGCGATCACAAATTTTATTAATTGCATTGAAACCTTTGTCTGTGATGTAGAAAAACAGCCGCCCTCCTTTACGATAAAACCAGTCAACATCAAGATTAATAGCCCTCATCTCTGCCGGGTAATATCCCGAGAGGATAAGAAGACAGAACGCCAGGGCACCGAACATCAATAACTGCAACTGGCCCACCACATGCGCGGCCGTGTATGGGACATAGTCAACAGGGTAAGGAAGAATATTATACAGGAAACCGGGAAATATACCGATGAAAACACACAAAAAAGCCGCAATTCCCATTGCAAGAAGCATATTAAGCGGAGGCTCTTTTGTCCGGATACCTGAGTCATGGCCAAAAAACGTGAAGAACGGGACCTTTATCCCCGCATGGTGGAAAACACCCGCTGAAGCAAATTGTAAAATTAGCCATACAACAGTCAACTTTCCATATGCAGCAGCACTGATAATCATGGATTTGCTCACAAAGCCGCTAAAGAGAGGGAAAGCGGAGATTGATGCTGCTCCGATCATACAGAACAGGCAGGTAAGCGGCATTGTCTTATACAGCCCCCCCAGATCCGTACATCTTATTTTTCCGGTCATGTGAAGGACAGATCCTGCGGCCATGAAAAGAAGCGCTTTGTAGAGAATGTGACAGAAGGCATGGGAGACGACACCATTTAAAGCCAGTTGTGTTCCAATGCCGATCCCGCACATCATAAAACCCACCTGGTTGATAAGGCTGTAAGCCAGCACCCGCCGGATGTCATTCTCAAGGACTGCATAGAATATCGGCAGGACTGTCATAAATGCCCCGACCCATATTAATAGTTCAGTCCCGGGAAAGGTCCTCGCCATCAAATAGACTGCACTCTTTGTAGTAAGGGCGCTCATAAAAATCGCACCGGTGACTGTTGCTTCAGGATAGGCATCCTGCAGCCACGGATGAAGGGGGGGGATGGCAGCGTTGAGGGCAATCCCAATGAAAATAAGCCAGGAACCTATCCCGCCCAGCCCGATGTATCCAAATCCCAACGAGCCTGTGCTCTTTACGTATATCACTATACCGGCTAACAGGCAGAGGCCCCCGAAAATATGAACAAGGATGTACCGGTACGCAGCGGCCTGAGATGTCTTTGTCCTGCGGGCCAGTATAAGGAATGTAGAGCTTATAGCCAATAATTCCCAAAAAATATATAGAGATAAAAAGTCTCCTGAAAAGACAACCCCCAGGGCGCCTCCGGCATACAGTAATGCTGAAATGTGCTGGAGATCATCATCCACCTTCAGGGCATACAGTATAGCAATGAACGATACTAATGTGAATATATATCCAAAGATCAGACTGAGTTTATCAACCTTTCCAAAGATGAGCTGGTAGTCCAGGAAGTTAATCACCCAATGGGTTCCTTCAGGCATCTTGACAAGGACAGCAAAAGCAAGAATAGGCAGGAGCAGCATATAGGCAGATTTAAGCTTTCCCTTAATAAAGGGGACAAAAAGGGCTCCAACAATAAATATCGCTGCCGGGGGTATCATATTACTCATAATAATGCTCTTCTCTTCTGAGGAATAGGCGTAACACTTTTGCTATAAAGATGAGGAAGACACATGAGACGAATCCGTATACGGCAAAAAATTCCGGGGCAGCTTCCCATGGAAACTCAGCATGCTTGTTTATAAAGAAATCTATGATAAGGAGGATCACCAGGGAGAAATAAAAAATACCCAAAAATCTCTTTACATTTTTTGGTTTATCAAAGATCTTCAATTCTTTTTTCATAAAGATTTTCCTCCGAAATCTGCTCAAAAGAGAGATCTTAAAAAAATAATGCCAAGATATAAAACCCCTAATAGAAGAACTATATGAAAAACAGTCCGGTATCCGGGTACAGCCTCGTGTGAAAGGATCTTTTTTTCTTCATTCATTTTACTCCCTCCAAGATATCGGCCCCCGACGTTATTATTTCCATGCCAACCCAATAATCAATTGATCATCATGCCTGCCAGTCTAAGAAAAGGCTGGGGATAGAAAAAGAGACCAATGGAACCCAGTGAAGTCAATACAAGTGGCACCACGCACCAGATGGGTGCCTCTTCTACCCTGTTATCAAACATGTTCTCTTCAGGCGTGCAGAAAAAAGCCCTGTATACAATAGGTAAAAAATACGCGGCATTTAATAAAGAGCTTCCAAGCAAGACTACTAACATAGGCCAGTTATCAGCCTGAAGGGTCCCAAGGACGAGGTACCATTTACTGATAAACCCACCGCCGGGCGGAAGACCGATTACACTTAAAGAACCTATGAAAAAAGCGGTCATTGTTACAGGCATCCTTTTCCCAATGCCTACCATTTCGCTGATATTCTTCTTCCCCGTGGCCACAAAGATGGCGCCTGCGCAGAAAAAGAGAGTGACCTTGCCAAAGGCGTGCATGGCAATATGGGTCATACCCCCAATCATTCCTTTTGGAGAAAGGAGCGCAACACCAAGTATAATGTAAGAGAGCTGACCAATTGTTGAGAATGCAAGTCTTCTCTTCAGTCCGTCCTGTGAAAGTGCCATGAGTGAGGCAGTTATGACTGTGAAGGCGGCAATATAGCAGACAATAGTGCCAAGATGCAAATCCAACAGGAGGTTTACTCCGAAAACACCGATAAGAACACGAACAATGCTGAATACACCAACTTTCACAACAGCCACTGCATGCAGCAATGCACTTACGGGTGTAGGTGCCACCATTGCTGCAGGAAGCCATGAATGGAAGGGCATAATTGCTGATTTGGTAAACCCGAAGATGAACATCAACAAAAGAACGGCCATTATGGTCCTGGATCCGGTTCCTGCCAAAAAGCCGTATTTTGAGAACTCAAGGGTTCCTGCGAGATTGTATGATATAAGCATCGCCGGCAAAGCAAATGCGATAGAGCCGCCAACAATATACAGGAGGTATTTTCGCCCCGAGCTCCTTGCCTCTTTATCCTGATGGTGTGTTACCAATGGATATGTAGATAGAGAAAGCAACTCATAAAACAGGTAAAGCGTAAGAAGGTTTGCGGAAAATGCCACACCAATGGTCGCTGAAAGGGCTAAGGCAAAGAAGCAAAAATATCTGGTCTGGCTGTGCTCTTTTAATCCCCGCATGTATCCAATCGAATATGCAGACGTGATAATCCATAGAAAAGAAGAGACAAGGGCAAAGAGCATGCCAAGGGCATCAACCCTGAATTTGATTGCAGCCCCGGGAAGGAACTCAGCCACCGTATATACTATCTCGGTCCCCTGCAGAATGGTGGGAAGCATAGAGAGCACAATCAAAAACTTTGCAGCAGCTGCCACAAATGTCCATGCCTCACGGACATTCGGCGCTCTGCTTGAAACGAGAACAGGCGTAACTGCTAATGAGATCAGGACAGCAAGAAAAGGTTTTATAGACGTTATTGTTTCCACTATACAATCTCTTTCGGAATGGCAAACTGGATAATGTAGTTTACAATATCACCTGTGTAGACACCTACCACAATAAGACTTGCGGCAACAATTAAAAGCGGAACCAGCATCATAAGTGGCGCCTCAGCCATTGGTTCAGGAAGAACATTATGCCCATGGCCCTCAGCAAACGGCTCATAATATGCTATCTCGATAACCCTGAAAAAAAGAACCACATTGACCAGGCTACTGAACAGTAAAGCCACCATAAAACCATAATGTCCGGCCTGAATTGCCCCGGAAATTAAGTACCATTTACTGAAAAAACCACAGGTGGGAGGAACTCCAATTATAGACAGTGCCCCAATCACAAAGGCCCCCATAGTAAAAGGCATTGTCCGGAATAACCCTTTAAGGTCCTTGAAGGCATATCCCTTGACCTTATAGACAATATTCCCCGCAACCAAAAAGACACACAGTGTCATGAGGGAATCGTTTACGATGTGGAGAATTGCACCGGTCATCCCTGTCCGGTTCCCAAGCCAGGCGCCGCCAACCATATAACCGACTTCTGCAATAATGACATACGTTAACATTTTCTTCAGATTCCGTTCGGACAGGGCAAATATAGAGCCCATCACAATGGCAATAGTGGCAAGCCACACGATAGGTTCACTCACTGTCAGAGTCGAAAAAACATACTCCGGAGTAAAAACCGTCAATATAAGGCGTATCATCACATAGATCATTACCTTGGTCACCAAGGGTGCGATCAAACTGCTTGCAGCAGATGGAGCATATGTATATGCATTGGGAAGCCAGGCATGCAAAGGAAAGAAGGCCATCTTGAGCCACACCCCGATCATACAGATCATAAACGCAGCTAACACGGCCTTAGACTGATAAAGGGCCGGTAAAATTCCCGCAATATCCACCATATTCAATGAACCGGTGACAATATAGAGATATCCGACACCTAACAGATAAAAACACGCCCCGATAGTACCCATGTATAGATAGTTAAGAGTTGCCAGCGGGGCACGGTCCTCACCCATGGCAAGCAAGCCATATCCTGTCAGGGCTGCGATCTCCAGCAATACATATAGATTAAAGGCATCTCCGGTAGCCACGATACCCAAAAGCCCGGTAACCATGAGGACATATAATGTATAAAAAGGACCTGTTTTTTCTGGGAAATCCTGCTCAATAGTCTTTTTATTTGCTATTAAATTAAGGAGTGCAACGATTGAAACTACAGTCAGGACCAACCCATTGAGATGATCCACATAATATGCAATGCCCATGGGAGGATCCCATCCCCCTAATCGATAAAGGACTACCCCCTCATCCAATACTCTCAATAGCAGGTTAACACTTGCCCAGGATGCTAAACCAAGGCCTGCAACTGCAATAGGAAAACACAGTTTTTTATTCACCCATCCGGAAATATTGATAATAAGGGCAGACAAAAGTGGTGCAATGATAAGGATTGCTGGTAATTGCTGGTTCATTTCTCTCTTATCTGAGCAAGAATTTCGTCTTCTTCCAAAGTATGATATCGTTTATAGACTCTAATAAGTAATGCAAAAGCCACCCCGAGAGTAGCTACGCACACGACAATAGCAGTAAGCATCAATACGTGAGGTAGCGGATTGACATAGTCTGCAGATTGAATTATATGAGAGCCGGCCGCATTGGCATGTTCGCTGTGGGCATGTTCTAAGATCGGAATTGTTGCCCCTTTCTTGGCGCCTATGGAGACATAAAACAAGATAATGGCCGTCTGGAAAATACTCATACCCACAACTTTCTTAACGAGGTTGTTTTTTGCAATCATGGCATAAAGTCCGATCATCATTAGGATGATGAACATCCAGTAGTTGTATTTTGCGGCGATAATTGAAATTATATCAGGCATAAGTAATTAAATTAAAAAAGTGTCTAAAGTGAGCTAAAGTGCCTAAATTGAGTTAAACTATCTAAAGTAAAAAGAGTGCCACTGGTCTCTGTAATGTGTTAATGACTATTGTTCATGGAAATTTAAAATTTTCAGTCCTTAAAGTCCTTCATCATATTTTCCTGCCGAGGACACATTATTATAAATCCAAATCATGGTTGCCATTACTGCAATTCCTACGCCGATCTCTACGAGAAGAATACCATGTGAACGTGCAGTAACAGGGTCCACATATAGAACGGATGCCAGTGCGCTGTAGTCTAAAAAATTAAACCCAAAAAACAGACATAAAACGCCTGTGCCGGCATAAATAAGAACACCAATTGGACAAAGGAGCGCATGCATTTTTTCTTGCATTCGAATCAGGGCAATCCTTAAGTTTTGAGAAATAGCGAGAAGTATAATACTGGCTCCAAGAATAACACCTCCCTGAAACCCGCCTCCAGGGCTATGATGTCCGTGCGCTATAACATACAGGGCAAAAAGCTGGATAAAGGGGATCAGCATTCGGCATACAGTCTTGATGACCAGATCATACGGGGTCCATTGTGTATCAATTCTTTCAAAATCTTCCGAACTATCTGGAATGATCCTGTCGTTTTTGATATGGATAATAATTCCCGTTGGTACGTGCCGATAGTGGTGCTCTCCTTTTTCTTTTCTGAAGACCCTCAAAAGTATAAAACACACCACACCAGCGCTAAATATAACAGCGGTTTCAAACATGGTATCAAAACCACGATAGTCAGCCAGTACTGCCGTAACAATATTGGGTACCGAAGTTTCCTGCATTGTCTTTTCAATGTAGTGAGGGGAAAGATGTGTGTGTGCAGGGGATGCAGGATCGGCCCACCCGGGAAAGTCAACTGTGGCATAAAGCAGGATGCTGCCGCTGAGGATAACGATCAGAAAGGCAATAACCTTCAATCTTTTGTCCTCCTTGTTGTACGAAATATGGCTGCTACTAAAAGAACAGTGCTGACTCCGGCACCGACAGAGGCTTCTGTAAAAGCAACGTCAACAGCACCCATAATGGCCCATAACAGACACATCATAAAACTGTATGCGCCGAACAAAATGGCAGAACTCAGGAGATCTTTGACCGAAATGGCGCCAATAGCGGTAACAACGACTAAGGTCAGGATAACCAGATCAAGTTCCCAGATCATATGCCATCTCCTTTTTTCCCTTTGGTCCACGGGGCAAGGCCAGCTCTGATTCCTGCATCCACAATGCCATGAATAGCGGTTGGGCTTGATAGAAAAACAAATACAACAATTAAAATAAGCTTAAGGGAGGTAAGGAGATTGCCAATGGAAAAATGATGCAGATTATATAAGGCCAGTGCAAATATCATCAAAAGTGAAGCCACGGTATCAAGTTTTCCTGCCGGATGAAGACGTGAATAAAAATCAGGAAACCGAAGAATGCCCACTCCTCCACCCGTGAAAAATACGAGTCCGATGACCAGGAGTATAGTTACAAGAATGTCCATTATAACCCCTTCCGCTTTTGAAAATATCTTGAGGCCGCCAACACCGTAATAAAGTTCAACATTGCATATGCCAGTGCAATATCCACAAACATGTCTACACGACGGTAAATAAGGCCAATCAATACAAGTAATACTACGGTCTTGCTTCCAATTGCATTAACACCGATCAAACGGTCTAACACTGTAGGCCCAAAAATGGCGCGATAAAGCGAGAAAAACATTAACAAACTCAAAAAAAGACCGCAATATAAGAAGATATTATCCATTATTTTTCACCGAATACCCTGATAATTCTGTCTTCCATCTCGCCTGGCAGGCCTTCACTGGATTTTTTGTCAATAGCATGTACCTTGAAATCTCCATCTATTGAGACATATACCGTTATGGTTCCAGGAGTGAGAGTAATTGAATTGGCAAAAGTCACGAGAGAAAGGTCACCCTTCAACCTACTTTTGAATTTTACTATCTTTGGGTCAATTAGCTCCATCATCCTCGGGTGAAATGTCAGGTACATCAGATGCAGATTGGCCACAAATATCTGATAAAGCAGCCAGGGGATATACTTGATGAAACGCACCCAGGAACGCAGAAGACCTTTTGTTTTTAATTCCGGGAACAAGAGGTCTCCTGAGAAAAAGGCAACAATTAGGCAGGAAATTACCCCTAAACTTAGATGAAATATGTCAAATCGACCGGAAAGGAGAATCCAGAGGCCAAACATGATAAGAAACGTCAGCAAGAAAGGGTAAATACGTTTTTTCGTCATTCAACTTCCTTTGAAAGTTTGTAATTCCATATTTATTAAAGAAGACTTCGAACGGTAAATTTAATTCCCGTGCCTGAGTCTCTTTTAAAAGCTCAGATAAGGAGGCTGTCCGAGCACCAGGATTCTTAATAATTATATCAACCACGGAATCAGGTTTCTTTTCATATGTTAATCATTCCACCATTGCAACCTTTTTTTTGACGGGCACTAACTACAAGACTCCAGGGCCATACTTATCCTATTCTTCAGCTCGGTCAAATCAAAAGATTTAATCACATAAAAATCAGCTGAAATAGATTTTATATCCTCCTTAAAGGTGTCATAAGCGGTGCAAAGTACAACAGGCAGATTATAAAATTTGTTTCGAATATCCTGTAATAGATCTAATCCGTTACAGTCCACCATTTTGATATCCAGTACAACGAGATCAGGCTTTTCCTTTTCAATCCTTTCCAAAAGCCTGTAACCGCTATCAGCTGTTATGACTTCATAACCTGCCTCACTCAATTCCTCAGAATAGAGGTACCGGATATGTTCTTCATCGTCCACAATCAGTATTTTTGCCATGATTTTTCGCCCCAATTTCTGTAAATATTTTCTTGAAAACAAGGCAGCCTAAACCCGAGCTGTATTTCAATATTCATAAAACCCCTTTCCTGTTTTTCTACCAAGCCATCCGGCATCAACATATTTCCTCAGAAGAGGGCATGGCCGGTATTTGTCATCACCCAATCCACGATGTAGAACTTCCAAAATAGCCAGACACGTATCCAGACCAATCAAATCAGCTAATGCCAGTGGGCCCATAGGATGATTCATTCCAAGTTTCATGACCTGATCGATATCATCTACTTTACCTACGCCTTCAAAAAAAGCATAAACAGCTTCATTGATCATTGGCAGGAGTACCCTGTTACTAATAAAACCCGGGAAATCATTTGCAGATACAGGAGTCTTTCCTAATTTTAATGCCAGATCTTTTGTCACCTGAAATGTCTCATCAGAGGTAGCTAATCCGTTAACAATTTCTACGAGCTTCATCATAGGAACCGGGTTCATAAAATGCATACCAATCACCTTTTCAGGCCTTTTTGTTACTGCCGCAATCTTTGTAATTGAAATGGAAGATGTATTTGAAGAGAGTATAACTCCTTTTTTACAGTATTCTTCCAAATCTTCAAAAACCTGTAGTTTTAAGGTTTCATTTTCTACCGCAGCCTCAACTACAAAATCCGCCTTGACCATATCACTCAGTGAGGTTGAACCCTCCACCCTTCCTAAAACGGCATTTTGATCATCCTTGGTGATCTTCTCCTTTTTGACCATTCTGCCAAGACTTTTTTCAATAACAGAAAAGCCCTTTTCCACAAATTCATCCTTGATATCATTCATAATAACCGACAGGCCACTGATTGCTGCAACCTGTGCAATGCCTGAACCCATCTGCCCGGCACCAATAACACCTATGGTTCTTATATCCATGTTCAAAATTCCTCCTTAGTATTTATTAATATTACGAGACCTTTGAAAAACGCCCCCTTTTATCCAATTTCTGCACTTGCCCCGCCTGCCCTGTTCAATTCCGAAGGACAGCGCAGCATATTGACACAGGGTAGCTCCGGAAGATGGTACCGGGGCCTGCCCCGTAGCTCTGGAAGATGGTACCGGGGTCAGACTCAAATTTTAGTCCGCGAAATACTCAATGTATGGATGCCTGTCCCGCTCTACCTATCGGGATGGCTAAAATTCTCACCTTCCCCTCCGGGGGCGTAGGCCCTACCCTCCGGCCTGTAATCCCTACGGGCTGGAAGCGGGGCCGGAAGTGGGGCCAGAGGCTTGACCTTGAATAAAATTGAGCATTTTTCAAAGGTCTCATTACTTATTGAATTCCATATGACATTCAAGGCAAATTAATATAGACTTTACATTAAAATCTATAAAATCACAATATAAATTTGGACCTTTTTAAAAGCCGCTTGACAAATGCTTTAAAGATACATTATGCGGGTAGGGATTATTGGAGCACAGAATTAATTCAAAGGAGAGGAACTTCTATGATTTTGGAGTTTATTGAAGCACGTGATCTTCCTGATGCCTGGTTTCAGTGCATTTACAGGCTGCTTGAGAAAGGCAGAGAATATATTATAGATAGGGGCAGCTATAAGGGACAGAAGCGGCTTGAATTTGATTATAGCACAATACATATCAAATATCCTGACGTCAGGCCCTTGCTGCCGGATATTCCTCCTTCACTTGGTATCCCAAATCCCGTTGCTGACGGCTATCTTGAGGAATACCTCCCCTACCTTATGACATCAACAAAACAGACCGGTGAAGACTACACTTACGGGCAATACCTGGAACCACAGATTGAGGAAGTTATTCGCATGTATAAAAATGACGGTTTTGAAACGAATCAGGCATATATGACCGTTGGCGACCCTGAATCAATCTATCTCAATGATCCCCCGTGCCTTCGAGGTATTGATACACGCATTATGGACAATAAGCTCCATTTTATCGTATATTTTCGATCCTGGGATTTATGGAACGGCTTTCCGGCTAACCTGGGGGCTATCCAACTCTTGAAAGAGTATATGTCTTCCAGCATAGGGGTGAAAGACGGGGAAATCATTGCATCAAGTAAGGGTCTTCACTTATATGATTACGTCTGGGAATTGGCTGAATTGAGAACCATGCGGGATATGCCGTCCTCCGGGTTATCCAAATGAAAATTGATCTCAAAGGTCTAAATGCCCATGAAATGGAAGAATGGGCAGTAGGCCTGGGCCTTGAGACTTACAGGGGCCGCCAGGTCCGCAACTGGCTCCTGAACAGGATGGCCGGATCATTCGATGAAATGACCAATCTCCCAAAATCCCTTAGATCCCTTCTAAATGAAAAAGCATATGTCACCCACCTTGAAAATGTCAAAACCCTGGTATCCAAAGATGGTACCAGAAAATATCTCTTTAAGCTAATAGACGGTTTCTTTATTGAATCAGTTCTCATCCCGGAAAGGGGCCATTTCACGCTCTGTATTTCATCTCAGGCCGGCTGTGCCCTTGGCTGCCGATTTTGTTTTACAGCACAGCGGGGACTGAAAAGAAATCTGAGTTCTTCTGAGATCATTGACCAGGTCATTCAAATAAAAAAATCTATGGATGAACCGGATCGCCTGACCAATATTGTGTTAATGGGTATGGGTGAACCCCTCGCTAATTATGATGCAGTCTTAAGGACTATTCACAATATTGTAAGCAAAGACGGCATGAACTTTTCCCATCACAAGGTGACTCTTTCTACATGCGGACTAATTCCTCAGATAAAACAATTAGGCCGGGATATCACAGTTAATCTTGCTATATCTCTGAATGCAGCGGATAACGAAACTCGCAATTTTCTTATGCCTGTCAACCGAAAGTATCCCCTGGAAAATCTTATTTCTGTGTGCAAGGGTTTCCCTCTACCAAACAAACGAATGATCACCTTTGAATACATCCTGATCAAGGACATCAATAACAACGATTCAGATGCCCTGAAACTTGTAAAACTATTATCGGGTATTCGTTCAAAGATTAATCTGATCCCCTTAAACCCTCATCCAGGTTCGGATCTTACTCCCCCTTCCCTTAAAAACATCCTCCATTTCCAGGAAATCCTGATTGACAACCATTTCACAGCAATAATCAGGAAAAGCAAAGGAAACGATATCATGGCTG
>Ga0233412_10001170_pt1 | contig 14097 bp, 27 predicted proteins | sample Na_anoxic_4_MG_FD_180667 | JGI IMG/M metagenome (GOLD analysis project Ga0233412, IMG submission 180667) | Seawater microbial communities from Saanich Inlet, British Columbia, Canada - Na_anoxic_4_MG | ecosystem: Environmental > Aquatic > Marine > Inlet | place: Canada: British Columbia...
AGTAATTTTATATCTTCTTCTACCGTAACAAGCGCAAATAACAACGTAGCTGTAGGATTTGCATCTATGGGAATTTCCGTAACAACTGCAAGTGACAATGTTGTAGTTGGGTTTGAAGCTGGTGAGTCAATGACAACAGCCAACGAGAGCGTTTTAATTGGAAAAGACGCTGGTGAAGCTATAACTACTGGATGAGAAAATACTATAATTGGGGCAAACGCTGGTGAAACTATAACTACTGGTACTAGAAATACTATAATTGGAAGTGGAGCTATTGCTGGAACTGGAGGTACTTCAGTATTTGCGACCGTTGTAGGTCGAGAAGCTTCAGCAACCACCTCATCAACAGCTGTAGGTTCAGGAGCAACTGTTTCTGGAGCTACTGGCGTAGCGGTAGGTGATCAAACGTCTGTCGCATCAACAGCTACGAACGGAATAGCTTTAGGTAAAGGAGCCCAATCAACATTGAAAGGAACAGTAGGAAATGTAGCTATAGGTAGTACAGCTAATCCAGTTAGTTTAGAACAACCAGAAGAATTTTCAGCTGGCTTTAATCATTTAAATGTAACTATAAACGGAAATCAATACTATATAAGATTATACAAGGACGTATAATAAAAAAACTAAATAACCGAATTATCAAGTGATAATATAAATAACCAACGTTTAACTTAAAACCAAATACAATGACGTTTTTATATACCCGCACTAATACGTGGTCTAGTGCACCACAACCAACAGAAGATACCATAAAAGCATGGAAACATATTTCACAGAAGAAAAACTGGAGAATAGTTCAATTGCCAAATGGATTCTTACAAACCGAATATAGAGACATCGATAATCCTGAGATATGGACTGATGTTACCAGAAGAGAAACTATAGGTGGAGCAGAACAAGCAATAGATAGTTCTATTGAACATTATGCTAAAAAACTAGAGTTTACCAATGGACCGAAAGTAATTAAAACCTTCGAGTAATATTCAAAATCAATTATATCAAATTAAATTAAATGCAAGAAATAAAGTTAGTTAAAAATCTGGCTTTTGGTGATGGTGCCAGAAGTCAGATATTAACTGGGGTAGAGAAACTTACTAATGCAGTAGGTTCTACTTTAGGAGCAAGTGGTAAATGTGTTATACTAGAAGATGCAAATGGTATGCCACAGATAACAAAAGATGGAGTAACAGTAGCTAATGCAGTTACATTACAAGATTCTTTAGAAAATATTGGAGCTACGTTAATAAAACAAGCAGCACAAAGAACAGTATCAGATGCTGGTGATGGTACTACGACTGCTACAGTATTAGCAAAAGCTATTTTAGATGAAGCTTATAAACATAGTGAATTAGATACTTCAAGAGAATTAAAAGAAGGTATTGACTCAGGTGTTAAAAAAGTAATAGCTTATTTAGAAAAAGCATCAAAGAAAGTAAAAGGTAAAAAGATAGACCAAGTGGCTACGATATCAGCCAATAATGACAAAGAGCTTGGGAAGGTTATAGGTGAAGCGTTTAGATTAGTAGACGAAACAGGTATTGTTATGATGGAAACAAACGAACAACCTGAAACAGTAGTTGAGTTAATAGAAGGCGTGCAATATGATCAGCCCTTGAAAAACAACCACTTCATTACCAATAAGGAAAAGGGCACGGCTGAACTTGAAAACCCGTTGGTTCTAATCGTAGAATCAGTAATACCCAACGTGCGGAAGATTCAGTCAGTTCTTGAACATGTAATAAAAACAGGTAAAAGTTTGCTTATAATAGCAGATGTTGACCCTCAAGTAGTTTCAGCACTTTCAATGAACAAAGTAAAAGGAAACATAAAGGTTAACATTATAGATGCACCAGTTTATGGTATTAGTAAAAAGGATACCCTAAGTGATTTATGCGCGGTTACTGGTGCTACACTTATTAATGAAGATCTAGGTGATGACATGGATATTATAGATCCAGAGCATTTAGGAACTTGTTTAAGATCTGTTACTAATCATGAAGAAACTATTATGCAAGTTGATTTATCTAGTAACGAAGACGTTAAAGATATTATTAAGTTATTAGAAGATCAAATTAAAGAAACTAAAAACCCTAATATAGTAATTAGGCTAGAGAAACGATTAGCTAAACTAAAAGCTAAAGTTGCTACAGTTAAAGTTGGGGCTAATTCTGAAATGGAATTAAAAGAAAAAAGAGATAGAGTAGAAGATGCTATTTGTGCTACAAAAGCTGCGATCAAAGAAGGTATAGTGCCAGGAGGTGGTATAGCTTTATTAAACGCTGCACAGCAATTAAAACCAATGTCAATAGGCGAAGAAGTACTTTACTGTGCTATTAAAGAGCCTTATAAGTTGATACTTAAAAATGCTGGCGTTGAAGATTATAAAACACCAGAAGTAGAAGGCACGGGATTAGACGTGGTTACAGGAAATACGGTTGATATGGTAAAAGCCGGAATTATAGATCCTTTGCTAGTTACTAAAAGTGCACTAATGAACGCAGCCTCAGTAGCCACAACAATATTATCTACTGATTGTGTTATTAACAACATTAGAGCATGAAAGCAGTAGGTAAATTTATAGTTATAGATCCAGTCAAGGAAACTGATGTAACTACAAAAGGTGGATTAATCTTAGCTGAGAAGCAAAGAGAAGATGTTAGATATAGAAGAGCTAAGGTTATAGAACCTGGCTCTGAAGTATCTGTATTAAAAAAAGGTGATGAAATTTATTATGATAAATCATCTGGATTTAAAATAGAAATAAATAAAGAAGAATATAAAGTTATTAAAGAGTTTGATGTAGTTATTATACTATGAGAAAGTTAACTTCTAGTGATTTAAAAGAACTAGGTTTACTTAAACATTACAGAATCATACGAAAGTGGGCTTGTAAAACAAACGAATTAAATGATGCAGAATTAGAATTACTAATATATCTTGATGCTGTAGATATGTTTACTAAAGATGATTTTATAAAAGGTACGTACTCATTCAGCTGGGATAATAGGCGCTGGAACAGATTATTGAAACAAGGGTGGATTACAGTGTGGCGCAAAAGAAACCACACCACTCAAAAATATCATATATACAAAGTTTCATACAAGTGCAAACAGCTGATAAGTCGCATGTACCGTATAATGCTAGGCGAAGAAGATATGCCTACTAAAAAATTAGAAAAAAGTAATAGATATAGTTTTAAAGTAATTACTAAGTCTATAGAATACGTTAACAAAGATAAAACCAGATAGTATGGGCTATAAAATGAAACAAGATGAATCACCAGTGACTTACACTTTGCCTTCTGGCACTTTAGGTTACCAACCTGGGACATTTACTTCTGGAGCTACTGGAGCTACTGGAGCTGGTAGTGCTGCTGGCGCTGCTGGAGGTGGTATGCCAGGTTTAGGTATGGCGGCTGGCGCACTTAATAGTGTTATTGATGAATTCAAGCCAGAAGATCCTACTGAAAAAGGATACATGGGAGCTAGTATTGGTAGTAAAGCTTTAGAACTTGGAGCAATGGGTGCAGCCGCAGGACCTATTGGAGCTGCAGTTGGTGTAGCTGTTGGTGCAACCATAGGTGGTCTTACAGCTAGAAAAGAAGCTAGAGAAGCTAGAAAACAAAAGAGAATACAAAGAAGAGCAGAAAGAAAAGGAGACGCAATTAGTACATTAGCTGAAAATCAAGCAGCAATGGGTGGCGCAAGAACAAACACTACCGGTATGAGTGGTATGAGTGGTGTATTTAATCCACAAGACCCTTATAATTTTAGTAATGTAGCAATGAAAAAAGGAGAAATAAAAATGAAACCAATGAAAAAACTAGGAGCTATTACAGGCACTATATCACCTAATATGTCAGTTGCTCAATATAATAGTGCTATAAAATTCAATGGAATAGCTATGAAATTAGATACTAAAGAATTTGAAATGCTTGATGGTAAGCCAGGTAAATCATCTGCAGATTTCGCAGAGTACAAAAAACAACAATATAAAGAAAATTAATTATGCCAAGTTACGGAGAAAAACAAAAGCCAGCAGGTGTCAACATACCTTGTAAAATACCTGTAGTAGGTACTAGAGTTATGGGGTCTAATAATTCAACTATAACACCAACGCTAAAAAGAATAGATAATATACCTTATAAAGGAAACGCGGTACTCAACGCAAATAAATAATGGATATGGAAGATGTGAAGCTGTATTTATTGAATGCGTCTTCGTTTGCTTTAGCCACATTAAACTGGGTGGAGCCAATGTTAGAGATTTTATTGTTAACTTTAACCATAGGGTACACTGTACACAAATGGTTATTATTACATAATAAAAAATGAGTAAAGAAGAAAGAAGAGCAAGAAGAGAAAAGCGTAGAATTTTAAATGATAAAGACGCAATAAAATCTGCTAAAAAAAGTTATAGAGAAGATCATCCTGGTTTAATTAAAAGATTATTTGGAGAATATAGACCTAAAAACAACTTATGAGAAATGTAAATGAAATTATAGTACATTGTTCTGCTACTAGAGAAGGACAGCAGATCTCTGTAGATACTATTAGAGACTGGCACTTAGCTAAGGGTTGGAACGATATAGGTTATCATTTTTATATTGATTTAGACGGAACTATAAACAAAGGTCGTGACATTGATAAAATAGGTGCTCATTGCAAAGGTCACAATCGTAATTCTATAGGAATTTGCTATTGCGGAGGCGTTGAGACTGACGGTAAAACACCAAAGGATACAAGAACACAAGAACAGAAAGATAGTCTCTTACATGTGCTTAAAACACTTAAGGCAATGTACTCAGAGGCAGTTATTTATTCACACAGCGAGTTTGCTAACAAAGCATGCCCGTCATTTGATGCAACAGGAGAGTATGAAGATATCTGAAAACACAGAATTTAAAATTGATATAAAAACAGTAATAGGTATAATCATGTTAACGACAACTTTAGTTGGTATGTATTATTCATTACAAGATGATATTGATTTAGCGAAAAGAATGCCACCTACAGAGGTTAAAAGATTAGAGTATGATTTAAAAGAACAATGGAATCATGCTAATATAGAAGATCTAAAAGAAAGAGTTGATATGATAGAGCAGATGGGTGATATACTTTCTGAAGAAATTAAAGTGCTTTCTACATTAGTTAAAGATGGTACAAAAACTGATGGCAAACTCGATGAGTTAGCTAAACAAGTTTTAGCGTTGAAATCAAAAAAACGTAGATAATGGAAAAAGAATATAAACCTCATATGATGTATAAAGATTGTAAAGAAGTTATGGCTAAGACTATGGAGAAACATCTTTCATTAAAGAAAAAAGGTTATGATCATAAAAAATCTAAAAACTGTAAAAAATAATGAAAAATAAAGATTTATCACCAGCATTAAGAAAACTATCAGCATCCTGTAAAGCTGCAGCTAAAAAAAAGTTTGATGTATATCCATCAGCTTACGCTAATATGTGGGCTTCTAAACAACAAGGTAAAGGTAAGTGTTAAATGAGATCACCATTTACAAAAGTTAGAAAAACAAAAGCCAAAGGCGGAGGCACTAAAAAAGTTTGCTTACCTTACGCTAAGATAAAAAGCATGAGTAAATCTGAGAGATCAGCTGTTATAAGTGCTAAAAGAAAAGCTGGTGCTGCTGGTAAATACAAAAGATCCAGCAAAAGCAATGTTACTGGAACTAGTAGTGGTGGTAGTTTAAAAACTTGGGTTAAGCAAGACTGGAGACAAGTAGCTAATCCTAGTTTAAAATGCGGTGAGTCGCCAAAAAAGAAAAAGTAATGGCAATAAGTAAAACTACAAAAGGAAAAGGTCGTAATTTTAGAAGTACAGAAGAAGGTGCTGGTATGACATCTAAAGGTGTTAAAGCCTATAGAAAAGCTAATCCTGGTAGTAAACTTAAAACAGCCGTAACCAAATGTGACGTTAAGGTAGGTACAAAAGCTTACAAAAGACAAAAAGCATTTTGTAGTAGATCAAAAAGTTGGGATGGTGAAAGAGGTAGAGCTGCTAGAAAAAGATGGTGTTGTTCAAGATTTTAATTAAGTATTATGAAAGATAAAGGACTAGGAGATACAATAGCTAGATTTACTAAAGCTACAGGAATAAAAAAATTAGCAGATTCTATACCTGGCGGATGCGGGTGCAAGAATAGACAAAACATATTAAACGATTACTTTCCATATAAAAACAAATAAAATGGCTAAAAAAGATTTTCCAGAAATAAAAGAAAAAAACGAAGGTAAGTTTACTGCTTGGGTAGAAAAAAATATGCCAGGCAAGTCTACTTGTTCTGCAGCTAGTAAAGTAATGAAAAATACTAAGAAATACAAGCCAGCTGTAGTAAAGATGGCTAATTATGCTAAAAACTTTGGTTGTAAAAGAAAATAATGGCGTTTAAATTAAAAGCACCTTACCAAACTAATACAACTCCTGTATACCACGTAGATGAAGAAGATGGTGTTTTAGGTAGAGCTAATAACAACGGAACTATTATTATAAATAATAAAATTAAAGATCCAAAACAAATAGATGAAGTTATTAGCCATGAAGAAATTCATGTTCAGCAATTTAAAAAGTTTGAGAAATCTAACGGTAGAAAAGGTTTAGATTATAGTGATAAGCATGTTACTTGGAATGGTGAAAAATACCCAAGAAAAAACGGTAAAATTAAATATAACGGCAAGTGGATTATGGAAGGAAGCAAAAGCTTTCCATGGGAACAAGAAGCTTATAAAAAAGAGAAAAAATGATGAAAAAACCAATGATGAAAAAAGGTATGGCTTACAAAAAAAGTATGGCGTATAAAGAATCTTCAAAACAAAAAAAAGCTAATTTATTAAATGACAATCCAGTTGTTGATAGAGAAAAAGATACAATGACTATGAAAAAAGGTCCTATGTATAAGTATGATTCAATGGCTAAAATGAATAGCTACGATAAAGACATGATGCATGAGAGAGAACTTATATATGACGCTAAGAAACAAGAAAAGACTGGTAGTAAGAAAACTAAAAAACACGACAAGGAATTAATATATGATGCTAAAGGTCAAATTCATAACGAAGATGTAGCTAAGAAGAAACATATAGTTAATGAAATTGCTGGCAGAAATAGCAGAATGGCATAATGGCAAAAAAATTTAATGAAACTAAAATAGGGGCTTTTTTAAAATCAAAAGCTCCTAAAGTTTTAGCAGCTTTAGGCGACGCGCTACCTGACAAGGGAACTCTTGGTGTAGTAAAAAACCTTATATCAAGTGATAATAAGATTAAGGCCGTTGACAAAGAAATGGCAATGAAGTTAATAGAGCAAGATCTTACAGAGATGGAAAACGTTTCTAAACGTTGGTCTAGCGATATGAAAAGTGATTCATGGCTTTCTAAGAACACTCGCCCACTTACTCTTATATACTTAACTCTAGCTTCAACAACATTAATGATATTAGATTCTTTCCATAGCTTACTATTTAGTATAGATACAGCATGGGTGGAATTACTTAAAACTTTACTAATTACAGTATATGTAGCATACTTCGGAAGTCGTGGTGCTGAAAAAATAACAAAAATAAATAAATAAATAAAATGGCTAATTTAACAGAGGTAGACATATCTGGTTTAGCAGGTAATGAAGCAGCTCAACCTAGAGTATTTGCTCATGGCGCTACAAAAATTTTAGAAGCAAACGTCATTGGAGCAACTCCAACTGGTCAAGCTTTGTTTACAACCTCTAATCCAGTTGCTGGTGATACAGTATCAGTATTAAGTAGAGGTGCTTGCGTTTACATAGGTGTTGCTTGTGATATTACAGTTGTGCTAGAAAATCAATCTATTACTACAACCCAAGCTGATGCTATTACTTTTAAAGGATGTACAGCAGGTTCTTTTCTACCAATTCTAGTTACTAAAATATATAGAGTAACTAAAACTGATGGAACTGACTTTACAGCGGGAGAAGTAGGAGATGGAACAGTTTTAGCTTTATTTTAAATTGTGAAATTAGGTATAGGAAGCCAAATACCATCTTTATCTAATTTACCTGGTATTTCTAGACCTGGTGGTGGTGGTGGAATTATACCTACAGATCCATATCCTTATAAAGTATCTTGGAATGTTTCTATTGGCGTACCTAAAGAAGCTAGAATTTTTAGACTTCATAAGTCAACTGGAGATTTAACTATAGATTGGGGTGATGGTACAGTAGATATTTTATCAGGGACAGGTGGAACAATAACACCTGTAACACACCAATATGATGGTACTGTTGAGAACCCTGTAATGTCTATAGGTAATAAAGAAAACGATACTGCAAATTTTGGAGGTATGTGGTCTGTTTATCAATCAATAGGCGCTGGTAGGCAAGACATAAGAGAAATTATACAATGGGGACAACACTCTTTATATCTTCCGTATTATATGTTTCAATATTGCGAAGCTGTGGATATGACAGCTACAGACATACCTGATTTTTCTTCAGCTACCACTATGTCAAACATGTTTAATGGTTGTTTTAACTTTAAAGGTAATGAGTCAATTAACGCTTGGGATGTTTCTAACATTACTAGTATGTTTGCCACGTTTAGAGATACTAGAGTCTTTAATCAAGACTTAGACAATTGGGATATTTCCAACGTGACAACTATGTCGCAATTTATGTATTCTGGAAGTTCTATTAGTGTTTTTAATTCAAGTGTAGCTAATTGGGATTTCTCGTCATGTGCTGTAATGGATTATATGTTTTATAGTAATCTTGCATTTGATGGTTCAGGCTTAGAAACGTGGGAATTGGGTCAAGGACCATTAAAATACATGCGCTTTTGTTTTCAAAATTGCATTAGTCTTAATAAAGACCTAAATATGTGGGACTTTTCAAAAATAAGAGATGCTAATAGTTTGCTTTACAACGCCTCATCATTTAATGGTGATATATCTACTTGGGATACTTCTAATGTTACTAATATGTATAATATGCTTAGAAGAACAGCTATGGACAATACTAATCCTGGTATAAATACAAAGCAAGTTACTGTTGATGGTAATACCTATTATGCTTGGGACGTTAGTAATGTTACGACTATGCGGTATATGTTTTATCGAACTTATGATTTTGATAGTGATATTAGTAATTGGGACACTTCCTCACTGGTAGATGCCACAGGAACTTTTGGTTTTAGTTCTAAATTTAATTCAGATATTAGTTCTTGGGACATGAGTAATGTTACGACCATGCAACAATTTCTTTACGGTGCAATTGAATTTGATGGTGATCTAAGTTCTTGGAATGTTGATAACTGTGTCAACTTCTATTACTTATTTAGTAGTACTAAAATTGATTTTGATTTAAGTTCTTGGAATGTTAATGGTAATCTTGATAGATTTCTTTTTGATGTAGATTATAATTACGATTTAGGATCAATGACATTAGGTCCAAATATTAATACAATGCAGTATTTATTCTATAGGAATCAGACATTAAGTGATGTTAATTGGACAAATACTATTGTTGGCTGGGCAAATCAAGTTTACAATAATTCAGCTCCTTATAATGTGAATGCTGCTAATATAGCAACTTTAGCAAGTTTGCAATTTGATAATTCAGCAAGTGGTGGAGCTAATTTTGCAAATGCTGGAGCCGCGAGAGATTATCTAGCAGGCGCCATAGCTGGCTGGACAATTACAGGTGATACAAGAATAAATTAATTAAAATGAGTGTAAAAAAAGTAGTAGAAAAAGACACGTGGTTTATAGCACATAATCAAGCAAAGGTTTTATTTGTTAGAGTCGGTAAACCTAGTGTTGTTCATTATGGTTTTTGCTTAGCAGGAACAGAACTTGATTCTGGACAACCTATAATTGACTCATATTATAATGAAGAAGATTGGTTATTACAATTAGCCAAATGGGATATAATTCCTGATCCACCAATAGAAGATGAGTTGATATGAAAATAAGATTAGGAATACAAATCCCAGATATATCTAATTTACCTGGGTCGTCAAGACCTGGAGGCGGAGGAACACCTGGACCAACTCCACTAGCTCAAATAGACAACCTTAATTCTATGGAGTTTGACCCAGCAAGTACCAGTTATATAGATTTAGGTACAGATGTTTTATTTGATTCTACAGCAGGGTTTTCCTTTTCTACTTGGGTTAAACTTGAAGCGTATTCCCCAAATGCCTATCCCCCAATTTGCAAAATAAAAACAGACCAATCAACTGGTTTTGTAATTTTTATAAGTAACAATAGTACTTATTATGGTGTTAATATTGGTAGTAATTTAAATTTTATGAGAGCTAGAACAGTAGGTAATATATCAGCAGATTTTCTTGGAACTTGGAAGCATATTTGTGTTACTTTTGATGGTGTAAACAAAGCAGTTTCATCAAGTTTTAAAATTTATGTAGATGGTTCTTCAGTTAATTTAACTACTACAGGCAGTTTTGCCACAGTTGCTAATGAAAATACTTTAGGTTTTGGCAGCAATGCTGGAATTACTTTTAATGGACTTTTAGACGAAGTATCATTTTTTAACACGGCTTTAACAGAAGCAGAAATATTAAGCATTTACAATGCAACAGCAGTTGTAGGTGGAGTAAACAAAACAGCAGATTTAAGTCAATTAACAACACCACCAATAGCGTGGTATAGAATGTAAATTATGGCAACAGAATATTTTAATGACGCTTGGAGAATACCAAACAATAAAAACCAAAGTTTAGTTTCTAACTATTCTATGGAGTTTGATGGAATAAATGATAAAATAGATTTTGGAGATATTAACGGTTTTGACATAACAGATAAGTTTAGTGGTTCTTGCTGGATATACCCTACAGCAGCTGGTAACGATTATATTTTAGGAAAAGAACAACAATCAAGTCCATATAAAGGTTATATGTTGTATATAGATTCTAACCGTAAATTGAGGTTTATAATGGCTGTGCAATATTCTACTAATTATTTTGGCGTAACTGTAAATCCTAGTAGTTCAGCTATACCTTACAATACTTGGACTCATTTGGCTTTCACTTACGATGGTAGTACTAATAGAACTGGTCTTAAGTTGTATATAAATAGTGTTTTAGGAACTAGGTCTTATACTGGTAATTCTACTATTTCAGGTTCTATGTTGGATTCAACTGTGCCTTTTCAAATATCAGGTAGAGGTGGAAGTGCAACAAATGGTATTAACGGTAAAATAGACCAAACTTGTATGTTTGATTATGAACTTTCAGCAAGCCAAGTTGCTACTCTTTATGGTGGTGGAACAGCTGTTACAAATCCAATGTCGTTAAGTCCAAAGCCAATAGCTTACTATCAATTAGGTGACCAATCAGTTTCTACAGGACCAACTGCAGATTATCTAGTACCAAATAACAGTTTAGATGGTTTTGTTTTTAGAAGTGTTCCAGCACAAACTACAGCTGCTATACCACCAAACACTATTATTTCAAATATTAATTACACTGGAACTCCAGCAAGTCCTTCTGGATTTACAGTTTCTTTTTGGGTTAAAGGCATTGGACCATTTGGAAGTGGTCAACAACAACTTATTTTTGACCATAGTGCAACTCCTTATACAGCTGCTACTGCACAAGGAGTTTTTGCTTTTCAAAGTGGTAGTATTCTTCTTAGATTTGGGAACGGCACATATCGTTATTATGGTATTCCATCTGGTACAGATTTTAACGATTGGAATAATATTGTAGTTTATTTCCAACCAGGAAATAGGTCAGCTGGTAAAGTTTGGATAAACGGAGGAACACCTCTTGTGTTATCTGTAGGCGGAGGAAGTTCATATAATGATTTTACATCAGGATTTAGACTTTATTTAAATAGTTTTAATTCAAATGTAATGTACTTTAAAAATTATGAAATTGACAATGCTGGTGCTGCTTTACTTTATAACAACGGCTCACCTCTATCAAATACATCTACACTTGCACAAGCTCCTGACCATTGGTGGAGATTAAACGCTGATGATACTTTTGATAGCGGAACAAGTACTTGGACAATAAAAGATTATATAGGAAGTGAAGACGGAACTTCAGTAGATATGACATCAAATAATTTAGTAATTTCTGATTTAAGCAATACTGGTGGTGCACCTGGATATAGTCCTTATGCATTAGATTTTTCAGGTATCACAGCACATTTAAAAACATATACAATACCAGCAGCTACAAATACAGTTACTCTTTCGGCTTGGGTTAAAAGAACTGGAGCATCTGGCTCATATGGTGGTGTGTTTGGTGTGAGAAATTCTGGAGGATCTCCAGCTTTTGGTCTGTGTTGGCAACTTTGTTTTTTTGCTAATGATAATAAAATTCAATTTAGAACATCTCCAGGCGTAGGATATGATTATAGTTTAACAACAGTAACTCAAAACGATGTAATGCCAGATAATACTTGGACTCACGTGGTAGGTGTTGCAGATGGTACTAATATAAAAATTTATATTAATGGAGTTTTACAAACAGACACAAAAACTCAAACAGACGGAACCTTACAAACCCCAACTAGCAACATATTTTTTGCAGCTCAAGGACCTGCTGGTTCGAATCCATTTAATGGACAGCTATCAAACTGTGCTAGATGGAATATTGGCTTAACACAAGCTGAAGTTATAGAGATATATAATCAAGGCGTACCAAGCAACTTAAATACTTTCTCAGGAACTGCTCCAATAGGCTGGTGGCAAATAGGCTCTAATAGTTCTTTTGAAGGCAATGATTGGACTTGTTTAGATGAAATAGGTACTGACTATGCTGACTCAGGAACCACCGCTATGGCAAATAATGACATTGTTAATGGTGTTGGATATTCTGGAAATGGTTTAGGAACTTCATCTATAGAAATTGTAGGAGATGCTCCCTACTCTACAGCAAATGGAATTAGTGAAAATATGGACGTATTAGATAGAACAACAGATGTACCAGGTTAAAATATTAAAATAAAAAAATGAATAATAAAAGTTATATAGTAATCGAATTAAGTGATACAAACTTAGTTTTATTCTCTCAAGTAGATCAGTTAAACGCTCAGTCAATGAGAAGAAATCTAGCAAATACTCAAGGGTTGTTAAGTTATAGAGTAACGCCAAGTTTTGTTACAGATGGCAGTTTACCAATAGTAGGTGATGTAATGAATCAAAATGAAGCCTTAGCTTTAATGGCAACTGCAGCTTGGTCAGATCCAGATCCTGTATAGTAAAAAATTACTTATACAAGTAAATATATATAAGTAACAAATAAATAAACAATTAAATCAAATCAAATGAAAATTAAAGAAGAAGAATTAAAGTTAATTCAAGAGCAACAAAAGAACTTAAGCGAGTTAATAAACAACATAGGTGTTTTAGAAAGCCAAAAACACGGGCTGTTGCATGAGATTGCTGGAGTTAATAAAGAAATAGAAGATTACAAAGAAGTTCTTGAAGCAGAGTACGGTGCTATTAATATTAGTGTAGATACTGGTGAATATACTAAAATAGAAACCGATGTCGAAGGTAATAAGGAAGATTAGTATAGGAGCTGATTACAAAAACGAAGCTATGCATTATGCTACAGGGCAAGAAGTCTATGGTAAGCATATTATTAGTGATATTCTTTTTGAGGATAAAGATCAATCGTATAATATATATATAACTAAAAACGATGAAGTCTTGCCTTGGAAAAAGTTTAATTCTAATATGGCCGTTTCTGTAGAGTACGATCTTAAATATTAATGAACAGCTTATACAGCTTTATCGTAAAACCTCTAAACGAAAGATACGATAATGTAAAAAAAATAGGTGATAAAAAACTTATTGTTAATACAGGTATTGAAGATTATCAATTTATTAGTAAAAAAGCAGTTGTAGTTTCTACTCCAGCTGCTTTTAAAACTAAAGTAAATATAGGAGATGAAGTTTATATTCATCATAATATATTTAGAAGATGGTATGATCAAAAAGGAAGAGAGCGAAATAGTTCAACTTACTTTAAAGATGATCTTTATTTTGTTTCACCTGAGCAGATTTATATGTACAACTTAAAACCACATTTAGATTATTGCTTTATAAAACCAGTTTTAAATACCCATTTTCTA
>Ga0233412_10001171_pt1 | contig 14077 bp, 5 predicted proteins | sample Na_anoxic_4_MG_FD_180667 | JGI IMG/M metagenome (GOLD analysis project Ga0233412, IMG submission 180667) | Seawater microbial communities from Saanich Inlet, British Columbia, Canada - Na_anoxic_4_MG | ecosystem: Environmental > Aquatic > Marine > Inlet | place: Canada: British Columbia...
ATTATGGACGGTGGGTGGCAAAACTATGCACTAAGCAATACTGGTGACAAAGTTATATTCAATACCAATAGCGTTGGTTCATTTATCTTTGACAAGAACAGTTGTTCATATTCAATTTACGGAAATGGATTTGACGGTGAGCAAATCATTCCAAGTGTAAGTGCCGTTGCAACTTATCTTAACAATGGTCAATGGCAAAACCTTCCTGTAAATGATGAAGCCTGTACTGTCACAGTGCAACCATACGAAGATGGTGTCTTTCTTACAAGTACCAAAGTAATCACTGAGGATGTTACAGAAGATATTTTCATTCCATACACTGGAACTACTGAGAACTTTTACGGTAATACAACTAACTCAGGATTCACATTAGAAAGTAATACAGTTCAGGGTTATCTTGACGGTGCAAACTTTATTGAATATACAGGAAGTTCTGAATTATTTTATGCAAACTCTACCACCTCAGGATTCACACTTTTTGACAATGTAATTAATACTGGATATTTCAACGGTGAAACTAGAGTTATAGAATCAGTTCCAGTTGAATCTTTTGTACAAGAATTAAGACTAGATATTAATTCAGGATTCAAAGAAACTTTCAAAGTAACACATGACGGTTCAGAAGAACTAGGAATTTCGCAGACCATACATTCAGGGGAATCAATAACCATTGGTGAAACTGTAATTGATATTGCAGAATTAAACGGACAAAGTTTTGATAAACAATTCATCATAGACAATGAAGCAGAAATCCTAGCCATTACTGATAGTGTAAATTATGACTTTGATACAGGTATTGAAAGTCTAAGTAACGTGAACATTATCTTTGATGGTGATTACAAAGTCAACATGGATTATGCTGATGGTGGGTTTGTAGGTTATTTGGAAATTGATCCAACATTTACAAGTTCAACACCAAATTATCATGAAACAACAAGAGAAGGAAACAACAGTGGTAACAACGTATGTGATGAAACAGGGGGTTCTTATGATAATGTGGGTAATTCAGGGGCATTTTACATGACCACATATCAAACAGGTAATAATTATGGCGATTGTGCTCGTTCAATAATTGAATGGGATACATCTGCAATACCTGATGGTTCATCTATTTCTAACATTGAATTATCTTGGTCAGCAACATCAACCCCAGCTTCAAATACACCAAACCCCATTGACATTCATTTTCCAAGTACACAACCAAGTACAAGAACTCTTGCCCAAAATTTTGATGAATGTAATAATAATACACTGTTAGTTGATGATACTACAATTTTTGATAGTTCGTCAGCAGACAGTATAGATTTGGGAACTAATGCAAATTCTGAACTTGGAAACGCATTATCTTCCGATTACTTTGCTGTATGTTTGAAACAGGACAACGAAGTACAAAATTCTAATTATCAGGTTTCTTACATTAATGGTGCTTCAGCACAAATTGAAGTAACATACGAACTTCCAATAGCACCTCAACCACCAACTGGACTTACAACTGTCACAGGTATTCCGATAGAACTTGACTGGACAGCTCCAGTTGACAACGGTGGTTCAGCTATCACAGGTTACAAGGTGTACCGAACACTAAACGAGTTTGCACTATCTGAATTGCCTGATTCATCAGGTTCAGATTCACAACTCACATTTACAGCAAACGAGTTATTGATTCATGGATTTGAAACTGTGGCTGGTTCTACACAAAATGAAGCACAAAACACAGATTCATTTTATAGGGTTTATGTAGGTACAGGTAGTGGTACTTCATGTCCTACCAGTCACGCAGGGGTTAATTCAGTAACTAGAGGAGTGTGGTTAGATGATGCAAGTGCCAGTGGTGGTACTTGTGCTATTCTTGGTTTATCATGGGACACATCTGCACTTCCTAGTGATGCAACCATAACTGGAATTGATGTAATAGTTGGTGTATCAGCACAAAATGGTATGAATGGTATTGATGGTGAATTGGTTCAAATGGACACAGCCTTATCAACTTGGACTGATGCATCTGTAATTTTCCCAGCAATTCAAGCAGAAACAACTGAGTATTATTCTGGAACTGAGTTTGATACTTCTGGAACTAAAACAATATCTCTAAATTCTAATGCAGTTGATGATATGAATAATAATTTGAGTGATGGTGTATGGGGAACTGCATTACGTTTTGATACAGCAACTAGACAAAGTGGTACAAACACTTCACTAACATTAGATAATGCAGACTTGGCAATTAGTTATACACAGCCAGTTCAAGGACTCGTAGATAAATCAACTAACAGTATAACCGTAACTGGAACTGCATTAGGTAGTTGGGCTGATATTGTTTGGGATTCCAGTACAACTCAAAACATGGCAATATCTGGAACTACATTAACTGGAAGTGGAGCTGTTTGGAGTGCTTCAGCAAGAAGTGTTGACGAGTGGAGTGTTGGAACTATGCCAAACTTTGAAACAGAAGTAACTTCTGGAACTAGAGAACAAATGGTTGCTTATGATAAAGGTGATACACAAATTTCATCACCTAATCCATTCAATGTTGCTGATTACGGATTAGGAATATCAGGTAATACTGCAACTGTTACAGAAAACGGTGTATCAATGTGTACAACTGCAAATGGGTGTGCAACTTCAATAACCACAGGTGACAAACTATCATTATCAATGGATTCAGATGGAGTTGTAACATATCTTAAAAATGGTGTTGTGTATTATACTTCAACCACCCCTGCAACTGGGGATTATCATATTGGTGGTTATACTGCTGGAGCTTCTTATGGTTCATTGATTAATAACAAGATTCAAGAATATGCCACAGGTCAACCTACCTCATCAAGTTCTCTTACTACAACTTCAACAACTGGTGTCATTGACACAGGTGTTCAAAACCCTGACCTATCTTTTACTGATAGTAATCTACCTGACAATACTGATGATTTCTCAATTGGTTCATGGGTAAAAGGTACAGCTCCATACAACACACCTGATAACATTGTGATTGATTGGGACGGTGCAGCTTACAGTAGTCAGCGACAATTAATCATTGATTTGGGTGCAGATTTAGACAGTGAAAATTGGGTGTTAAGATTTACAAATGAGATAACAAGTATTGGTGGAACAGGTGGTTATGGTGGAAACTGGATTGTAATGGGTTTTACTGACTCTAGTTCTCTCAATGCACAAAGTACAGGTAATGACTTTATCGGTGTACTGTTTAGAGATGATCATGGCAGTTCAAGTAATGATGATATTTGGGCTATGGAAACTGACGGTAGTGTAACTATAATTACTGATTCTTTGGACACACAAAGTTCAACCTATGCAACTGGTTTATCTGCTGGAACTTATAACACTGAGATAACTAGAACAAGTGCAACTGCATTTGACGTTAAAATATACAACTCAGATTGGTCTAGTGTTTTAGATACAATTAGTGGTACAACAAGCACTAGCACTGACGGATTACGATACTTTTTGGTTGATGCAAGTATGCCTTTTACAGCTAATGCAAACACACCATACACAGGTCAGATAACTGATGTACAGGTATGGGATGGTGTAACTTCTGCAACTGGAGATCCAAATGTGGGCTTTTCTAGTTTTGGTACACCAATAGGTAATTCAATAGTTTATGGAAGTGGCAATGCATTAGGCAGTCTAGTTACACCATCTACGGAACTGCTAAAGTTGAACGATGTGACATTCAATGTCGGAACTGATTCTGCAAGTGTTGATGAAAGTGTAACTACGACTACGGGTATAACGAGTTGGACAACTTCAGGATTTTCTTCAAGTGGTAATTCAGTAACAAAGACAGGTGGTACAGGTTGGAATAGTAACGAGTATGCTATGAGTACCGATACATTTACCGTAGGTAATGGAATAATTGAGATTACTGCCACAGGAGATACTAGTGGCATTATGTTGGGATTGAATCAAGGTTCACCAACTGGGTTAACAAGTGGTAACCCACAAGACTTTGGATTTTATATGGCAAGTGTTTATGCACAAGTTTATGAAAATCTTGGTTCACAATATACTGGAAGTGGTCCACGTTCAGCAAATGATGTTTACAAATTTACAGTAGATAATTCGGGGGTGGTAAATTACTATGTCAATGGAGTACATGAATATACAAGCAGTAATACAGCAAGTGGTACATATCATATCATTGTTCATGGTTATGGTGGTGGTACAACTGCAACTAATATTAACAAAGTTGTTCAAAACTCTAACACAATCATCTCAGCCACAGGACTAACTGACAACACTTCAAGTCCACAACATTACACTTTCACCCGAGATGGCAACGACTGGGAAATATATCAGAACGGTGTGAGTGAAGCAACTGCAACGGATTCTACATCATTGGGTACTACTGGTGGTGTAGCAACAACAGTAACAGATGATTTTACAAGTTCAGGTAGTACAAGTCATACAACATCACCAAGTACAGTTGGTGGGTGGTTAGCTCAAGACCATAACACAGTTTTTGTAGATGGCACTAATGATAGATTAGATTTTGATTTGAGAATTGATTCAACTAATGATGCAATATCTTATGATTTAGGTTTAGTTCCTGATTCAGCATGGCAATTAGATTTCAAAGTTACATTTACAGCTATAAGTAATAATGGTGTATTCTCAATCGGACTATCCGATAAAGATTCTGCAACTGGAAATGCTGATGCTCAAGACTATATAGGAATTAGAATGGACGAACAAAGTAGTGGAAATATTAGACTTGGCTCACTTGATACCAATGATTCTAATCCTAATGTTTGGGGTGTTGCTGGTGAAGATATTGCAACTGGAAGTACCATTTCTAATGGTGATATAAAATATGTTACAATAGAAAGAACAAGCCCAACAGCATATTCAACTACATTTTATAATGATGCATCAAGAACATCTGTATTCTACACAACAGATGGTGTTACAACTGCTGATGTTAAAGATTTACGATATATTAAATTATTAAATACAGATGATGTATCATGGGGTACACCACCAAACATGGAAGGATATATTGATGATATTGAACTTTCATACGTTACACCTGTAAACTATCACACAACAAACATCTCAGGAATGGTTGACGAATACTTTATCAATTCTGATGTGCTAACTTCAACTGAGATTGATACCATTTATGAAAGGGGTGTAGCACCTACACTACTTACAACCGTAACTGCAACTGAACATGACGACGGTACGGTAGTTGGTGGAACTGATTATTATTATTCCGTAAAGGCAACTAACGCCATTGGTGATTCTAATTTCCTTACGCCTTTCGTTAGTGGACTAGCTGGAACACCACCAGGGGTTCCAACTGGCGTAAGCACTGCAATTAACAATCCAAATACTGCACCATTGGACATTACAGTTTCATGGTCCAGTCCAAGTAATGTTGGAAGTGGAACATTAAACGCCTTTGAAATCTATCGTGATGGTACATTGATCACAACAACTGGATTGGTTACAACATACACTGACACAGTTCCAAGTGGGGGTGGCACTTTTGTCTATTCAATGAAGGCAGTTTCAACTCATGGAACTTCTGGACTTTCTGGAACTTCAAGCATTACAACACCAAGCATACCTGATGCACCAGCAGCACCAACTGGAAGTATCAATGATCCAAACGGATCTCCGTTGGATGTTACTGTTTCATGGGTAGCTCCAAATGCTGGTGGCTCAGCAATTACAAACTATGACCTTTATCGTTCATCAACTTCAGGCAGTGGATTTACAGTTATTCAGTCTGGAGTTACTGGCCTTACTCATACTGACACGACTCCAAGTGCTGGAACTTGGTACTATACAGTTGCAGCAAATAACCTCGTTGGTTCTTCACTACAATCCCCTGAACTGTCAGTTTCAACTCCAAGTGTTCCAAGTGCAGTTTCTGACTTGGCTGGAAGTACTGTAAGTGATACAGCAATAAATCTAACATGGGCAGCACCTAGCAACGGTGGATCAAATATTATTGACTACTCTGTTTATCGTGACGGTGTTTCCATTGATACAGTTACAACCCCTGGCTACTCTGACACTGGACTTACACAACAGACATCATACACCTACACTGTCTATGCAAGAAACAATGTTGGAACTTCCTTGGTAAGCAACAGTATATCACAGGAAACTCATGGCGTACCAGCAGTAGTTCCGTCATTCCAGGCAACTTCAGCTTCACTTGATGCAATCACTTTGTCATGGACAGAGCCAAATGATTACAACTCTGCAATTACAAGCTATGTCATTGAAAGGGAATCGCCTGTCGGTGGTGGCTTTGCACCTTTGGACACTATCAGTCCAGCCACAACTTACTCTGATACAGGACTTGTTTCAGTTCAGGAATACAACTATCGTATCAAGGCTGTAAACTCATATGGTAATGGACCTACAACTACTTCAAGTACGATAACATTACCAGCCCCACCAACTGATGTTGTCGTAACTCCAAGTACAAGTACGTCAGAATTGACAGTTACTTGGAACACACCTACCTTGACTACTGGAATTACAGGCTATCAGATAGTTAGAGAGGATGGAGTTGGTACAGGATTCACCCCAATAACAATTGCTTCTGGAACTTCCTTTACTGACACAGGACTCTCAACTAACATTTACTATAATTACAAAATGGCTTCAGTAACAGTTCAAGGAAACTCTGCATACTCTAACACTTATGTCCAAACAACATACCACTTGCCTAACGGAGTAGAAAGTCTTACTGCAACTTCAGGCGAACTGATTGATGCTGGTCTTTCATGGTCAGCCCCATCGGTTCCATATGGCTACATCACAGGATATGAAATCTACCAGTCAACTACTGGAACACCTAATGTACTCATTGACAGCATAACTGCAACAAGTTACACTGCAACTAACTTGGACCCAACTGTAACATACTACTGGCTTGTCGCCCCTGTGACAATACATGGCTCAAACAGTACAGGCAATATTGCAAACGCAACTGCCACATCTGAAATCATAATTGGCGACATTGAACTAAGTACGGATGTCAATACTGACACAGCCCCGATATTATTTGATCAGGTAAGGACTGGAAACTCAACTGCATTGACAGTTACATATCCAAACACATATGATCTTACCTGTGAAACTGAATACAAGTTTGGAAGAAATACACAAAGCTATTCCAACTTAGTTCCTGTAACTGTTTCATCTACTCAATCATCACATACATTCAACTTTAACAATTCTGCCAATGAGATAATCTCTGTACGTTGTTATGATGAAAATACCAACCCAGGTGGTGTAAATCCAAATGATCCAAATGACGGAAAGGACCAAATCAACTTTTCAACACAGCCAATTGTAACACAGGTAAATGACTTCCAGAAAGGTCTGTATGGAATTTCAGGTGGTTTTGGAGCTTTTGACTTGGCCACATTGTTTGTAGTAATTATCTCAATGGTCGGATTTAACAGAAGAAACCCAGCAGTAGGTGTAGGTATCATGGTCACATTCATCGGGGCTATGGCATACTTTGGAATAATTGAAACACCAACTATCGTGATGGGTGCAATCGCATTGGTGACAGTATTGGCAATAGGTGTAGCGAGGAACAAGTTATGATAGACAAGGCATTAATGATTATCATATTCATGTACGCAGTAGGTTTTTCCATGCTGGGCGTTCAATATACTTTGGCAGACACCTTTGGAATTACCATGACAAACATGGAAGGCACTCCGATAAAATCTGCATTACATGGATTCATCAAAGACGATGAGATCAATGAAAGAACTCAAAACATTGTGTCTGCAAACTTCCAGGGAAACAGCACATACTTTGACAAGGTAGAAACCTTCACGACAGGTGCTGCCTTTGTCGCATGGGAATTGGTCACTCTAATGACAGGAACTTACATCTTTTACATCATGTTCCTCTTTGGGGTTCCAGAGATTTTCGTACTTGTGTTTGTCACGCTTTACGTCTTGTTACTTGCAAGAGCAATACTTGGATATGTCAGAGGAATTTGACCGAGTGCAAGTGCAACTACGACTGTGATGAGGAATGTACCTGTACTTGCGATTTTTGTTTTTGGGATGTCTAATCTCTTTTCAAAAACAAGGTCAGAATGTTTATCACAACATAAAGAAGTAATACGATAAAGAACAAAAAGTGCATTGTTACCCATATCGGATTAAGCAAAGTAATCTTGTCAGTTGTAACGTCTGTCAGTGTAATTATTGCATTGTTTGAATCCAACACCTGATCTGCCAATGTCTCAGTTGACAGATAAATATCCACACCAGCATTGGCCAGTACAAATGCACAAAGCATACTTGGAATGAGCCAGATAACCCTGACAGCCGACTGTGATACTGTCATTGGGGTTTCCTTAAATGAGGAAATGATCAGCATAATAATTCCAGCATAACAAACCAAAGCATACACGCCAAACTCAAGTATGCTCATATCAGACATGATCTCTTATAATTTTGCTAATATATTAAATATTACCGAGTTATTAACAAGTCATGGTTCTTGAACAGGACAAGCCACAGGCAAGTCAGGCACAGGCAGTCTTAGACGAGCAACAATACCAAAAAGACCTGGCACAATACAATCAAGACTTGGAAAAATACAACAAGGAAAAAGAGGAATATGACAAACAGCAAAAGAAAATAGCTGATGCAAAGGCAGCAGAAGAAGCAAGAATCGCTGAGGAAAAAAGAAAGAAAAAAGAAAAGGCTGACAAACGTGCAGCAGAATTCGCAGCAGTTGAAAAAACATATCAGGAAAAATTATCAAATAACCCTTTTACTGATGCAAATAGAAAAATAGAATCTGCAAAACACTCAGGTAGACACTTCAATGCTTTAAAATTTAATTATCAATGGGGGCAACAACATCAAAATTATAACAAAAGAGCAAAGGAAGCAAAAATTGAATCTGAAAGAAATCTCAGATACCAACATCTAGCTGCTGATGGGAAAAAACTTACAAGTGTTGCATATAATTCGGGAATGAATTGGAAAGAGTATGATAGACAAAAATTTTACCTAAAAGATGCTAGACAATTAAGTAATAATTATGGTAACTGGAAAATTCAAACTGCTAGAGAAAATTATTTGAGAGGTATGTATGGCTGGGAAACATATCAACAAGTTGTCAGTGGGGGGGTAAAGGCAGTTAAACAAGCACAACAACAACAAGCTGATGCTGCTATGGCAAAGTCAAAGGCAAAACTGGCTGGTGCTTTGGTTGCTGATGCACAACATTGGCAAAGTGTTGCAAGTGGAAACTATGATGCCAAATATCCTACTGAACAAAAACCTACCTTACACCCAGCTCAAAGAACTGATGATCTTACAATATTAAATGATCTAAAAGAATCTGGAATCAAATTAGACAGTCCTGAAACAAAAGTAGAAACAAAGGATCATGGATATTACACAGAAACGATATTAAGTTCAATTAATACTGCTGCTGCTAAAACTAAAAATAATTCTCAACAAATAGCAAAATATGTTACAGTAAGTGATCAAACTTTCAAAGTTCCTGAAACCCCAACTAATCCAATTATTCCAGTCAGGACAAACACCTCATCAAGAAAAGGTGTCAATGAAGCAAACATCTTGCAAAAACAATACGTTCAAGACTTGAGAGATGGAAAAATCAGTTTGTATCAGGCACTTACAAAGCCACGAACTCCCCAAATGATTTCCAAAAACAATACTATCAACCTTAACCAATATCTGACTGAACGTGGTTATGACGTAACCAAACCTGAAACAATTCCTGATTCAGTTTTAATGGATCGTGTGAAATATGATGCTGCAAGAAAACAGGCAAGTGATCCAAGTAAACCGATGGGCGACTTGAGAAAACTTGTTCCTAGTCAGCCACAGGTTTCTGACAATGTAATACAACAAAGAAACAAAACTATGGAAAAGTATGCAGTTGATAAGGGTGGTTCTTTCATCGGTTATGGTCCTGATGGCACACCAGTTCAGGGAGCTCCGTTTATGAAACAACAGTTCCAAGTTACGACAGCAGACGGAAAGGTTAGAACTTTTAACAGTTTGGAACACGCAGAAAAATTCTCACAAAGAATGACAACTACACAATATGAAGTGTCTTACAGTGAACCTACCTTAATTCCTACATTGACTGGATCAGTTACACTTCAAGAACAAGTTACCAAAACCTTTGACTCAAAAGAAGAAGCCCAATCTTTTCTTGACAAACGTCAGGCAAGTTTGCCATACACACAGGATGCAAAGATTCTGCCACTGGAACAGATGTACAGTGGCTATGATCAGTTTGTGAAAGAATCAATTCAAAAAGCAAAAGCACATGAGGGAAAAGAAAGCAGTTGGATTTACGAAGGTGGTGCAGCATGGGCTAGCTTTGGTGGGGATATGCTTAACCTGGCAACTATGGGTGGGGATCTTTTGGACAAGTATGTTTTGGACAGACCAACTATACCAAAACAGCCGATCACAACAATCCCGACATACTATGACAAGGGAACTGAAAAGGCATTAGAGGGAATCGAGATTACTGAAACTGGCATAACTGGCGTTCCGTCTTTTAACCCACTTGACAAAAACAATATCGCTTCCAAATGGTATCAAGGTGCTGTAAAACAATGGGAAAAACAAACCACTGCACAAAACATCGGACAGTCAACAGTTGCAATTCCTCTGGCAATAGTTGATGTAGTTTCAGCAGGGCAATTTGGAACAAGTATAGTTAGAAAATTAGGTCCTAGCATTACAAAGGTGGCAACCAAAATTGCTTCTACTCCGAGGATAGTTACCAAAGTCGTTGAAGCTTCAGTTAGTGTGAAACCAAACATAAAGAATCCGTCATATGCAAATTACAATATCAACTCACTTGCAAACCCTGACAGAATTGACTTGAATCTAAAGGGTGTGGATTACATGGATTCCCCAAAACCACCTGGCATAAACTTGCAGTCAAAGGCATTTACAGAGGATTTGGCAGACAAGGGAATCAAACCAGCAAACTTGGTAAAACTTGATCCTGAATATGTTCAAGATCCTAAAATTAACTTGAATCTAAAAGACAGCCCTGACTATATGGAATCCCCTGCAAAAAAACTTGATTTGCAAGATATGATGAAACGAGGAATTATTGAAAAGCCACCAAACAAGCCAGTAAAGTTAGTAAAACTTGACGAAGGTTACAAAGTTGCTGGTGATCCATTACGAAGAAGGGGGGCAAGTGAGATTGATTATACTGATAGCATTGACGGATTTGGAAACAGAGTCAAGGATGTTTCAGGGGCTAAATATATCTCGCCAAAACCTACTTTGAATTTACGAGTTGGTACGTTCAAAAAACAAGTTGTAAAGATGGGTGAACAGATAGGAACCATTGAAAGGAACCCGATTAATATAGGTGGCAGAAACGTTTACGGTTTCACAAAACAATCAGTTTCCCTGCCAAAATCTGCAATAACTAAAACAAAAAAAGGTGAGAGATTTGACAAACCAAATTATGATTTGGGTGCAAGTGAGTTTGCAGATTTTCAAAAATCACTTGAGCCAAAACTACCACAGAGATACTCAAACATTGTTGGAACAATAAAATTCTCAGAGGGATTTGTTCCAGGCAAACCGACTAGACAATACAAACCATTCAAGCCAAAAGAAGTCGAAGTCGATTCAGGTTACAAGGCTGACGGAAAAGTTGGGAATATTCTTTCTGATACAGTGTCTACTTCTCCACTTACAGTAAGAAGTACAAAGCCTGACAAGATTGCAAGATTACCAAAGACAGGCCAAGCTCCAATAACCAAGACACCAAGATATGCAGATATTGATTCTCCTAAAACACCAAAGACAGGCAACGCCCCTATTGGTTACATCACGCCAAAGTCAAAACCAAGACCAAAGGCTTCATCATTTACCAATATGAAATCAACTGCAAAGAAAATCAACTTGCCTAAACCTGACGATACGCCAAAACCAAAAGAAACATCACAGATTCTTATGCCACCAGTTGTAAAACCAAAGATAAAGAAAAAATCAACACCAGCACCATTAGATCCAATCATTGATGCCAGTGCAGATACACCAATACCAACTGGAACTGCATCTAGCAACGCCCCAATAGTTCCACCTGTACTGTCCTACAAAGAAGAACAAAAGAAAATAAAGCCAAAGAAAGCCACTTCACAAAGCAGTATAATTTCAGGTGTGACTGGACAGGTCGTACAGCCAAAGGTTCAACAAAAAATTGTTTCAGGTATCGTGACAAAACAAACCGTTAGGTCCAGACAAACCCCTAGGGCTGCAACAAAAATATCACAGACTCCGATAGTGGTTCAGTCAGCCCCACAGAAAATTGCCCCTGCAATCAAACAAAGTTTACGTTCTTCTCCAAGACCAAGACCAAGACTACGAAGCAAACCAAAATTCAGATTCAGGGCAAGGGTTAGACCAATTCAGTCACAGCCTGATCCGATACCAGGCAGGGCTAGGACAGTTATCGGATTTGCCCCACCAAGCGAAAAGAAAAGTGAAAAGAAAAAGGAATTAAAGAAGAAGAAAAGAAAAGAGTTTCTTGGCAACACTAGACTGGACAAGATAGAGGGATTGTTCAGACGTAGTGAGATAATATCAGGCGACAAGAGGGTGGCCAAACAGGAGAAACTTGACAAGGCTTTCAAGGAAAACAAAAAGAAAACCAGGAAAAAGAAACCAAAGCAGTCATTCAGTCAGAAGATGGGAATTGTCAGTAAGGGATTCAAAATTTAACAGGTCAATTTAATTTATTAAATAATTTACTTATTTTACAACATAATCTTTTATACCCCGACAGACAACGTATTGGATATGCCTGAAAAAAAGATTATGTGTATCAACACTACACCTGACGTTGCCTTGCAACTGGACAGAATTTTTCATGACTCGCCTATTGTAAGAAAACTGGGGGAAAAATGTGGATATACAAATACATCGACTTGGCTAAAGATTGCAGTATTATATCTAGTGCTTTCAAATCCAAGTGCAGAAAAACTTGCAAAGTTGCACAAATCCTGTAAAACAGATTCTGATCTTTTAGCAACATTAGAGGGAGAAGTCAAACTTGCAAACTAACTGCCAAGCCTGTAACTCTGGAATACACATTGATTCAGAATGTACATACACTTGCAACTGTACGCATGGGAGTCATGAAGCATGAACTACTGTGTAAAATGTGAGAAAGGTTTCCTGACTTATCAGAACTTTGACAACGCCAGTGTTAATTTTTGTTCCAGTGTGTTTTGCGATCATAACAGACGTACTGAACATTTTGCTTTTCTCCAGGGAAAAGTGGGGGTGAAAGTTGAATGAAGTTTGAAAAACAAGAATCGGAATTTATTTCAGGGAAATCCCTTAAAGGAATTGATGGTGTTTTATTTGAAATCCTAAGCGAAGTCAAAAACGAAACGTCAGAATTTGGTACAAAACCAAGATGTAATGTTGCAGTCACCATTAATGGTGAAAAATCAGGTAAGAAATGGACCTTGAACCAACAGAACGTCAATTTCTTACACGATACCTTTGGCGAGGAGTCATTGGGATGGATCGGAAAGACAGTCGGAGTATTTACTGAGGAAGTCAAGGGAAATACTGCCATACGAATAAGAGGTACTGCATAATTGTGCTATACCCAATATCGCATGAGCAAGTTGCTCGATGAGTCGAGCAACACCCCTAATTTTTCTAAAAAGGAGAAAAAAATTGAACAATAGGGAAAGAATGAGGGCAAGTAACAGACTTGCAGTTAATGAATTATTATCTTTAGGTTATGATGATGTCTGGCTCAAGCCACATACTGCCAGAAACGACATGGTATACTGCCAGGATAAAAAATATCTGGCCACTGACTTGTGGAATCTATTTGACGGCATATGTTTTGGAAAACACAGACCGTTCTTTATCCAGGTAAAGACAAACAATTGGGCTGCTGAAAAACCAATCAAGGATTTTCTAAAGACTCACTATGTCGATGTAATCGTAATCAACGTAACAAACAGGCTCAAAGCCTGTAAGGGAAAGTACAAAGTTTTCATGAGGGTATACCGATG
>Ga0233412_10001172_pt1 | contig 14075 bp, 9 predicted proteins | sample Na_anoxic_4_MG_FD_180667 | JGI IMG/M metagenome (GOLD analysis project Ga0233412, IMG submission 180667) | Seawater microbial communities from Saanich Inlet, British Columbia, Canada - Na_anoxic_4_MG | ecosystem: Environmental > Aquatic > Marine > Inlet | place: Canada: British Columbia...
TTGTAAATCGTACAACTGTCCCAGCAGTAGATTAAGAGGACGTGGGTTGAAAAAATTTATCAAACAAATTCCCGAACGACTTACAACCACTACATTAACTGGTTACCCGGCAATAATCCCAGGAACACCAATCCTTAGTGAGTTAATGGGGAGAGGCACAACCAGCACCGGACCAGGAGGATATGCATTGGGTGTTTTGGTCCAACGTCCAGATCAAAGTGGCACAGGCATTTCGTTACCAACATTCAAAGGGATTGTCGCATCAGGGTGTGATTGGGCCGTTGGCAAATTAGTCGACACACTTGAAGAAATGTCCGGGTACGATCTAAGCGCGGCTGAAGCAAGAATTAACCAATACACTGAAGAAGCGAAGAAAATGATGGATGATGGAGAAGCTGGAATTGCAACGGCCACGCAAATGGACCCATTCGGCGCAGACCCATTTGCCGGGGATCCATTCGCAGGTAGCGGGATTGGCGGGGACATTCGTAAAGAACTTAAAAAATTAGTTCCTCGTTTTCGCAAAGACATTGGTCAATATGCTTTGATGGCGGCAAATAAGCTCCTCCCGAAACTCGGACTCGACCCACGTGAAAACCCGGGCGTGGCCAAACTACTTCGAGACGGTATTGGAAGAATTTCACGCCAGGCTATATCAGGTCAAAAAGGCGAAGGATTCATGAAATCCCTTAAGAACCTGGGTAAGAAGATTGTTAAAGGTTTGAAAAAGGGTTCTAAAGCCGTTAAGAAATTTATTGCAAACAACCCAGAATTAATGACCGGCTTACAAACAGCAGGAGCTGTAGCCCCGGCGCTAATGATGTTGTAAGGGGTGCGTTGATAATATAACTTTAGAAAATAAAATATAGTAAGTTAAAATAGTAATTAACAATGGCAAGTGTATTTTCTCTCCCCCGTGAACCAACAGCAGGACCAGACGTAACTTCTTGGTACTACCAAAGGATCGAAGCTAGCTCAGCTCTTAACGAAAACCAGCTCGCAGGTGCCACCGTTAGATTTCGAATTGAACCACAAGGCCGTCACTGGTTTCTACCAAACCGCTCGTATTTTCGCATTCGGTATGAATTGGACGAAGATGGCGCAGGAACAGCCCAAACAGCCGTTACACCAACGATGGGGTTTGGAGGTAACCTGGTGAAGACTATGGATGTCAGGGTTGGGGGTCAAACTGTTTCGCAAGTTAACGTGAATATGGCCCAAATTGACGCTATCCACAATAGATCAAAACGCGCAGGGATTTGGCTGTCGAGTACTGGTGATGAGGCTAATAGATGGAGCAGTAACTACCCTGCAAGTAGGATCGCACTAGACACCCTAAGAAAAGCTCAAGAAGTTGTTTGGCAGCCCCCACTAGGCTTTTTCCAGGTATCACACGCCCTACCAGGAATGATGTACGACATTGGAATGACAATTAACCCCAACTATGAGCGGGATTGTGTGACCGCGGTTAATAATGCAATAGTCGTGCCCAACGTCGATTATAAGATACGAATCAAAGAAATCAGCTTTCAGGCATGCTTTGCAGCGGGGCCTCGAGGGGACGACGAAAAATTCGTTCTAAACATAGATGAATGGTCGGCCCAGATTCAACCCATATCAGCAAGTGGCACGGACACCCTGAAACAGTTTGATGTTAGTCCAACTACCAACGTACTAGCGATTGCACTACAGGACACCCGTATATCTGATAATCGAGTGTCAGCATCTCGTTTCAGAATCCTTGGGACCGTTCCAAATACCAATGATCCAAATGATGCTGCTCTCGCATTACGACAATACTACCTGGAATATGGAGGTCAACAGTTCCCAAGACGTTTTGCCGACCCAGTGTATTCTGCAGCAGCATTTCAGACAGCTCAAGAGGTAATTGGCACACAACTTCAAACGGGAACATATTTCCTTTCGGGTGGCGGAGAAAATACCAGTGACTTTTACGCGAGAGGTGCATTTTATTTCCACCAGGTTGCTCGGGATGCTACGAGTCAATCAACCCGTGTACACGTCCATACTACATTCGATCAGAATTATAATAATGTAGGTGTCATTTTGTTTGCTCGCGCACCCAAAGCGTATCTGATTCGTTCTTCAGATTCACGAGTTGTTCAGGTTGAAGGTGCCATGACGGGAAGTCGTGGGAACTAAAAACTGCGTCGTTGAAATGTAGCAAATAGATATATAACAATAGTATTAAAAATGGAGTTTTATGATAAATATTTAGATGACATTGAAAGTGTAATTGGGAACAAATCAACATATGCATCAACACTTGAGAAAGCTGGTAAACAATTATTCGGACCGGATTTTCTGGGTGTATTTGCAAAAGACGAAAAGTACCCACAAAACGGGGAGTACGCAATTGTGAACACACATAGACGAGACGAACCTGGGGAACATTGGATGGCCGTTGGTAAGGGGATGTTATACGATTCATTTGGTCGCAGAGGTATGTTGGGTGGTGGTTTGCAAGATACAGAATTAGACGCTGAGCAAAATATCGTAGAGGAAAACTGCGGGCAAAGGTGTCTCGCTTGGTTGTGTGTATTAGACAATCATGGAATTGACGCTGCGTTAGAAATATAACAATAAAAAATTAATTTGACTTATATAAACATGTCCCTTAAACGTAAAAGAACTTTCGAACCAGAGGATCTACCTAGGAAGCCTAGGCTAACTAGATCTGAAAAGGAAATAGTAGACCCATACGATAAGGCAGTAACATGGGTAGAAACACTACCAATGCGAAAGTTAACTAAAGAACAAGCTGATACAGGCCCTGTACTAGATCCATCTAAACGCCGTATCATATATGACAGAGCTACATTGACTAACCAAATTCAGACACGACGCAACCGAATCGTTGGACTGACAGCCGGTACACCAACTGGTGAAAAACCGGCTGGTCCATATATCATTAAAGACGATACAGCTGACGACGATACAGATCGCTTAGCCAGGGACGCTTCGGATTTTGAACGGGGTGTTAGCGTACATCTCGGTAATGTTGAACCATGGAGGATGCTTTTATTCACCAATATGGCTCCAAATGTTGTAGAGCAAATAACGAAAATTCACCCATGGAAGAAGCAATTGGTGGAATTCATAACATTCGTATTAGCAAATCCGACTCAGGGTCCATGGAGTGAGAAGTTTGACAAACTGGTTGAGGATTTACAAGCAGTATCAAACTTTCCCAATGAATATAGGGATGTAAATGATCAGATGATGCTACCATTCCGCTATATATTTAGAGCTCTCGACGAAGATCAAAGGGCTAATTATGTTGTTCCAAACACAGAATTCGCCAGCTATTTTGACATGAAGGGGTTCAGACCCGAACGAAAGTATGAACAAAGAGCTATAAACGGGAGACCACCACAACCTGTTGTTTCTCCATTTGACACAGACTATGGATATGAAATGGCAGGAGCCACTGAACGGGGCGACATTAAGGTACTGGAACAACCAGCTCCAATATTACGCGGAGCGATTCCAGGAGAAGTTCCGTTTGATATTGATGATCCAGTAGACTTTTTCGGTGTGAATTTCCCACAAGGCGAAGTGATCAGACCGGGTGTTAAGAGTGATTTCAAAGAACCACCAGAATCTTCAATTCCGGACGACGAATTCCTATATATTATGGACAAACAAAAACAACAGCTCGAGGCTCTCAGTGACGAATCTTACTTAAATCACGGTAGGGATATCGTGGACTTGAACAAATGGCCCGCCGAAGTTACTGATTTACTTCTGAGACACCCTTGGTTTCAAGACAGACCGTTTTTCGAATTTTTAATGAGTTTACCAGCGAAAATATATACACCGGGTGTTATAAGACAATTTGATGACATGGCTAGAAATCTTTTTTCAAGGTCGACTAGATTCACGGCAACTTTTGCATCAGCGTCAAGTCAGATGTTGTCAAATATACTCTACATCATTAATCGCTCACAAGATGCTGCCTATGGTAATTTCCAGAAGGAGGCAGAGGTTGCACAAGATATTGAGGAGCACAATGAGTCCGTTGATCTGATGAATTCGATAACGCAGCAAACTAATCCAACATTAGTCGCGGAGGGTCGCGAAGGTTTTGAGGAATTACGCAGAGGTGAGGACCGACAATTTGCTAGACCGACAGCTGATTTCGCAGCTAGAGCCATAGAGAAATTCAATAATTATGTTATAGAAGCAACATCGAGTCTAACGGAGGACTCTAGTCCGGAAGAAGTGTATAAAGCGCTGACATTGCGGAACTTCCCACCGGACTATTTGGTATTAATATTAACACTACATCCATGGTCTGACGATATTGCACGATTTCTTATAGAAGTTGATAAAAATCGAGACGCTGCATGGCGAGGACCCTTCCGAGAACTTACTAATAACTTAGTAGAACCGGCATCCTTGAGCGAAGGGGCGGCTTATGTTGAAATTTCGACGGATATGATGAAAGGTTTACAAATCTTATTCGATACTTTGGACCTCGCAAACGGGTATTGGTCACTGAATCCTGTGGTTGATGATACAGACATTGAGGAAAAAGAAGACCCGTGGGCGAGAATTGATGTCAAAGACCCGAGGTTCGGGGAAACAGTTTCGTTAGAAGAAGGTAAACAACTAATGAGGCAGCTTAGGGCCAAGAAGGCCGAGGAAGCCCAAATTGAAGAAGCACGGCAAATTAAACGTAGGAAAAATATAGCTAATATGAAGGCCGAAGTAGCCAAACGAAATAAGAAACGCGCTACACAAGCCAAAAAGAAGGCCAAGCCGAAGACACAGAAACAGTTGGACTATGAGGAAGATGTTAAACTTGCGGCGAAAGAATTTAATGCGAGAAAGGAACAACGGGCTAAAAACAAACTTCGCACCAGCTCGTTATCGTATGGTTTGACCGCAGATGACCGTGCAGAAATGGACGTGAAAAATCAAGAGTTAATTGAAAGGATAGCAATGCAAGAAGCACGCGAGGGCCGCAGCAAAGTCGATTCGGACGATGTCAAACGCCCACCCCCATCTGCGGAAATGATAATCGATAAGTTGGCGGAAGACGAAAGGGTCCTGCGCAGAGTGATTTATAATAGCAAGAAGCTTGGTAGAGACACAGCGGAATTGGAAGAAAAATTAGAAAAGATATCAGAAGAACTAAAGGAACGTTCAGCTCAAAACACCGTCCAGAAGGCCGTCACACGAAATAATCCACTCTTATCCGAGGCGTCTCTACCAGACGCAGTTGATACAAAAACGGAAAACCTTCAAAACGGCTTAATAGATGTGATTGAATATTTTCGACTGGTTATCAAGTCCAGTGAATTCAGAGACGACCCGACTCGAATTTTTAACATCCGAGAATGGCCCAGCAGATCGTACGAGTATTTAATTTCTGAACACCCATACCGTGAATTTATAACTGAATTATTAGGAAAAGTTATCGATCGAAACAAAAGTGGTACCCAAAAGTTTATGCGGAAGCCATTGAACGAAATGCTATCAGCCATGAAAAATGATGATAGGTTTTCAACTAGTTATAAGCAACTCACCGAACGCTTTGTGGCTGTATTAATCTCTATGGCTGGCAATGTTGACGTTGTATTTGAAGCACTTAAAGATTAAAAACTATCTTGCGTTGAATAAATATATGAAAACATTATGTAATGATTATATAAAAATGGACGAAAAGGAAACTACCCCTAACAAACCTGAAGAGCGAGTCGTATGGCGAAGTGGCTGTTTCGACATGGATAAGCAGGCCGTCAAATTTGGTTGTACATATTTCCTAAGCCTAACTGTGCTAACCTTCAGTTTTTATATGATCTCAAAAGATGGTGATGATTCCCAGCTGGCCCTCTGGAGTTCGATTATTACCTCCATAGCCTCACAGTATCTACCTAGTCCTCTTAATAAATTACATCCAGCTGAATAAATATGATATTTTTTTAATACAAGTCATAATTTTCATGATCGCTGTATTCCCTCTCATACTTGTAAAATTTCCGATGTACAGAACCTTCAATCGCTCTCGTGATGGGTGATGGTCCAGACTTACCTTCCCAAGAAAAAGTCCATCGGCGTGGAACAAAGGGATAATCAGGGTTGGGGTTTTTGTCGGGTGTGTTTTTGAATGTGATTGAATGCTCTGTTTTTGCTGCTATTTTACACATTGACGGGATTCTACCCTCGCGCTTATTTCTGTAATTTCTAAACTTCGTACATACCAACAGTGTGTCTACTGGCAGGGCCCTTAAAGATCTAATGGTTTGCAATTCCCAATACATACTAAAATTGGTCATCGCTTTTGAGTCAGCCCGCTGAATGAATCTTTCTAACTTATGATTGCGTGTTTGTGTTGCCTCGAATAAATTCAATTGCCTAGTCGCTTTAACTGGGGACGATGGTGGCTCAATGACAAGTGTAGCTGGTTGTGATTTGGTTTCTGGTGTTGAAGACATGTTGAATATTATAAAACTTGAGTTTTTAAATTATGGTATTATTTTTGAAACAATTTTTACCAACGCACGAAAATATGTCAATATGTTTTTTTTATTTTTTAAACAAAATTGACAAAAATAATATGTAAATGCTGCGTTCTTATTGGTTGAAAAAGATTTAAAACACGTGAAAAAAAAACCAAATTTATCCAATCTGGTGCGTTGTGATTAATTGTCGGCGTCATAAAACCAGTTCTCAAAAAACAATAAGCTAACAAATTCAATGTCTGTCAACGAACAATTGCTATACACAATCGAGCGCGACCTGGAAACCAGTGACAATGAGGAAGATTTTGATGAAGAAGAAGGATCCACGCTATCCTCCCGTGAATATTTAAAGCTCAAACGTTCTGCGGCATCGGGTGGTCGGATCAAGTACAAAGTGGAATATGAAGATGATAGTGAATTATTCCGAATGATGTCCCCGTTTCGAATTGACGATGATATGACAAGAGCTGCTCGCAAAGATATGAAGAACAGAGCAGGCGCCGCGGATAGGTTTTACAGAAGGTTATTTGTAGACGGTGAAATCTGGTCTTTGACCGCTGCCGACAATGTGGATTTTGACAGAGGAGTTGGTAGATTTTATGCTGAGGGTAGTGATACTGCTGGAAATATTCTTAACACTGGATCAAAAATTACACGTGTTACATTTTACTTGCTGGATCCTGAACAAAGTGGTTTAGGGATTTTTCATAATACCCACGTGAGTTATTACCCATTCCTCAACGATAGCCCCTTTGATCTCGATCACGCGCAAATTTACAAAAACGCAGATGCAAAAAACGATAATAGTCATTGTTTAATATATACAATTCAGCAATGGGCATTGGATCACCCGATTGAGTCAAAAACTGTGTTACCTCTACTGGAAAATGTGTACATCAAACATATTTTCGGAGGAAGTGGTCAATTATCTACCCGGCTCTTTGCTTCAATCGCAGATGATCTGGGTGTCCGTTTCAGTGTAAGTCGAACACGACATAGCACTGATAGGGAATCCCTTACTCGGAAAAATTCTAATTTTGGAAATATTCATAGCAAAACCACGATCAACATTGGTGTTGTTCAAGGCCACGTGTTCTACAACCGACCTTTCCCGGAACTAAAAACCCATTCTGAATATATGAAGGTATTATTTCCAAACCCCGACAAGAAACTCGCCCGGGCAATGAGGGTAGCAAACCCGAAACTCGCTCGATTTGACTCATTTCAAGTCATTATGAATTTATTAAATCAAAAAACCCCGGGGCAAAAGGCGAAGGGCCGAATTGGTTATCTTCAAAGAAAACTTGCTCCCTTTACTGAGGAACGAGGTGTGCGTTTAACCGCGGATCAAAAAACCAAGCAATTTGAGTTGATGGATTTATATTCGAATATCGAACCATGTAGAGAAGAAGCGGCTATTATTAGGGCGGAAGAACGAGCTCTCAGAGCAGCCGAGTCTGGAACTGGCGGTAATAAGAAAAGCTCTCAGGCTTATGAAGACAAAGGAGATTTGATTGCGCTTAAATATAGATTCCCACTGGCTACAACCTTCTTTGCCGCCGATTGCGAATCTCAAATTGGCGATAAGATTGGTGTCGACTCTAAGCAGGAACATTCATTATATCTTTTCGGAGTCGGTGCTATTCCAAGGTGTGGCTTGGACACTAAAGTATTCATCTCTGAGAATATTACTGACGGAATTGAATATGTTAACACAGAAGTTGAAGGTCCTTATAATGAACTTATCCGAAAATATAGAGAATCGTACAAGAAGAACGAGTTGATTCTGGCCTTATTAACTCCGGAAAAGTTGCGTGAACATATTGCCAACCCGATTAAGAAACCATTCTACCGAGTTATCATATACATTCACAACTTACGGTATGATCAACATGTCATCCAAAACGCCCTGCCTATTATGAAGGTGTGTGAAAAAGGTGGAATAACATATTCCTTTACTGTGTCATGTAGACTACCGGGTGTTGTCATTGAATTTCGCGATTCTTTAAAACATCTTTCTATGCCTATTCGTGATTTCCCCAAAGCTCTGTCGTTACCCTCTTATTTCAACAAGAAGTCAGATGGTATTTATTACACATATTTTAAGCACGCGACAAGGGGACAAGACACTACTGTTGGTGAATATATACAGTCACGGCCATTTGGTGTGTCTGAAGGTAAAGCACTACTCGATGTAGCCAATCTACTTACTGAGGTTCGCGAATGCTCCCAAGATGTCACCATGACAACAGTTTTCAACCCAGATCAAATCTACAAATACTATCTTGAATTTGACGTGAAGGTGTTGGTCGCTGGATTATCTGCATATCGCACAGCAATGTATGGGGTTTGTTATGGGTTATCTATTCGACGACTTGATCCCCTAAACAAACTGACAATTTCTTCGTTTAGTCGATTGGTTATGAAAGAATCTGGCGTGTTTGACTGGGTGCCTTCATACAAGGGACAATTGAGGGAATATATTATGGACTCTGTACATGGTGGGCGATGTAATCCACACAATAATCACGAAGGAACCTTTATCAACAGACAAATCGCAGATTTAGACGCCGTTGGCCTCTATCCGAGTGCAATGAGCTCGTTATCCCATTTCACTAACCTCAAACCGGTTAAATTAACTGCGAAAAATATATTGGGTGGTATTGCTTTTCTGCGGTCTAAAGCCGACAGGGCTGTTCTCACTATTCGAATCACCAAAGTCAATCGACGATTAGAATATGCTCAACCTATTATCTGTGTAACCGACTCTGATGGTATTTTACAATTTACCCAAGATATACCCTCAGAAGGTCTCGAGGTTACAATCCACCTATTCGACTTGTATTCTTATATCAAAATGCACGAGATTGAGTTCACCATTCTCTGGGGGATATACTGGCCTTTCCATACTGAAACCGATAAAGGTGTGAGGCGTGCTTGCGGCATCGACGACCATAAAGCGCACCGTCCCTCACTCACTCCAAATGATGCATACCCCAAATTAAGCTTAGCTCTACATGAGTTACGTAAGGAATTTAGGAGAAAATTTGGTGTTGAAGCTGACCCTATGGACAATGTGATGCAATTGCTGTGTAAGCTACTGGGCAACAGTTCTTACGGCGGTATGATCATGAAGGCAAGTCATGAAGAACTTAAGATATTACCAAAGTTTGTCACAGATGAGGATGGAAAACGGGTGCCGTACAAGATTGACAACTACGCCTACAATCAGTCTGGTACAATGAAACGATGGTTTCCTACAGAGCATAATTGGTTTGTCACTCGGTTCCATAAAGACGTCTCAAGTACCTACACTCTCTACGGTTCCACTGTCTTGGCGCAGTCTCGGGTCATTATGAATCGTGTGTGGGAAGCTTGTGAGAGAGCTGAAGCGACCATCTTTTACACTGATACGGATAGTATCATGGTACCACAAGAGAAATTGGGTGAAATCGAGCGTCAATACAATCTACAACGTGATATAGATTTCAAGAATGGTTATGAGTATCCTACCCTAACTGGTAAAGAACAGCAGCAATTTCACACTGATTATAGTAAAGGAGACTTCTGCGTGTTCCCTAATGGACAGTTGGGCACTGCTACTTCTACTTGGCCAAAATTGGCTAATGATGCAAACATATATTCGTCCGGAATGTATCTTGTCAGAAAAAAATGCTATTTACACTTATTAGAGTGTCCTTACACCGATTCTAAAGGACAGCCTCAAATAGCTCGTGGGATTGCTTTCCGAATGAAAGGGAGTACTAAGGTTGGTATTGTCAAGCACGCATATGATCTAGCGCTCAAGTATAATGACCCGACTCACATAGAATACAATGCTGCATACCAATTGTTACATCCGGACTATACCGATCTAAGCCAGCGTGGCCTTATCTATCTGTACCAAGATTTAATTGATGGTAAGGAACACTCTATTGTCTTAAACCCAGGTGAGCGCTCAAAATTCTACTACAAGACTGGTCGCGTTTTCACCTCGGACAAACCAGTGGCTCGATCGATAAAGAAGCGCCAGAGAACTGCTAGTGTATCATCGAAAACTACCAAGCGCGTTAAAACAAATGTCAATTAAACAATTTTTATTATATATTAAAAAATACATAAATGCCATTAACAAATTTTGGGTACGAGGATGGTAGTAGTGGGCCAGGTAGCGGGGCCAGTGTGTCGTATGTAGATTCTCAGATATCTCTGGCCACTGCTAATGTCGTTCGGAATCTCGATGTCCCAGACGCTAAAAACATCAACTCTATTCCCGTGTTAACCAGCTCGGATGGTAGAGTTTTGAAAAGGGCTCGAATCACCATTGATCAAACTGATCCATTAGGAGATGTCCTGTCCGTGTTAGAAACGGTGACCCAAGTGACGAGTGCTGAGCTCGTCGATACAAAGCAGATTCAATCGACTCAAGGCTCCCAAATAGAAGTATTAACCAATCTGAAAATTGATAATGGTATGGTAGTAGGGAATACAATATATATTAACACAGATCAACAGTTTTCGGACTTAAATGGAACATTAGAAGCAAACACGTGTTATGTCATCTGTGGGTCTATCACGGTCGTACAGGCCGATCGAATTACAACTGTTGGTGAAAATGCTTCTATCGTCGGCATTAGTCGAGCTAGCAAGCTGACATACACTGGTCCAGATCCTACCGCCTTATTTGAGTTTGAGGACGCCAGTTTTAGTTTGCAACGAATTACAATCAAATCCACGTTTGGTTATGTACTCCGCGCAAGTAATTACGACTTTACAGCCCAATTGTTTAGTGGGCGATTTAAGACTCTTAATTTCATTGATGTTGATTTCAACTCATGTTACAATGGGTTTATCATCCAAGGCTTTGACACTGTGAAATTTAACAACTGTTTATTGAGGTTTTTTCAAGGAGAAACTGGTGTTATTTTACGAAGTTGTAGTAAGGTCGATGTTTCCAATTGTCAATTCATACGCTGGTTTAATGGTGATTTTATTGAGTCGCCAGGGGTCATACCCGCTGGAACTTTTTCAACTGGACAAATGCTCCTGTTTGACTCTCTGTCCAACCCTGGAACTGGGTCCGAACTGGCTTTTGGGTCCTGTTCAGTAAACGGGAATATTTTCCACCCTCAACAAACACAGCGAGGGATCCAAATTGGTAATATAACTCCCATGGGAATTTCTGAAATATCCGGTAATACCTTCATTGCTGTTGGCCTAACGACCGGTTCTGTTACCAATTATGATATTGCTTTCCACAATGGTCTACGCATTGACGCGAACGCAGGAATTCAAAACGAAAATGCTGCTCTACAAGGCAATTCTAAGGGTAATACAATCTTTTCACCAACTGTTGCTGGTTCGTATACTCAAGTGCAATATAATAACTTTTCTGCCTCCAAACGAACTCGATTTTCTCTGACCACCTCAAATGGAGTTTTTATTTATAGTGGACTTAACCCGATTACCTTACTGGTCACTTCGAACATCAAGGCAGACCAAGATGACTCGAAAGATAATGAATGTCGTTTTGGACTTTCTATCAATGGAGTTACAGACAATTCTATTGGGATCCTAGTGGAACAAAACAAGCAACGTTCTTTCGGTTTTAGCTGTAGTGTTGATCTAGTTACTGGGGATACGTTGGCGTTTGTATGTCAAAATCTAGATGCCGGAACCTCTGTAGACGGTTTTCGTGTCATTGACCTAATTTGCGCGTGGAGTGAGGTTTAATATTGATAATTTATTTCTAATAAAATACTCCAATCCTCTAAAACAATAACGGGTTCATTTTTCTCATCTGTAATGTAGACGTTAACAGACTGGATTCGTTGTCCTATCATTCTACTAGCATTTAGGTGTGTTGGTACAAATGGACTATATACAATTTGGGAACCGGGTGCTGCTAAGATAGGTACTGAAATAATCGTATTGTCCGTATCTCCATTGTAACTGATTCCTTCGTCCAGAATGTCGCAGTGAATTCTGAATGCATTAATCGTGTTAAACTGGGCAACGTTTGGGGCTAGTTGAACTGTGGGGTTGCCTGTTACAACTGTTTGGTTAAATCCCAGTATTTCCCGTAATGAGAAATCTGGGACTTGTGTAAAGTCTAATTGCACATCGGTTGTCTCAAAAGTGACTTGAACTTTCTGTGTTGCAGCGTCGCCGCTGATCGTGATAAGTGTCCCACTTAATCCAGCATTTGCAAGTTCTCTGGAAATCGCACTGTTGAGATCTGTTACTGCATATTGGCCGGTTGGAATTAAAATGTCTGTCCATGGATCTGTGTTCACTGCTCGAATTCTCAGGGTGTTGTTCGTCCCGTCTACAACGTTAGGGCTGGAATTCCACACTGTAGATTGTAAAACTCGAATATAACAATTGCGAGCCCCATTGGGTACTTCTAATGGCGGGCTAAGATATACCGTGAAATTGTCCTTCGTTGGAGATATTATACTCGCCCCTGCTGAACTTAATGTAATAACTTGACTTTGTGTTTTGTTCATGTTTTTTTATATCTAGTCTACAATGTTTATAAACAGTTTAAATAAGACGCACCTATTTTATTTTTTTTAAAAACCGTGTCTTGACCATATATCTACTGCATCATCTTCTTTTTCTTCTTTCTCGTGTGGTGGTGTGACAGCTCTCTTTTCTGTCGGTGTACGATAAACGCCCCTTCTGAGTTCGTTATATGCTCGTGAAGATGTTGATATATACCGTCCTGTTCTTGGATTACGTACTACGTCTGGTGTTTTGATATAAATAGGGTTGGGTGGTGCTTTCTTTTCTATCGTGAATTTATCTTCTTCGTCGGTTGACGATTCCCATTCCTCAATTTCCATTGGTTCGCTTGTCGAATCGACCACATTCGGCGTTGCAACATGATATTTTGGATTTCGCGTTGTCATTTATTAAAGTAACGTTATCTCATACTTATTAAAAATGTCTGGACGCAAACGTCAAAAACTAAATCGTCCTCGTGTTGCTCTGCCCCAACGAATAATACCCTTTAAGAATAGTGACAAAAAATGGCATGAGGTTTGGTGTGAAGGTAGGGACCTTTTAGATTTCCCACATCCTTATCGAGTAACCTTAACGGGACCGCCTAACTCTGGTAAAAGTACCGCAGTCATGAATATCTTACTTCGCTCTAATCCAATGTTTCAACGCGTTATTGTGATATATCCGGGTGGGCAAGATGGAACCTCGGAATACGATACTTTAGGCGAAGGCGTTGAATATTTGATGGAGATTCCGGAACCAGACTTTTTCCCTGCTGTCAAAAAGAAGGCGGAAAAGACATTGGTTATTATCGATGACTTTGAATTGAAAGAAATTGGCCGTAAACAACGAGCTAACTTAGATAGACTTATCGGTCATGTTAGTACCCATAGGAATGTTAGTGTAATGCTTTGTGCCCAGGAATACTTTAATGTTCCGACTATTGCCCGGCGGTGTAGTAATGTTCAGATATTTTGGAAACCAAGAGATATGCGAAATTTGAATCAAATGAGCTCGCGAGTTGGTCAGGACTTGGAAGAATTATTTAAGTTGTGTGAAACTCAAAAGGACTCAATT
>Ga0233412_10001173_pt1 | contig 14047 bp, 15 predicted proteins | sample Na_anoxic_4_MG_FD_180667 | JGI IMG/M metagenome (GOLD analysis project Ga0233412, IMG submission 180667) | Seawater microbial communities from Saanich Inlet, British Columbia, Canada - Na_anoxic_4_MG | ecosystem: Environmental > Aquatic > Marine > Inlet | place: Canada: British Columbia...
GCTTTTCTCCTCATAAGTTTCCCTGGTGTATTTTACGCGTTTTTTTAATCCCAGGTCAAAAGGCTTGCCTACATATACTTTTATTTTTTTAAATGGTTTTATAACACCGGTTATATACATAGGTATGATCGGCGCTTCAGACATAGCCGCAAGCATGGCCGCTCCCTTTCTCCCCGGGAGTTTCTCACCATCTTTTTCCCTTGTTCCCTGAGGAAATATTGCCACTACATGCTCTTTTCTAAGGTGCCCCAACGCTTTTCTAATGCTACCGATGTCACCTTTTCCCCTGTCCACAGGAAAAGAATCCATAAGTGTCATGAAAAATCTGCCGATTGGTTTATTCCATAGCTCTTTCTTAGACATGAAATAAGTCCACCTTGATTTCGAATAAGTACCGACTATCGGGATATCTATAATACTCCTGTGATTGGCACATAAAAGAAATGCCCCTTCATCAGGGAATTGTTTTTCACCTACGAATTTCACCCTGAACAGAGTATGCAGAATGATTCTTACAGACCACCTTACAAACAACTGCCCCATTCTATGAAACATCTATAAATCCCGCCATTTCATCAACCATCTCTTTTATGCTTTGGTTTGTAGTATCTATAAGGATTGCGTCCTCCGCTTGTTTCAGGGGAGCCATTTTTCTGCTGCTGTCGTTATTGTCCCTGAACTTAATATCTTTAATAATGCTGTCCATGTCAGCTTCCATGCCTTTGGCTACCATTTCCTTATAACGCCTTAGTGCCCTTATCTCAACGGAAGCTACCAGAAAAAATTTATATTTCGCATCCTTCAGCACATACGTGCCGATGTCCCTGCCATCCATAACAACGTTGCTTTTTGAAGCGATCAGCCGCTGTTTTTCAACCATTTTGTGACGCACGGGAGGAAAAACAGCAACACGGGATGCCCCGAGGGATACCTCAGGGGTTCTTATCAGTCCATTAACATTTTCTCCGTTAAGATAGATTTCCTGCCCGTTTTCACCAAAACGGACATCAATGTCTATGTCCTCAATCATATTTCCCAACGCTTCGCCGTCCTGGGTGTCGATGCCCTTTTTTATTGCTGCAAGCGCAACTGTCCTGTACATTGCTCCTGTATCAAGATATATCGCTCCAAGCATTGCTGAAAGTTGCTTTGCCGCAGTACTTTTGCCAGCGCCGGCCGGTCCGTCTATCGCTACAGAAAAAACCATATTCCCTCCTATAAAACGCGGTGACCAAGACCCATCGCAACTTCATTGAGATGCAAAAGTCCAATTCCCGCAAAAATACATACACTGATATGTTCGCCGCTACGGGCGATGCCGATCTTGCCGCCGATATTGCAGCCGATAGCCTTGGGCATAATCTGGCTCAGTGCTTCTCGGGCTGCTCCTGCAACAGCGCCTTCCTCAAGAAGGCATTCCTTAATGACCTTTTCTCTCTTAGATGCAACTATTGCGCTTTCAATGATTTTCATCATTGAGGATATGTATTCTCCTCCGAAATCTACAGCTACACACTGAATGTCATCTTCGGAATACATTGTCTTTAACGATTTTTCTTCATTTCTTGATTGTGTAAGGCACATTCTCGCCGCGGCTTTCGCCGTTTTCCTGCTGCCCATTGCCCAATTATCCATGTGAACCCCTTAAATGTATTATTCACATTATATTAAAACACACCGTCTTTTACAATATCCAGCTCAATCAAACTAATCACCTTTTGAAATGTACCTCGTACTAAAAAGCCTTGGGTGAATTTATACTTAAAATTTGCCCAAGGTCTTTTTGCATCTATTGTGATTTGGTACAATACACTTATTCAGGGGGTACTGTATGAAAAAGTTATTGAATTCTGAAATAAAAAGCTATAAAGGAAGGCCGGCAATTTTTATTAACGGCGAACATTATTCACCCGCTATATATTCCCTAACTGACTGTCCGGGTGGGAGGCTTTCATATGAAGAAGTCCCCGGGTTTAGCATCCAGGGTTTTATAGATATGGGTTTTAGGCTATTCCAGCTTGATATATGGCTCGATGACATGTGGTCTAAGGACGGGGCATTTGATATTTCAATGGCCGTAAAACAGATTAAGGGCATTACCGACAGATGTCCGGATGCAAAAGTTTTTTTCAGATACCACACTACTCCCCCGAAATGGTGGAATCTCCAAAATCCTGATGAGTTGGTTGATTTTGCTGACAGGCCGGCTGGTCCGGAGAAAAATCTTCCGGGTCCGCAGAGATATCTCATCCAAGATCTTGACACGGTTTACAGACATAGTTTTGCTTCTCGAAAATGGCTAGCTGAATCAACAAAAATGCTAATCCGTTTTCTTGAGGAATTAAGTAAAACAGAAGAAGGCGCTTCCCTGGCAGGGTTACAGCCTGCAACAGGAGTATATGGAGAGCATCATTACTGGGCATTCATGGAACATGAGCCCGACACTGGCACATGCATGACTATGGCATATAGGGAATTTTTAAAGAACAAGTATAAAACAAATGGCTCATTGAAATCAGCCTGGGGCAATCCTCACGCGGATTTTATTACTGCAACGGTTCCCGGCATGGAAGCACGTCTTAACAATACCGATGGAATTTTTAGGGACCCTCTTAAGGAAAGGCCGATTATAGATTATTATGACTGCCAGCATGACCTGGTTGCAGACTGTATTGTTCACTTTTGTAAAACCATAAAGGAAACATGGCCCGCCCCGATAATAACCGGTGCTTTTTATGGATACTACATATCTGTTTTCGGACGATCAGCTGCCGGAGGTCACCTTAGTGAACAAACAATCCTCAACAGCCCGTATATAGACTGTATGTGCGGCCCGCAGGGCTATGATAAAAACCTCAGGAATCTGGGTGGGTCTGGTTCAAGCCGCAGTATGCTTGAATCCGCAATGCTTCACGGCAAACTATGGCTTGATGAAATGGACCAGCCCGTCCATACAGGCACAGTCATGGGCGGAATGCCGGTCTATCCGGAATATGAATCAAAACAGATACTCAGGCGTAATTCCCTTTTCCCGATAGTCAATGGCGCAGGATTATGGTATTACGATTTCGGGCCTCACAATTATTCGGGTTGGTGGACTCATTCTGTATATGAAAAGGAAATAACCCAGTTGAAAGACATAATAGATAAAAAAATGAGTATAAACTATGATAACCCCTCCGAAGTACTGCTGGTTTTTGATACTGAAGTATTTAAGTTTACAGCCTTAAACTCCAGGCTGGACCCGATAACCGACGCTGCATGCATAAATCACGCCCTGCCCATGGCACAGCGAAGCGGTGCTGCACTCGACATGATTTATCTCAGCGATATAGAGAAAATCGACCCCAACAGATACAAATGCATAGTTTTTATGAATTCATTTGTACTAACCCCAAAACAAAAGAAATTCATTAAAGGCAGCCTTTATGCAAACGGCAGGCATATTGTATGGATATATGCCCCTGGTTATATTGACGGTGTTACTGCGTCTGTTGATAACATAAGCGAACTAACCGGACTTGAAATCGAAGAAATATTAGTAAGAAAGGTCCCGGACATCTCCTTCGGCAGGATTTCATATGATATGCATCCTGTATACGAACGGTTGTATAAAACTCCCTCCGAATATCCTGAAATGAATTTATTTGTTGAAAAAAATTCAGGGCAGCCTTCGTTAATATGTAATAAAAATAATGATTATACAATCTGGTATTCGCCGGTGCCTTTCACAACTCCGGAAATATTCAGGCACGTCTTTGAAGCTTCAGGTGCCCACATCTACTGCGATTCCGGGGATTCAATAGCGGCAGGTTCCGGAATCCTTTCCATTCATACTGAAAATGGAGGTCGGCGAACTATAACACTATCTAACGGTACTAAAATAGAAACGGATTTGAAACCCGCGGAAACAGTTTTAGTTGATTATGTTACCGGTGAATTTATATTACGCGGCTGATTTCGTCCAATTTGATTATCAGATGGCCGGTGTTTCTGCTATCTCTTCTTTTGATTGTATGAATCAAGAAGTTCAGGTGTAACTTTCGTAATACCTTCGCTCACAGCCCTTTCCGAAATCGAGACCAGTACCCTCTTCAGGAATACCCGGGGGATTTTAACGAGTTTCTTGTAGGCATCATCTTCCCATTCAAGCTCATACGGCATCCTCTGAACCTCATATATTATAGAATTTACATCAATTCCCTTGTTTTTTGGAATAGGTTCAGCATATGGGGAACCATGGCGGGCAAACCAGAAATTCTTACTGTCCCTGTATCCATAGTCAACAGGCATGCTTGGAAACTTCCCTCCCTTTCTTAATGATGCTGCCCACTTATCCTTCATGAAAATGTGATCTATCTTAAGGAGAAAATGTCGTTCCCCGCCGTCATTGCCATAATGAAAAATATCTTCATCATTAATCCATGTACATTCGAATATCTGTATGGCTTCATCAATGACATCAGGAAATATAACGTCACTCCCTGATTCAGGGCGCATTGAGGGTACAAGCTTGAAAATACAATCTTTTTGTTTTTGTTCAGTTTCTTCACCCGGATAGCCAAGGCAAACCGCATTTTTAAGGAATTTTCTTTTATAAGGTATAAAATTCAGTGCGCAATGTGGATTGTTATTTAATAAGTTCAAAGAGGTGTTGCTGTCGCCCCTTGATATAAGCATCATATAATGTTCATTTGCAATTCCAAAAGGGAAACAAAGTGAATATGAGCCTACGTTTGTCATACCATTTCCGGATAGTGTGGTAACCATCACGACAGGCATTGGGTAAAATGATGATGTTTGATAGAAATTATCCAAAACTGTTATTTCGCTGAATCCTTTTAACATAGTGTCTTTCCTCCAATGATTTTCTTGTTGCTATACTTTCCTGATACCTGCGAGTCCCCTGCAGGTATCAGAGCCTTTATCCATTCCGGAAATATCAATTCTCAGATAGTATTCGGACATTACTGACACGGCACCAATATTCAATGGATATTCACTCCATGGAGCCCAAACGGACATCCTACGCAAATCGGCCCTGACAAATGAAACAGGTTTTTCCCCTCCGCCGGGTTGCCTTTCCATCAGTGTTATCCTATTAACATCTGTACCGGATGCACTGTCAACATAATCAAGGGATATGTAGTATAATCCCTTTTCGTTTTCCTTTAGATATGAAGTGACATCAAACTCAAGGACACCTTTGCCTGCTTTGCCAAACGCACTCTCATCCCATTCTCCAAGAGGATGTACGGTTCCCTTAACATTACCGGGTTGTACATTCGTCTCGTCAAAATACCTTTTAAATCCATCAAGGACCCTATATAAGATCATAGAAGTGTCAATTACCCTTCTCATGTGAATTGAGCCGTCCATGACAACCATTGATGACCACCGTATAATTGATTTTCGCATTGTCCTGGCGGATTTCCTCAGATCTTGGAAATATATCTTAAGTTTCTCAACATTAATGCTTTTTTTATCTATCTCACTGATAAAACCATTTATACTTCTATATGCCTTTAACCCCGCAATAATACATTTTGCTTCATATATGAGGCTGTCCTCATCCATTTCCAGCGCCAGTTCCAGTGCTTTTTCAGCAGACCTTATCAATCTTTCGGGATTTTTTATTCTGATAAGTTCAGCCATTTCATACCTGTGGTCTGACAGTTCAACCCTTCCCCTTAAGATTAACGGATAGTTATAGGTCAATCTCAACATGAGTTTGCTCTCGGCAAGCTGCCAGGCAGGCTTCTCCATCAACCTGACATATTTTTTAAAGTCCACATCATTAATACTATTTAAATATGCGTAGGCAGCTGCAAAATCGTCCACACCTCTACCTTTGGGATTCCACAGCCATTCTGCAAAAGCCATCAGATTGAATTCATGGTACCTATTTGAAGGCACCGCATATCCTATTACCCTGTGCAGCCCGACTTTTACAAATTCGTCACATCTGTACTTAATAAATGAAGGAGCTGTCCATGGGAAAACCGTGCGCCATGAATGTGTTACCTGAGGGTAAACACCAAGCTTGCCTCCTTTTTGAACGAACTTTCTCAGGACAGGTAGAATCATTGGGTATTTTCCGGAGTCATACGTCCTTCCCCCGTCATAGTAGGTCAAAGATACATCAGATGGAAGCATAGCAGAAATTTCTTTGGTAACATGGAAACTTCCCTGTGAAAGCATAATCCCAAGGCCAATGCCAGGATATTCATTTTTTAATCTTTTATAAGCCCTTAGCAGGCATGCAGTTTCAAGTTGAAAAGGTTCATCTCCTTTACAGTCTTCGCAATGACAGGGTGTTGATTCTTCCGAAAGCCAAACCAGTATCTTGCTGACACTTTTATTCTTCGCAATTCCCTTGAACCAATCCAGAATCATATCTTCAGTTGCCTGTTTGCTCATGCAAAGCCCGGGGAAATAATCACTTCTAGCTCCCCTTTCTGGAGAAGGCACATTGATTACATCACTCCGCTTATCAAGAAACCCTCGTCTTGATATTTGTTCAAGATGAGGTATGGTTGCCATAATATCCACACCATATGAGGCTGCTTCATCATAGAGCCTCTGATTATGAACAACCGTGGGATTACCATCTTCATCAGCAGTGACTAATACCTTTCCGTCAATTGCATTCAGTTTATACTGGAAAGTCCAGTGAAGGTCGCAATTGGAATTCCCTCCCCACTGTCCCCTATATGATATTTCCGGCCAGTCGGTTATTTCAAGCGACGGTATGTACGCTTGCTCCCCGTCCTTTACTATTGCCTGCGACAAGGTCACTGCGGCATACAAGAGGCCGATATCTGTGAAGGCCCTGATTTCAATCGCTTTATATACCCCCTTTTCAATGACAGACTTTATTGAATATGATTGCTCCTTGTTGTTAGCTTTCTTTAATTTCTTAAATATACCCTTATCTCGTTCTCTGTTAAGATATTTAAGGTTAATGATAAAATCAGGGCATATCTGGCCCGGATTAGCAAACCGGCCGAGTATATGTGATGCGGTCTTCAGCGGAGGTGTTTTCTCCCCCGGCATCTCAATTTTTATCCTGGAAGCCTCATAAGAAACGCCCTTCGAAACTTTAATATTACTTGGCAAAGGAATCAATCGTTTGACTATATCTTTATTCTGCATATATACACCCCTTGAAAGAGTACCCTATCTAACTTTACACTATTTTATCACAACAAATTATACTATGTGATATTCCAATAAAAAAAACACCGGGTTATTTGCCCGGTGTCGGATACTTTTCAAATTATCTACATTTTTTCTATAGATTTCTTCCTTATTAACCATTTAATGCCAATTGAACCAGCTAAAATGCAAAGCCATAGTACGAGAAACCCCCATCCCGGTATGTATGAGAATACATCCTGGTGAATCTGTCTAATCCATTCGATATGCATGAAATTCGTATAGGTGATTTCCATGAAAGCTACATTAACTGCGAAAATCAATAAGACAACACCTATTGCAAAAACCATTTTCTGTTTCCTTATGAAGTATTTCATCAGCGGAATTCCGATAAATGCTATGGGCAGCAGCAGTATTATCATAGAATAGCCCGGTTTAGACTCAAAGAAACCAAGTCCTTCAGATCCGCGGACCCATTCGTATATCTGAACCATGAACAGGTACATAACTGCATATTCAATTCCCGACAACAGGGTGAATAAAAACCTGTTCCTGTAACCGAATGAGTCCTGTACTCTCCTAACAAATTCATTAAGATTTCCTCCTGTCACTTGTTCTGCAGAACGTCCCGAATTCTGGGCATCAATGAATAAACCCAAGATGTCTCTCATTGTCTCCTTTTTTTCAAAGAAACCAAGGACAGATCCTTCCATGCTGTCAGATATTGCTTCATATGCCGTAAAGAAATCCTCATTCAACAGTTTCGCCTTTGTTCTCATTTTCTTTCTTGTTACAAAAACCACTATCACTGACAATAATGCAACTGCAATAATTGCAATCATAATCCAAACGATATTCACTTCCGATGTGTCCTTTGCACTAAAGAAATACAATAATGTCGTGAAAATAACTGCTCCCGACACAAATAGCGAGGTATATATTACCCACCTGGATTGTTTAGTCATATTTTTCATATCAAACCTCCAATAATTTATCCGCAGTCTGCTTCAGATTCTCCCATTCCGACCTGAATTCCGCTAGTTCCCTTTCTCCTCCGGCTGTCAGCATATAGTATTTTCTCGGCGGCCCTAGTTCCGAAGGTCTTTTTTCGCTTTTCAACAAACCCTTCTTCTCTAATCGGTTTAGTATGGGGTAGACGGTGGATTCCTGCGGATCCCTGAACCCGTATGAGGATAGCAGCTCCACTACCCTATACCCATATGTAACCTCATTTTTCAAGAGCGCCAGTATACACCCTTCTAAAAGGCCTTTCAGTAATTGCGTATCCCTTGCCACCGTCATCACCTCCGCTACTATGCATTACATAGTTCCTACTCAAATAATACTACCACTACTATGTATTGTCAAGTAGTATTTTAAAAAAATATTTGCTTTCCGGAATTAAAATAGAGTACTAAAAGAAAGGACATATCTTTAAATTACAAAAAATACCCCCACAAGGTCCATTAGGAACTGTCTATTAATCCTTTTTCTTTTTTTTGCTACGGTCCTGACCGTAAGACACGTCGATGATTCTTTTGTAATCCTCCGACAAGTTATGGGTTCCTACAAGATCATTCTCACTCTCTATGACTGTCTTGATTGTTTCTTTTGATCCTTTGGTTAACCCTTGGTCTGACGGATTACTGAAGAATATCCCCGGCGTCTTCTTCTTTTTCATCCTCAACACCTTCTTATGACAATATCATACTACTCTTTTATCAAATTTAAAAAACAAGGATTGTCAATTCGTTTACAATAATCACATTGAAAACGCTTTAATCGCTGTGAAAACCAGAATACCGACTACAGCGATTACAGCTATGATACCTATTACAAAGAACACCTTACCCCCGCTGCTCTTGTCAGACCACTTAGCACCTCCTATTGAAAACCTGTAAGACTTATGGGACTGCATTCCATCCCAATATTCAACATTGATGTCGCGGCGGCGTTGTTCTTCTTCTGCCATTTTTTTCGCCATCCTACGGCGTCTGTCTTCTTCTTCATATTTTTTTTGAATATCTACTGCGTTTTTTACACTCATTTTCTCACCTATAACTTTGATCAGCTGGGCCCGGCATTCTTATAGCCATGGCACTCTGTCTATCTTTCTCATTATGCTTTTTTAAGAATCCTCTCAGCATTATTGTCCATATGCACCCCTATTTATCGTAATAATATTCAAGAAAATATATAACACTCCGCTTTACCCTGCCGGTATTGGCTTCTTCAATTACCGCAATATACTCGCCGTCAGCGAATTTAAGTGCCTGTGAAGTTCCAACTACCTCCAAACCCCTGCCTATATCATATCCGTAGAATTCCTCATTACCTACGCCTGAAACATCACTGTAGTCCCCTGCATCATCCCCCAGAAGATTTTCAACAGAAATAATATATCCCTCCAAAGCGAGTTCATACACCTGCTCTTTACCGCATATCACCACTTGCGCATCAAACCTGTCGATAAATTTAGCCAAAAGTGCGGTTTGCCCTTTCATTCCCTTATATTCAGTGCTGGTGCTATAAGGCCCTAGGTATTGTACATCCTTAATCCAGATTCTATTCTTGTTCCCAAGCCTAAGTTCATACCTGGCGACATTACCCTGGTAAGCGTGAATAACATAAAGGCCTTTATATGATGAATTCAAAACCAGCAAAACACTGAAAACCAATAAAATAATTATTGCCGTAATCAGTACCCATAAACCCCTTGTCAGTTTGTAATAACGTTTCACATCATAATTCTGAGCAAAAATCTCCTGTGCCTCAAAAGTGTTTTGTTCAACAAGTTTACTGAATGGTTCTTTTTTCGGTTTTTTTTGATTTTTCCAGCTCATATCAAACCTCATTAAATTACCAAAATAGCCATGTTAAAATTCATCTAGTCATTTTTAGAATATATGCCATATGTCCTTCTTCCATACCTATACGGCTCCCCAGCGGCAAGTTTCTGAGTAAAATCATGAATAATATATGTAGGTTCAAGTTGATTCAACAGTGATATCTCCCGGCTTATAGCAGCTACATAACCTTCTTCGGGTATATAATCGTAATATCTGTTGTCCAGTATCTTGGCTCCATAATTAAAGGGAATCATGGTGCCTACCCAGGATCGTTCCATGGTCAGAAGCCTGTCATCAGGCAAATTCTCTATATAGTGTGTAATTTCAATAAAATATTTCCTATCAGCCATCTTATCAAGCACATCTGCTTCAGCTACCAGAAATTCAGCGTTCTTATCCATTACTACATATGCAATCTGTGCAGTCTTTCCATCCAAGGAACCAAAAACATATCCTTCATAGTTATATTCAATGATTTCTTCATCAGCCAGCCGGGACTTACCTAATGTATTGGTCTTGACATGATGGACGGCAATACCCGAATCACCTGCAAATACAATTTTTACTGCCGGGTATTTCCTAAGGTTCAGTATTATTACACTGGCTATGACAATTAGTATCAGCATTATTAAAAAGAATCTCATGCCTTTTTTTCTGTTGTAATTCTGGTCATACTTCCCGGTATCGAAAGTTTGCCCCATTACATTACCTACATTTTCAAGGTTGTGTTTATCCTGGTTTTTATTATCCATTTCATTTCACCCCTATCCGATTCGTCCCGTAGTATAGTCAAGCTCTTCATACATACAATCGACGAAATGTTTAATAATTTTCCATTCTTTCTCATTCCTATACGATGTAATGGATATGGCATCAGCATCCGTATCAACAATAAAATCCACTTCCGGTGCTTTAAGGCCATACATTAAATCAATATCATTCTCAAAAAGATCATGCCTTAGAAGCAAATCACTCCGAGTGTTTCCTGTATAGTGGCTATGGTCAGCAAGTTGGTCTTCAAGCCCAATTTCCAGTAGCAAACTACTCTTAGCAACAATGATATCGGCCCCATGGGCATCAGCAATGACTGCAATCTGTGCGGATTTGCCCTTCAGCCTGCCATATTCAAGGCCTTCATGATTGTAATCGAATGAAGATTTTCCCTTTAACAAATATTTCCCGAAGAGATTTACATCAATTCTATGCATAATGATTTCGCTGTCATTCGCATAGATAACTGTTATATCCTGATAAGGGTTGACAAGAAGGAATACAACCGCAAAAACAAAAATTGCAGCAATAGAGATTGTAAAAAACCGCATCCCTTTTTTCCGGCGATATTTACTGTCATAAGTATTTGTATTTATTCTTTGGCCCAACACACTGCCGGCAGCAAAAAGATTATGGTCTTCGTTTGTACCGGAACCCCTCCCTGTCTGAAAGTCTTCAGGTTTTCCCACAGCATCATTATGGTATACAGATTGTTTATCCTTTTTCCTCATAATGCAATCCCCTTTACAGAATAATCATACTCCGGATAAGTAAATTTGTAACAATTCCGCCTTGAAATATACTATTTGAATTATGAACTATCCGATAATCATATTATCGAACCTTGGGCAATAGAATACCGTTGCCCTGTAAAATCGCAATGACAACATATAGAAAACAGAAAACCACGATAGCAATAATTATTATACGTTTGATTGTTTTCCAGATGCTTGAGCTCCTGTCTGCTTTTTCATCGTACTTCTGCCCCATGACACCCTGCATGACAGAAAGATTCTGTCCGTCGTAGGTCTTTGATGAATCGGGTATTACGCTTTTTTCCATGAAATCATTATTCTTTTTATTTTTGTTGTTTCCCATGACTTCCTCCAACATCTCCCTAAAAAACATATATTGCGGTGAACCACTAAAAAACCTCAAATCCATCGGCTTCGTCATATGATACATACTACTGATTAAATGCACTATACAATATAGTTATCCTTCAAAATATACATTAATAACCGCATACTGTCTTATTATGTCAATCACCGGGGTCAAGGATGTACATATCATCACTGTTTTTACTTATATGAATATTCTGTCTGACAATTGTTTTAAAGCCGGTACCTTTAACAGTTACTTTAACTTCTATTTCAGCAGACTGGGCAATCCCAAGTTCCTCGTCAAATGGCGACCAATACCTTGTTCCATCATGATATATAACCGATTGACCCATGTCATTAACCTTCATATCACTACCCCATTCAAGAATTGTCCCATTGTCGGTCTTCATTTCAATTGAAATATCATATGGTTCATTAATGCTTACTTCCACATTTACATTAATTGGCAAACCAGGGACAGAAGACATCACCGGACTGTAAAATTCAATAGATGAGGATACCTCAACCTTAACTTCCGGTATAGAGCAACCTGTCATTACAATTATTAATAGAACCGTAGCTAAAACTAAAAACTTTTTATTCATTATCAATCCTCTTTCCTAAAATAATATCAGGCCTGCGCCTGCCGTTTGCATCGGGCATTACACCAATAATCTGAAAACCGCACTTTTTATAGAATTCATAGGGATGTCTGTCATAATTTTCAACGTTTTTAATCCTATCCCAAAGACCGGTGTATATATCCGGCTCCGATAATGATGTTTTAAAATCTTCATCATCGCTGCCGCAGTATATTGTAAGTCCTCCGAGTTTTTTTATCTCATCTTCAAGCGATTACACCAGTTTGCGGCCGATTCCCCGACCTCTGTATTTTTCGTCTACTACCATCGGATGAAGTTCCCATACATTGCCGTCATACTGCGGACGCGCACCCGTCCATCCGGCAAGTTCATCATCCATAACTGCTGAAACCATTATCATTTCGTCAGCCATACATTCTATGACTTCCTTATAATAGTCATTTTCGTAGCATGCGAAATTTTGCTTTAAGAGAAGCCCTGCTTTTTTAATTTGTTTCTTATTGCTTTTATTAAAAACCCCGACCTTTAACATAAACTACCTCTTGAAATCGTCAACAGCCTTATAAATGGCAATTACATTTTCCGGATCCGTATCTCCCTGCACCTGATGGGTTGGTGAAACAATATAACCGTTATTTTGCCCTAGAATACCCATTACTCTTTGTGTTTCATCATAAACTTCCTGCGGTGTTGCGTGGGGCAGCAATTCGACCTCATCAATCGCACCGTGGAAACTCAATCTGTCTCCGAAAGCCGGGAATAATTCTTCAGGTGTCATACCGGCTGCTCCAACCTGAATAGGATCCAGTATATCAAGCCCCATGCCAATGAAATCATCTATAACCGGGGCTATTGCCCCATCGCTGTGATAGAAAGTCTTCAGTCCCATATCTTTAAATGGCGTTATAAGTCCTGCGGAATATGGTTTAATGTGTTTTCTCCATTTTTTAGGACTCAGCATCATGGTATGCTGTCCGCCGATGTCTCCTCCGGAGCCAATCACATCAATCTGCCCATTTGCCGCCTCAAGCACCCGCAATGCCCTTTGAAAATAGAATTCTCCGACTTTCCTGCTGATTGTCTCAGCGATTTCAGGTTCGTCATAAATATCTATCAGGAACTGTTCAAGCCCTCTCATGTACCAGGGGCTTTCAAATGTGCCGCCGGCGAAAAACATGATGCAGGTGTCGTCCTTTTGCTTTTCCTTCTTAATTATCTCAGGGATAGCATCATAGTCCCACCAATCGAGGTCGGGCCAGTCGTAGTTTTCAATCTCTTCAACTGTCTTCATTTCCCCAAGAGGGTGATATGTTATTTCATAATATGTATTAAAATTGTTTTTTATTGCTTTGTTATAGCACCCCCAGAAATCAAAGCCTTCTCCGCCCAGCGGGGACAATGAACGGTTGGCAGGACCTTTAAAAGGCAACCCTATCCACCTGAAATCTATGCTGAAGTAATCATATAGGTTTTGCTTATTGGTTGTGCCCGTTAACCTGAGGAGGGCGTCAAGTGCTTCCTTTGTGCAGCGCAGAGACTTGGGAAGCCTGTCGGTTTCCCTTAT
>Ga0233412_10001174_pt1 | contig 14033 bp, 11 predicted proteins | sample Na_anoxic_4_MG_FD_180667 | JGI IMG/M metagenome (GOLD analysis project Ga0233412, IMG submission 180667) | Seawater microbial communities from Saanich Inlet, British Columbia, Canada - Na_anoxic_4_MG | ecosystem: Environmental > Aquatic > Marine > Inlet | place: Canada: British Columbia...
AGAATCATTATGTAGTATCTATGTTTATAAAACAGGTACAGAAGTAAAACGTTATACACATGATAAAGTAGAGAATTTTATTGAGGGTGATAAGATTGTAGCAGCATGGTGTGGTAGATTTGATGATATCAATGATACTCATAAAAGATTAAGATTAATCATAGAATGGTATAATGCATGGACACTTGTAGAAAACAACATATCTTTGTTCATTCAATATATGATTAAAGAACGTAAGCAAAAGGATCTTGTACCTAAGAATCAAATGTTATTCTTGAAAGAGGCACAATCTAATAAATCCGTGTACGCAGAGTACGGATGGAAAAACACTGGTACAATATTTAAAGCTCACTTACTTAATTATCTTATTGAATCATTGAAAGAAGTTGTAGATGAAGATATTAATGAGGACGGAGAAATTACTAAGAAATATTATGGTATAAGAAGGATACCTGATAAGATGGCGTTAGTAGAGATGGAAGCATACCGTGACGGAGTCAATGTAGATAGACTTGTGTCACTTGCAGCTCTGATTGCGTTTGTAAAAATCAGAGAATCAAACTCTGTACGTCCTGTCAAGATTGAAAATGAAATAGAAGGGAACTTGGAAAATTCAGGAAATTTATATAAATTAAATAGTAGTCCCTTTAGAAATATAGGTAAGAAAAAAGGTTATTCAAAAGGTGTAAAAAGGGCACCGTTTAAACGTATACGTTGATGAAAATATATAATGCATTAGATTTAAAAAAAGGTGCTAAAGCTGAACATAACCGATTATGGTCTGTGTCTCAGCCTTTACAATTTTTGTCTAAAAAAGAAAAAGATGATCAGTGGGCAGCATGGAACCTAGACTGGCTAGAGTGGAACGGTATTAAGCAAATACGCAGAAATGCTAGAAAGCTTATGAAGAATTATAAGCTAGCTGAAGGTATTATTGATAAGACTGATTACATTGTTGAAGAAGACAATGAAATGAAGGATATAGTACAGCAATTAGCTTCTGATGATGAAAATGACGCATTAGAATTAAAATTTTATCCTATTATTCCTAATGTGATAAACACTCTTGTAGCAGAGTTTGCAAAAAGAAATACCAGAGTAAGCTTTAGAGCAGTTGATGAGTATACACACAATGAGATATTAGAACGTAAGAGAGGTGAGATTGAAGATGTGCTTGTTCAATATGCAGAAGCAAAGCTTGTAAACAAAATGATTCAGATGGGAGCTGATCCTAATGATCCTGAATTTGCACAAGCACTACAAGAACAAACACAACCTGACGCTTTAAAACAATTACCTGAGATACAAGATTTCTATGCAAAGGACTATGAAGTTATTGCTGAAAAGTGGGCTTCTAAACAGTACGTTATAGATGAAGAAAGATTTAAAATGGATGAGCTTGAAGAAAGAGCTTTCCGTGATAAACTTACAACAGATAGAGAATTCTGGCATTTTAAAATGTTAGAAGATGACTATGATGTAGAACTATGGAATCCAGTACTTACATTTTACCATAAATCACCTGATGCAAGATATATTTCTGAAGGGAACTGGGTAGGTAAAATTGAAATGATGACAGCGGCTGATGTTATTGATAAATATGGATGGGTGATGAATGAAGATCAGCTAATGTCCTTACAACAACATTACCCTGTTGGTGCAGCAGGATATCCTATTGCAGGTTATCAAAATGACGGAACATTTTATGATGCTACAAAATCACATGAGTGGAATACAGGTTCACCATCATTAGAATACAGACAACTTACCTCAATGAGAGATAATTTTGTAAATAATGGTGATGACATTATAGAATGGGTATTAGGAGAATCAGAGGATTATTTATCTGATGGAGCACCTAATATGTTACGTGTTACTACAGCATACTGGAAATCTCAAATAAAAATAGGACACCTTACTAAAATTGATGATGCAGGTAGAGTTCATACAGATATCATTACGGAAGATTATGACGTAACAGATGAACCTGTTTACAATACAACAATGATAAGAAACAAAACTAGACAGAATCTAGTATTTGGTGAGCATATAGAGTGGGTATGGATTAACAATACCTGGGGAGGTGTTAAAATAGGACCTAATGCTCCAACTTTCTTAGGTATAGAAAATTCAGGAGGAATAAATCCGATTTATTTAGGAATAAATCAGAATAATATCAAACCTCTTAAATTTCAGTTTAAGGGTGAAAGTACTCTCTACGGCTGTAGACTACCTGTAGAAGGAAGAGTATTCTCCGATAGAAATACAAGATCACATTCACTTGTTGATGCAATGAAACCTTTTCAAGTAGGTTACAACATTGTAAACAATCAAATATCAGATATACTTATTGATGAAATAGGTACTGTTATTATGTTAGATCAAAACACTTTACCAAAACATTCTTTAGGAGAAGATTGGGGTAAAGGTAATTTAGCTAAAGCATATGTTGCAATGAAAGATTTCAGCATGTTGCCTTTAGATACTTCTATTACAAATACAGAAAACGCATTAAACTTCCAGCATTTTCAACAGCTTGATTTATCACAAACAGGAAGATTGATGTCTAGAATTCAATTAGCACAATACTTTAAACAGCAAGCATATGAGCAAGTAGGTGTATCTGCCCCAAGAATGGCACAACAGTTAGGAGCTAATGTAACAGCTACTGAAGTAGAGCAAGTTCAAGCAGGTTCATTTGCACAAACAGAAATGCATTTTGTAGAGCACTGTGATCATTTAATGCCTAGAGTACACTCTATGAGAACGGACTTAGCACAATGGTATCATTCAACAAAACCTTCTGTAAGGTTACAGCATATGACTTCGTTAGATGAAAGAGTAAACTTTGAAATTAACGGTGAAGATTTAATGCTTAGAGACATCAATGTATTCTGTTCTACTAAAGCTAATCATAGACAAATGTTAGAAAAAATGCAGCAGTTAGCTATTCAAAATAATACTACTGGTGCTTCTATATATGATTTAGGTAAAGTAATGCAGGCTGATTCAATGGGTGCTTTAGAAAGTACGTTAAAAACTGTAGAAGAAAAGACCAAAAGACAAGTTGAAGAACAACGCGCTCATGAGCAGAAAATGGCTGAAATGCAAATGCAACAAGCTGAAAAAGAAAAAGCTATGGAGCTTGATGCTGAAGCTAGAGAGAATGAAAAAGATAGACGTAAAGATTTACTTGTTGCTGAAATTAAAGCTGCAGGTTACGGATCTATGCAGGATATAAATCAAAATATGCAATCAGATTTCCAAGATGCTTTACAAAATTTGAAGAAAACAGAGCAATATAAAGAGACTGCTTCTGTACAACAACAAAAAGCTTCAGATAGTAAAGCTCAACATATGGACAAGATGAATCTTAAACGTGAAGAGATGAATACAAAGCGTGAAATGAAACAAAAAGATTTAGAAATTGCAAGAGAAAATAAAAATCAATATGATGTAAAAAGTAAAAATGATAAAAAGAAATAATAGCTTTAGCCATATACTAGAAAATTATTTTTTATTTAGTCGTTTTTTTTAAATCTATTATATTTATTTTTAATAATATTGTATGTATATTATAATAAGTTAGTCATAAAGAAAAACCAACATTATGAGTAAAAAAGAAGCAAGCACTAATGTTCAACAAGTTGATATAGACATTGATGAATTATTAGGAACAGGTGTAGATTCAGTTATGTTAGCTGATGAAATAGCAGATGATAAAAAAGAAAAAAACAGTCTTTTTTCACCTATGGAGCCTGATTTAACGTTCCTTGACAAGCCGGAGACAGAGCCGGCAAATGAAACTAAAGTAGATGATAAGTCTAATAAAGCAGATGAAAAATCAGAAGTTAAAGCTGAAGCAACAACTACTGAGACAACTGCTGAAACAGATGAAGCTGATGATTTTGATCCTTTATCACAACCTTCTAATAATTTAAATGTAGAAGATGATGAAGATACAAAATCTAAAAAAACGGGTAGACCGTCAGCATTAGTTACTGCTACGAAAAAGCTTTTTGAAAAAGGCGTATTAACTCCTTTTGTAAATGATAAAGGTGAAGAAGAAGATGTAACCAATTATACTGTTGAGGATTTTGAAGAATTAATTTCTTCTAATTTAGAGCATAAGTATAAAAATGAGTTACCTCAACAATTCATACAAGCTTTACCAGATGAGTTACAAAGAGCTTATCAGTATGTATCTGAGGGAGGAACAGACCTTAAAGGAATGTTCAAAGCATTATCAGCTTCTACGGAGATTAAAGAACTTGATCCTTCAAAAGAACCTCATCAAAAGCAAATCATCAGACAATACTTAAATGCTACTAAATATGGTACGCCAGAAGAAATTGAAGATGAGTTATACGCGTTAGAAGATAGAGGTGATTTAGAAAAGAAAGCTAATCAGTTTAAACCTAAGCTGGATAAAATGCAAGATGAGATTGTTAATCAAAGAGTTGCAAGACAGCAGGAAGAAACAAAACGTAGACAAGAAGCATCACAGATGTATATTGACAATATCTACACTACTTTAGAAAAAGGCGAGTTGAATGGAGTTAAATTAGATAATAAGACGCAGAATATGTTATATCAAGGTCTTGTACAATCTAATCATCCTTCAATGAGCGGCAACGGTTATACAAACTTGTTAGGTTCATTATTAGAAAAGTACCAATGGGGTACAGAAAAAGAAGCACCTAGACATGATTTAATAGCTGAAGCATTGTGGTTACTTAAAGATCCTGAAGACTATAAAAATAGATTAAGAGAAGGGATTGAAAAGGAAACACATGAAAAAACATTAAGAACACTAAAAACTACTGAACAGAATAGTAAGTCTGCAAGTAGTTATAATGAAAATAATAATGATACTACTAAAAGAAGGACTAGCAGAGGTATTCCTAAGCAAAGAAGAAATTTCTTTGGTAGATCATAAAGTTGTAAGTTTTAATTATTAATTATATATAAACCTGTTACAAATGAGTACACCAAGTTTTAACAATGGCTTGTTTTTAAGAGATACTGCGTATCAAGCAAGCTCACACGTTGATTCTTACCATTTAGCTAATATGCTAAAGGATGCAGAACCTATGGACATGGGACCAGTAGATATCTGGGCTATGACACAAAAGGTTGAAATGCCTCTTTATCAAATGTCAAGCTTTGGTGGTAAGAATGTAATTGAGGTAGAAAATATCAGAGGTGAGTACAAATGGCAAACTCCTATTTCTCAGGATTTACCGTACATCATTGATGATATTGAACCTAAAAACCTTAGAAAAGGGGTTGACGGAACTACATTCAAGATTAAATTGAATAAGAGAGAGTTCGGTCACGGAGACATCATTACTTATGATAAGTATAACGGTGTCGAATTAATTATTTCTCCAGAAGAAGATATCTTACCTTTAGGTGATGGTTTCATCTACACTGTGAGTTTAGTTAATAACGACAACTACAAATACTTAGATAATAAGTTTTTAAAGTCTGGGACTAAATTCTTCAGAAAGAGTTCTGCTAGAGGTGAATACGGAGAAAGATTCTCTGACATCACAACTAAGTCAGGATACAGAGAATTCTACAACTATGTAGGAGGAGCTGAAGCACACGTTCATTATTCTATTTCTTCTAGAGCAGACATGCAGATTAAAGGAGGAATGAATGCAGACGGAACTGTTCCTGTAACTGAGATCTGGAGAAACTTTGACAAGTCTATGGACCCATCAGTATCTTCTATTGAAGACATGGTAGGGAAAATGGGTAAAGACTATGTTAAGAGAGCTATTTCTAACGGAGATTTATCAAGATCATTCTTGACTTCATTAGAAGCTGCACACTTGACTAAAGTTGCTACTGATATTGAGACTTACTTAATGTGGGGACACGGAGGTAGAGTTAGACAAGACGGTCCAGATGATATCAGATTATCTGTAGGTTTATGGAAGCAGTTAGATAACTCTTTCAAAAGAGTATATAACAAGTCTTCTTTCAACTTAGAGTTATTCAGAGCTGAGCTTTACAACTTCTACAATGGTAGAGTTGACTTTACTGGTCCAGATCCACAAAGAAAAATTGTTGTTCAGACAGGTATGGGAGGAATGAGAATGGTTAATGAGGCAATCAAGAGAGAAGCTGCTTCTCAAAACTTTGCAATTGACCCTTCTGATAGATCTGGTATTGGAGCAATCAAAGGTCAAGGAATGAACTTAGGATTTGGATATGCATACACTAGTTATGTAATTCCTTTCTTAGCAAACGTAGAGTTTGTAATCAACCCTGCATTTGACAATGTTCATACTAATGACATTGAGAATCCAATCATTGATGGTCACCCATTATCATCTTATTCATTCATCATTTTTGATATCACTGATAACACTAATGACAACATTTACATGTTGAAATTAGCATGGGATAATCAATTAAAATGGTGGTACCAAAATGGTACAATGGATTACATGGGTAGAACTCAAGGATTCCAGTCTTCAGGTCAGTTTAACGGATACAGAGTTTATATGACTCAAGCTATGCCTGCAATCTGGGTAAAAGACCCAACTAAAGTTCTTAAAATTGTAATGAGAAACCCTATTACAGGAGGATCATTCTAAGAATAGTTTTTTAAAAAAAGGAGGGGGTAACTCCTCCTTTTTTTTATTATAGTCAGTATATTTACAATAAACCAACAAATTAATTATTATGGCAACAAAAAGAGCTACACAAAAAGTAGAAGGTGACACAGTAGAAGTAAAAGGTGCACCAGAATTATCAGCACCATTACAACCTTCAGTTCCAGAAAGTTTAAAGAAACAACCTGTAGTTGCATCTAAAAAGAAAAAGAAAGATCCTGCAGCGTTTAAAAACATGTTTGAGAAAACAGGTAAAATTTCTGTTAAACCGTTTGTTGATCCTAATAAAGAAAATATGGGATTAGAAGATTACGGTTATGCTTTATTTCCAGGAACTTACCATGAAGAGCAGTTAGCTGCAATTGAAAGAAACGGGTTAGTAAGATTCATTACAGGATTAGATGAATTTGCTCCTGAAGTACAGAACATTAGAGATGAAGAGCAAAAAGAAGCTGTCATTTTTAATATTAGATCTGTTGTTGCTCATTTAGAAAAACTATTAGCAACAAATGTTCTTGACGTTGAGGATGCTGACTTCTGGAATAAAGTAAAATTACTAAGACCTGAAAATTTTGAATTCTGGGGTAAAGTATCATTAAGATGTGGTAATGAACCTTTACATCTAGAACCTTTAAATGACCCTTATGATTTAATTAAACTTATGGCTATTGAAGCAGGAGGATTTGATTTAATAGGTAAATCATATGAGGATGCAAATGCGCAAGCAGTAACTCCAAAATTCTTTTTAGACAAAGAGGTACATACAGTATCTAACAGAACAACATACAAGAAATTACGTAACAGTGCTATTGGATTACTTGATGCAATGTATAACAAGTTTCCTAAGAAGTTATTTTATGTTACTAAAATTCTTGATACAGACTCTGCTACATATAAGATTACTACACCGTTAGATATTCTTTATGATGTAATGGATGAGTTCATTAACGGATACGGTATGGAAACAAATAAATCTAAAGCTGCTGAAATGTTTAGTAAAACTGCAGAGTTAGATATGGAAACATTGAAGTTAAAAGCAATTGTAAAAGATGCTACATTCTTCAAGTTTATACAATTAAAAACTGACGGTATGTTATACCACGCAGCATCTTCTACGATGTTAGGTAGAAATGTATCTGATGTAGTATTGTATTTAAAAAATCCTCTTAATGAAGATGTTCTTATCAGAATATTACAAGAAGTTGAAGATTTTTGGAAAGATTAAAATATTCTGATTATATTATTATATAAACTTTATAATATGAAACTTTTACAATACATGGCATATAAACAAGGAGGATCTACTAAAAGTAAAAGTAGAGTAAATGAATCCGGGAATTATACTAAACCAGGTTTACGTAAAAGACTTTTCAATAGTATTAAAGCAGGAGGCAAAGGGAGCAGACCGGGACAATGGTCTGCTCACAAAGCTCAAATGCTTGCTAAAAGATATAAAACTGCTGGTGGCGGTTATAAAAATTAATTATTAATCTAAAAGTAAACAATCATGTCGGACAACATGAAAAAAGCAGGAATGACGTACAAAAAAGGCGGAGCTGCAAAAAAAACAACTAAGAAAAAGTATCAAACTGGTGGTGCTACAGGTTTTGAAAAAAGACAAGCTAGAAAAGTAAGTAGAGCTAATACAAGAGCTAAGGTAGCTGAGATTGAAGGAGAAGGTACTGTAGCTCAAAAAAGAGATAGTAGAGCTAAACGTATTGCAACAGCAACTGGTACTGCAAGAAAGAAAACTCCAAAATCTGTATCAACTTCTGTAACTAAAACAGATAACAGAAATAGTGGTAATACTTCAAATGTTACTACTTCAAGAGGTGGTAGTGCAACTGGTGGTAAATCAGGTTCAATGTCAAGATCAGGTTCAGGTTCTAAATCAGGTTCAACATCTAAATCAGGGTCTACATCTAAATCAGGTTCTGCATCAACAATTGATAAATCAAAGAAAAGATCTAATACTGAAGTAACTCAGAAACAAAAAATTAATAATAGTGTGAATAAGCGTTACAAAAAAGGTGGATCTGTAAAAAAGAAAAAGTAATACCTAAGAAAAAAGCTGGTACCAAAAAAGGTAAACAGCAGCAATGTGGAAAAATAAAAAAACGTAAGTAATGAATAACGGTACTATTATATTAAAAGTAAAACAAAGGCTAAACAAGTTAGATAGTTCAGACTATGATAACATTGATGTATGGCAGATTGTAGAAGCTTTTAATAAAGCACAAGTAGTATGGTGTAGAAGAAACTTACACGGGCTTAATGTTAAGCAAACTGGTGATGAGCAATCTAAAAGACGTATTGATGACTTACAACGATTGTTAACAGAAGATGTAATCACATTATTAAAAAAATCAGGATATTACGTAAGTACAAATGAGTTACCTGCAGATTATTTTGAATGGAAAAGAATTAGTGCTAATGTAACAAGTGATTGTTGTGATGAGCCTAGAAGAATGGTAATTTATTTAGCTGAAGAAGCTAACGTAGATGAATTACTCAGAGATAAGAATAAACAACCTAGTTTTGATTGGGCAGAAACATTCTGCACACTTAAAGAAAACAAGGTTAGAGTATATACTAATGATGAATTTGATGTACCTAGTGCAACACTTTCATATTACAGACAACCTATTAGAATTGAAGTAGCTGGTAAATCAGATCCATATACGTTATCGGTATCAACTGTTGATGTAGAATGTGAATTCAAAGATGATATTGTTGAATTATTTATAGATGAAGCTGTAAAAATATTAGCTGGTGATATTGAATCAATTAATCAACAGCAAATTGCTTCAGGACAAGTTGAAGGTAACAACTAAAAAAAATTACATAAAGTATTAATAATTGAGAAATTATATTTATATTATATTATATTTGTTTGTTTAATTAAATTTTTTAAAAATGGCGTATTTTAATCATGCTTATAAAAAGTTGTTTGTTGCAACTAAAGCAGATGGTCAGTATCCGGTAACAGTAGATGATGCGTTACCAGGGGGTAATGATCCTTCAGTGGAAATTCAAGACGGAATTGTTTTTTCAGATCATCACGTATCTTATTTATCACAATTAGGTGCAGGTGCAGTAGGTTTTTTTGGTGCAGGTGATAACGCACCAAGTGGTAAAGATGTTGCTGCTACATTAGGAAATTTTGGTAATAGCTGTTGTGCATTTTATGTAGCAGGTTCATCATTAAAAACTAATGATAAGCAAGGACCTTTCCATGGTGGGTACAAAGAATCTCACAAATCAAAAATTGTAAACCCTAAGTACATTAGAAAAATGTGGGGTGTATATTCTCAAATTGCATCTAGAGCAGCGTTAGAGATTGGTGGTACAGTAGCTAATATTGCAGCTAATGCAGATTGTAACAAAGAATTTTTGTGTGAGGAGTCTTACTACTTAAGACTTGAAGTAAAAGGAAGTGCAGCTTTAAGATTTGCAAATCACAACTTATATCAGACGTTACAAGCTGACGGAGGATGTTGTGCAGATCCTACAAACCCAGCTCCAGTATCTCCTGAAGTAATTTATTTACAATTTGCTGAGCAAATTGCTGAGAATCCTTACTTAAAGGATTTTGTAAGACCTTTAATTCAGGTTACTTATGATCCAGGAACAGGTGTTGTTACTGAAACTTTAGCAGCTACTTCAGCTATTGCTTTAGAAGAAGGATTAGATGCTGATGATGTATTTGCTAAACTTACTGATAGTTCATTAGCTGGATACATTGATCCTGCAACTATTCAATCTGCAGGTTTAATTTTAGTAGGAGCTTACGTTGATACTAAGTTTTCTGATTGTACTTTCCAAACTTCAGACTACTACGGTAAAGAGCCAATTCAATTATTTGCTTCTGAAGTAGATTTAAACGGAGATCCGTGTACTTTCTCAGGATTATGTGTTACTGAAGTTTGTCCAGGTATTGAAGCACAAGGTTTAGGTGAAACAGTTATTAGAGAGTTAATTCAATCTGAAGCTTACTTACAAAACTTTATGCATTCTGACTTAAGAATCAGAGAGATCACTCAAGGTACTGCAGTATTTGATGCGATTGATAGAACTGAATTATATAGTAAGTTTTACATCTTACACTCAGTTCCTAGATTTAACAATCCAACAGGAGTATTTGATAATGATCAATACTTACTAGAGATTGTAGGTTCTGAGCCGTTAGTTAATTTATTAGTCAAAGAGGCATTAAGTATTGCTGATCAATGTGTTGGATGCGAAGTTGTTCCACTTATTGAGCAAGATAAATGTGAAATTGATTTAATCAATGAAGTGTAATAATTAGTTAATTAATTTGTTTTAAAGGAGAGTGGAGTTTATACTCTTCTCTCCTTTTTTTTTAAATAAAATTTTAAAATGGGACAACACGTACTAAGTCTAGAAGCACCTGATACAATGAATGATTGTATTTTAAGAGTTGTTGACACAACGGTGTATGATATTAATTTGCAAGTAGACTGCCCAATATTAGAGATCACTTTACCGGGATTTGCTTCTAGTGTACAACTAGGAAGTGATGTGATTGCACCAGGATTTATCTTAAACTTAACTGCTTGTGATTTAGAAGTACAAACAGCTAATTGCGGTAAATCATTTAATAGTCTACAAGACGGTATCTATATTATCAAATATAGTGTATCACCTAATGATCAAGTATACGTAGAGTATAATCACTTACGTATTACTTCAGCATTAAATACATATCAAAAAGTGATGTGTGATATTGATGTTGCAGGTTGTGAGCCTAACTCAGAAACTGCAAAGAAATTAGAACAATTAAGAAAAATTAAATCTTACTTAGAAGCCGCAAAAGCAAAAGTTGAAGTATGTCATGAGCCTAAAAAAGGAATGGAAATATACAACTACGCTGTAAAACTTTTAAGTAAATTTGAATGTAATAGTTGTCAGTAAATAAACATTAAAAAACCAATAATTATGAAATGTGGAAATTGCGGAAATACATTAACGTGCGGATGTAAAAAAAGAATTGCAAAAGATGGAACAAAATGTTGTGCATCTTGTGTAACGGCGTATAATAATAAATTAGCTACAGAAGGTAAATTAAAGTCTTCTGACGGCAATAAATAATCTAACATATGTGTGGTGTTGCATTTAGAATAAAAGATCTTTCTAATAATCAAGAACTTAATATTGAAATCGCAGGAGCAATTGATATCTGTAATTATCCTGTGGGAACTATTGTAAAAGTTACTGCAGAAGGACCTACTATTGAATGTGCTGAAATAGTCCTTGTAGGTAGTACTTGTCCGAATATACAAAATCCTTGTTCTGATGATCCTAATGATATTTTAGATGTTATTGGAGAATATGAACCTGGATACGGTAATTCAACATTGGAAACTGTAACATCTAATAAATATGTGTTAATAGATTGTGCAGGAGTTTTACCTATTACTGAATCTACAGAAGCAGGATTAGAGTTTTATGTTGATAAGGTAATTAAAACTATACCTGCAGATCCAGGTGAAGGTAAAGATGAAACATGTCTACTTGTACAAAAAGAGTTATGTACACCACCTTATCCTACATTTAGTTTGTCATCAGTAATAATAACGGATTATTTTCCTACGTGTATTGAATGTCTTACTGTTAAGCCTATTACTCCAGAAGAAGTAAAGAAAAGAACAGTAAACCCAGGATATAATACACCAGCATGTTCTCCTGAATACTATGATAAAATAAGCTGTAAGTTTAGTGAAACAGTATATCAAGAAATAGTTAAAAAAAGATACGGAATAGATTTCTGTTGTGAAGATGACGCTAATAAATGGGATGTTAAAAAAGAGTTGTTATATCTAGCAGCTAAAACAGATCCTGATATTTGTGAAACTATATGCCCAACAAACATTACAGAATGTAATATTTTATGTTTAAACGTAGATACATGTGATTTAAATCTTAATACTTTCACACAATTTGTTACAAATGGTTCAGCAGACATGACTGATTTAATTACTTCATATTTAGACTATGAAGTAACAGATCCTGTTTTATATCAAGATTTAGGTTATTTTGATTGTGCATATAATCTTACATACTGTTTACCTTTGTGTTTTTATACAGCTCAATGTTATAAAGCATTAGAATCGTTTATAGATGAATATATAGCTTCTTTAGAAGAATGTAAGGAAACGGCTTCTACTACAGAACAGGAGCTACAAAAATTTTATGCTAGCATTACAAACGAGATAACTGAATGCATAGAATATATAACTTCTTTAACAGTAGATATAGAAACAAAAACTATAGAGCTTAATCAATGTCAAGCAGAGTTACAAGCATTAATTGATGCGGGTGCTCCTCAAGCTGAGATACAGATTAAAGAAAAAGAATGTGCTGAAAGACAATATGTTTTAGAGGAGTTACAAGATGAGCTTACAATTGTACAACAAAACTGTGGTGCTATTTGTAGTTGCAGCGGTACTATTGAAGAATTAGTATCTTATTTAGTTACGATTACAACAAGAAGAAGTTTAGGTAATCAATTTTATACAGATTATGTTATTCAGATTAACGAGCTTATACAAAAATTACAAATAGCTTATGCTTTAATGCAAGATTGTAATACTTGTGATGTAATTTTTCCAGCTCTTTACGGAGGATTAATTACATATACTACATGTAATGGATCTGAAATATCAATGCCGTTAGCACCATTTTTAAAAATATATAGTCAAGTTACAACAAATTATGTGTATAGTAATGACAGCTACGGATTAAGTAATTATCAAGATTTGATGAGTAGTATTATAACTCTTAGTGAAGAATGTGATGCTTTACCAAGTTGTACAGATAGTACAGATCTTCCTAATTGTGTATCATAAGCATAAATTGTACAAGTAAGAAAATTTGATTATATTATATATAAGGATCAAGATAAAAACAGATATAAATGAAACCTATAAATAGCAATAAAGAGGGATGCAGTCCAATATCTTCAAACTGCGTTATTTGGCAAGGACCAGATATTGAATGTATCAATCTATGTAAAGGTGATACAGTATCAGATGTTGTATATCAATTAGCAACAGCATTATGTGCATTACTTGACCAAGTCAATGTTAGTGCATATGACTTAAGCTGTCTAAATTTAATACAACAAGATCCGATAGATTTTCAAAAGTTAATACAGATTCTAATTGATAAAATTTGTCAATTAGAAGGAATAGAACCTGGCTCAGGCACTCCTTCAACAGGGAGTGCAGGATGTCCTGATTGTCTAGTTACTGTTGCTCAATGCTTAGTAGAAAATGATCCTGTAACAGGCAATCCTATTTTAAAAGAACAGTTAACTAGTTATGTAGAAAGAATTGGTGTTTTTATTTGTCAAATTCTTGAAAGCATAACTGCAATTGAAAT
>Ga0233412_10001175_pt1 | contig 14014 bp, 23 predicted proteins | sample Na_anoxic_4_MG_FD_180667 | JGI IMG/M metagenome (GOLD analysis project Ga0233412, IMG submission 180667) | Seawater microbial communities from Saanich Inlet, British Columbia, Canada - Na_anoxic_4_MG | ecosystem: Environmental > Aquatic > Marine > Inlet | place: Canada: British Columbia...
TGATAGCCCACGGTGTTCTGAGCCTTTTTGTTCCACTTATCAAAGTCGTGCCAGACCATATCTGATAACTCTTCTGCCAGTTTGTAGACATCTAATTCATAAACTTGTTTCATCTCCCCCTAATTTCTCCTTTCCAATTTCCAATTTCAAGCCGTGAACGGCTACAGCTTAAGAGGTTCAGGCATAGGATGCCCTAACCTCTGCGTGATCAAGAGATGCCCTGGCATAAAGCAGGGCAGCCTGGATATCTTCCTTCTTCAATTCCGGATAGCCTTCAAGCAAAGTATCCCAGGATTCACCTTCTGCTATCTGTTCCAGAATAACTGAGACAGGAATCCGTGTCCCTTTGATTACAGGCCTTCCATTGCAAACTCTTGGATTAAGTTCAATTCGATCCATTAGAATCATCACAAGTCCTCCTGAAAAATTTCTCCTATAATACCTTGCCTATGACATTGGTGTCAATTAATTCGTGTCCCATTCATGGCCAGAATTCCTAAATCCGTGCAACCTACGGATACTTATCTGTATTAATCTGCGAAAATCTGCGTCCGCCCCATAGCTCCAGCAGATGGTACTGGGGTAATCTGCGGATCTCATCCTTAATTTTTTTAATCTTCACGGCGTACATAAACGCCACGTTCGTCGATTTGATATAATTCAGGGTCGTGAACTCCTTTCCTCTTATCCCAAAAACTGCTAACAGTAATCCCATTATCAGTTATGGGATTCCACCCCTCCCAGTCATAAGTATCAAGGGCATATTCCAGGATAATTCCGATAATCTCCGGAAAATGATTCTCTGCCAACATCTTTGGTGTGGTTTCAAACACAGTTTTCACTCCACCACTCTATGGTTCTCTATAGCTTTTCTCATTTCTTTAATCTCCTTCATGCCCTTCGTTGTGAGAAACGTAAAGGGAGTATGTCTAATTTATTCTCCCTGCTCAACATCCAAACTCAGCAGCCGCGCACCATGTACCACTGCCAAAACATCTATTTGACCTGGCTTTATTCGGTAAATAATCCGATATGGTTTCTCTATAAGTTCACGTATATCTTCTGCGGAATACTCTGGCACGTTGCGCCCGGACATTGGAAAGTTGGCAATTTGTTCAGACCCTTTTGTCAATCTATCCACCATCCTTTCAGCATAAAAAGGAGAGTTTTGCGAAATATATTCGTAAATATCCAAAAGGTGCTTTAGAGCATTATCAGTCCAGTGCACTCTCATCTTGACAATCCAAATCTGGAACGAACCTCTTTCACATCCACTGTTCTACCTGCCTTACTATCTTCTAAACCAGCTTCAATCGCCTGACGAACATATATTTTATACATCAAATCATCCCATGTTGCATCTTCAGGCAAATCTTTTAATAAATTCTGAGCTTCTTTTTTTATATTAATAATTTGCATATCTATAACCTCCTAACCTCGCTTAATGATTTTATCTTCGTGTTCTTCGCGTCTTTCGCGGTTAATGTGAAGCCTTTATTATTCGTGATAATTCGTGCCTGACCCGCCTGCCCAGTTAAATCCGTTTTTGCATTTATTTAACCGGGGTAGCTCCGGCAGATGGTACTGGGGTCATTCGTGGCTAAGCTCATCCTGAATATAATCCACCTTCAAGAGAACCTCCTTTATCTCTTCAACATTCAATATTCTCATATTATTCGACGTATAGTCTTCTTTACCCGATATCTGCTTTTCATCCTCAACAAAATACTTATTGTAATTCAGGTCTCTGACATCAACCGGAATCCTATAATAGACTCCCAAGTCTTGAGCGGTGGCCATCTCCTCCCTGTCCAACAGGGTCTCATACAACTTTTCTCCATGCCTTGGCCCCACTAAACTCATATCACCTTTTAGAACATTAAATAACTCTGGCAACTCATCCATACTCGTCTTTCGTAAAAACTGCCCCAGACGAGTCAGCCGCTCTCTATCAGGCAGTAGATTTCCCTCTTCATTCCCTTCATCCGTCATAGTGCGGAATTTATAAATAGTAAAAGGTTTTCCATGTAGCCCCGGCCGTCCCTGCTTAAACAAAACTGGCGTCCCGATTCTCATACGCACAAAAAAACCGATAATCAGGATAAGGGGTGTAAGAGGAAAAAGGGCGAAAATACTCAGCGTAAGATCAAAAATACGCTTCATCAGATGAACCTTTTACTTCCACTCGAGCTTATATGAGGCCATCGTTTTTTAACTCAGCAAGAAACTTTTTGTGAGATATTGTTGGTTCATCTCTTCTCTCAGCCACAGTAGCCAAATCTTCGATATCCTCGATCAACTCTTGAAATTTAGAGATCGACAAAATAACTGATTTTTTCTTACCCTTTTCATCCGTTATATATTGTGGGTAAACATTGTCTAACCTTATCATTGGAGTACCTCCTTCCTGACCGCAATAATACTATCACCTCAAAGATGGAATCGCAAATCAAATTGGCATTCCTGCCCTTCGTCCTATTTGTACCTTTTGTTTACCCAGTTTACCCCGCCCGCCCCGTTGAACCGGGTACCCTCCGGGTGTTCAACTGGGGTAGCTTCGGGAAATGGTACTGGGGTTAAATTTCTTTTGCACTTATTTAACCGGGGCGTCTTTGTGTGAAACACTTAATCTGCATGTAATCTGCGCCTGCCCCATGAAATGTCCCTTTCTTTTCTATTTCATCTGTGTAATTTTTACCCCGTGAAATTGACGTAGTCACAGCAACGCGCATTTCACTGGGGTGGGAATCTATCTCACTTCCTCACTCAAGAATCTCCCAATGCCCTTCCTTCCTGCCACCAAGCCTCTTAATGCGCTTCTCTTTCTTCAACATGGTAAAATATTCTTTAACAGTGTTAAAACTAAGGCCAAGAGTCACCGCTGTTTCTCTCTGTGAAATCTTTGGGTTTTCACCAATTAGCTGCAATATCTGTTCCCTTAAAGGCTTCTTTTGGGTGGTCTTTTGGGTGGTCTTTTGGGTGGTTTTTAACATCTCTACTCTGAAAGAATCACCTACCTCGGAAAGATGAAAACTTGTATCAGGATAATCCAATAACTGCTGCCGTATCCTGATAAAACCTGTGCCATATTTCTCAATATCTCCCATTAAATAAAAGGCTTCTGCAAGCAGCTTGTTCCGGATAGAGGAAACATAATCGTCTCTGGCAAGGTCTTCGATCTTCAACCCCCCATAAAGCTTCCCTGGGCTGGTAAAAATAATCCGGCCATCAAATATCTTTATCACTATGTCGGATGTCTGTTTGTAATCCCTGTGAACAACGGCATTGAGCAACAACTCCCGAATGGCTTCAAGAGGATACTCCCACTTTTCTTTGCGATCAAGCCCTCCGTCAAACTCGTATGCAAGAGTAATGTGCTTTTTTATAAACAGCATCACTTCTTCAATCGCAACCATCAAAGGATCCTTTATAAGGGCATCATCGATGATAGTCTCTTCGGACTTAAACCTGCCGATATGTGTTGAATAACCATGATCACCGAACAACAACATTGCGGCAAGAGTCGGCTTATCATTGCGAATCAGCTTCAACTTTGTCAGATTTGTCACAAGATCATCCTTAAGATTGATCCTTCCCCTCGAATTTACATCATTAACAAACCTTTCTATGAGTTTAATATCCAATGAAGAAAGTCTCTCGTTCAACGGGTATGCATCATAAGAAATATTAAGACCTTGCTGTTGAAGGTCGACGATCTCATCAAGCGTAAGAAGGTGGTTACTGTTCTTTACCCGCTTGTAATATCTATTTTTATAAGAAACCGGCTTTACCGGATACTCATTGATTTCAAAAACCACAACAGTCTTTCCGTCAATTTCACTGACATCAGTGTTTGGGATCAACTGGGGATAAGTCGCTGTCTTTATTTCATTCAAATAACGCTGCAATGTCTCCGGCCCTATATCCACACCTGTTACACGGCCATCATCACTCCTTCCAATAATAACCTTTCCTCCCTGCGCATTTGCAAAAGCAACCAGAGAGATAATTGCCTCTTTACCAAAAGAGGTTTTGAACTCAACTTTCTGAGACTCTTTTAATTTTACCATCATGTTATCTTTCAGCACCCCGGCCTTACCTCATGACGACGCGCCTGCTCAGGCGTGTAGCGATCCAGATATTGCATAAGAAGCGGCCGCGGGCCGATTATGCTCATATCACCTTTAATCACGTTAAACAGCTCCGGCAACTCATCCATACTCGTCTTTCGTAAAAACTGCCCCAGACGAGTCAGCTGCTCTCTATCAGGCAGTAGATTTCCCTCTTCATCCCCTTCATCTGTCATTGTGCGAAATTTATAGATGATAAAAGGTTTGCCATATAACCCAGGACGTTCCTGACAAAAAAGGACAGGTGCTCCAATTTTCACTCTCACAAAAAATCCGATCAAAACAAGAATAGGTGAAAGAACAATCAACAAAATGACAGCAATCACCAAATCAAAAAACCGTTTTATAAGCCTATTATTCATCAATTTTAATCTGCATTAATCTGCGCCTGCCCCGCCGTGCCCTGTTGAATTCGGTTTTAGCCGAGCTATTCAACCGGGGTAACTCCGGCAGATGGTACTGGGGTAATCTCCGGATCTAATCTTTACGCACATAAAGACCGCGTTCATCAAGTTCATATACCTTTGGGTCGGGAACACCTTTCCTCTTGTCCCAAAAACCCGATACGATCACTCCCTCCTCCGTCATCGGGATATAGGACTCCCACTCATAAGCTTCCACAGCATATTCCAGGTTAATTCCGATAATCTCCGGAAAATGATTCTTTGCCAGCATCTTTGGTGTTGTTTTAAACACTGTTACCTCCTCCATTCCATACAATTTATACAACCTGTACGTCCTTAAATATTCTCTTCTCCATTTTCATGATCTGCGTCAATCCGTGTAATCCCTGCCCTGTGGAATCTGAATACTATTCCTCTGGAGTTCGGATTTACTCTTTAAACATCACCTGCTTAACAGCTCAACAGTTCTTTTATAATTAAAAATTACTTTGATTCTGTTGTTTTGACAATAGCATTAATAATCTTAACGATTCCTTCCGCATTGTTGATCATGTCAGAGAAATCAATCTCTTCATTGCCAAGCTCAGGTAAAGCAAATGGTACTTTCATGTTTTCGCCTTATCCTTTTACATTGGCCTTATTCATTAAATCTGTGCCTGTCGAAGCGAAGCGTAGATCCCGCTATCGGGGCCCTGCTTGTCGAAGATACCGCTATGCGGTGCCCCGCTCGCCCCGTTAAATTGCGAGGCACGGTTCATGAAATGAACCTATTTAACTGGGGTAGGTCCGGTAGATCGTACTGGGGTGGAATCTGTTTTTTCCGTTATTCCATCGGAGTGGAATTTTTACCCCGCGCGCCCCGTAGGTAGTTTACTATCGTACTGGGGTTAAACCTATCTGTTATTTTTGTTTAACTGGGGCACTTGTGACAGCCTGGCGGGTTAAATTGACGGAGTCACAGCGTGTAGCATTTAACTTGTCGGAGCGTATTCCTCTGGGGTGCGGACCGATTTCAGCTGGCATTCTTACTAAATTACCAAACACAATCCTCTTCAGCCACTTCTTTCCCGCCGTAGTCTTCGGCACAAGTCCCAGCATCACAGCCAAAAACTCAATGCCAGCTTTTAAGAAATGTCGCTGCATTCATAATATCAATCCCTTTATATTTCTTCATTTTTAATAAGTGCTTATCACCTGAGATGATAAATTCAGCGCCACATTCCACTGCGCATTCTATGAACTTATCGTCATCCGAATCATCTTTTACCACATGGATTCGTCTGCTGATCCTGATGGGTTTTGTAAATGTCGAAAAATCCGCCATTACCCTGCCGGCATCATCCGAATTGAGGCCAAATTTAGTCATCAATTTATCCGATATCTCCTGCTCAATATCTTCAGAAGTAAAAATCTGAATTTTGCCATCTCGGCCAAGGTCGATAATATGACGTGGTTTTCCACCCCAGAAGATCGCGGAAATATATACGTTTGTGTCAACGACAACCCTTAGCATGAACCTGAACGCCTCCCCTTATCTTCTAATCTGCACCTGACTGTGCGTGACCGCACGCAGACAGGTAATCTGTGGATCGTAATCATGAGTGCAGGAAATCATCCAATTGAGATTCGTTCATTTCAGGAATATTGTATTTTTTTACAAAGGATTCAGTATAACGGTAAAAACTTTCCCTATAACTTTTTTCCGTTACTAATTCCCTAATAAGAGCCAGCTTTTTTTCAAAAGCCAGTTGGCAGACAAGCCCTTTGATCTGTTCATAATCAACATCTATCTCTTTTAATTTTGGCATTTTTATCTCCTATACTATTTTTATCCGAGCAGGTCGCTCGGATAAAATGTCTGCCTGCCCTGTGGAATGCGTAGCATATTCCTCCGGGGTGTCCGTCTGCGTATGTCCGCGGCCAAATCTTCCCTCTCAACCTCTCTGGCCAGCACCCGGCAAGCTTGATAGAGCAGCCTTTTCTATTTATCTGACGACAGCGATGCCTTCTTTTTCCAAAAGTTCATCCGCTTCCCAGTATTTTAAACCCAATAAATCAGCTAACTCTCTAATAGTTAACTTCTCATCCTTATAAGCTGATAAAGCTTCTCCTTTTTTTTCCTCCCATATCATAAATTGAGCATATTCTTTGAGAACTTCAGTTGCATTTTTACCCTTCTTCCTCCCATATGATGCCAGAACCTCATATAGTTTATCAGGAAGTTGGATACGCAGAGTTTTCATTTCACACCTCCTCCAAAAGGCTTCTTTTCTCATTGGATAATCTTTTTCTTTTGACCAGACGGTCAAGAAATTTTATATAATCCGACCTGCTCAGTTCGCCTTTTTTAACCAGATCAAGTAGAAATTCAACGCTCTTTCTTGATAAAAAACCCTTCTTCTCCACCTTCTTTAAAAGCAGTTCATCATCAACAAAAACTTCCTTTGCATTCCAAAGGCCAGCGGATGTTATTACAACCTCGTCAACAGGTAACTTTGGCGAATATTTCACATCTCTTACACTCACTATTCCCCTATCAAACTCCTTTTTTATTAAAAGGGCATCCAAATAGCCAGACCTTATCCCATCCTCCACGCATTCCTGATATACAGGGAATGGAACCAAGAGAGTTACATCCGCTCGCTTTTTAAAAACCTCAAGTAATGACAACCCATCTATCTTAGCTAAAGAAATTAAAAATGATGAATCTATAAGGACTATTTCTTTCTGTTTCATGGTTTTTAATAAATTTATAAATGTCTGTGTGTGTCTGTGCTCGCCCCGCCTGCCCTGCTTGCCCAATTTACCCCGTAGGTAGGCACTATCGTACTGGGGTGGAATCTGTTTTTTCTGTTATTCCATCGGGGTGGAATCTTTACCCTGTTGGATGTTCTTGTCTTTACTATTCAACCGGGGCGAAGTCCATTCCTCCGGGGTAGCTCCAGAAGATGGTACTGGGGTATGTCTGCCTGCCCAGTTAAATTCTTATCCCGTTAAATCCTTCAAGGCCATTTAACCGGGACCGCAGTACTATTTAATCGGGGTGGCTAATTCATATTTATCTCTTATCATTTAAAACCATCTGTGCCTTTTGCGCCTCTTTGCGGCTATTAATCTAAACTCGCCACACAATAAATCACCTTATGCATCTTATCCGGCTCCGTGGCAGAAATCCTGTCCGGCTCCACATAAGCCCCCCTGTACAAATTCTTCCCATTTTTGCGATTTTTGTTTACCCCGTGGAATTCCGAAGGACCCATTCCACTGGGGCGCCTTTTTGCGGCCAATACCTCTTCATTTCGTGCAATTCGTGGACCCTTTTTTGCCCAAAATCCAGGTCAATTCACAAGTCTCATTTTATTTTCCTTTTACCCGATGGCTTTCAACAAATCCATTTCTTTGCGTAAAACAGTGTCAACAACCTGTTTCAGATCAATATTTCTTCCCACTGCCCTTTGATAAAAGAATTTTTCCACATCCTTGTCCAGATAAACAGGAATCTCCAGTTCGTCTATCGGGCGATAAAACTTTCCCTGCTCTGCCGTTGAAAAATCATATTCCTTCTTCATAAAATTACCCCCTTCTTTCAAAATATTTTTTTGTTTCTTTTTTTGTAGCCTTTCTTGATGATATAATCCTTATGACTTCTATTTCATCTATTTTTCTAAACGTATGAACAACTGTCAATATCTTTCCGTTCGGGGTTTGCCCCAATGTTATCCATCTATCTTCATCTTCAGAATGCTGTTCATCAAATAAATTCAAAGAGTATTGATCTGCAAATACATAGCATGACTCCGTAAAACTTATCTTATGCCTTTGTATATTTATCTTTTCTTTGGCGGGGTCCCAGATGAATTTCATTGTGTAATCCTTTAGTTGGTTAATATTTCTTCATCTTTATCTTTTATCATTTAAACCTTTTGCGATTCTTGCGCCTTTTTGCGGCCAAAGTCATTCCCCATGAACTCTTCCGCCGTGGCCTGCCCAGGCTGATTAATTCCCTCGCGCTTTAGAATCTTCCATATCGTTAATCCAATGATCTTCAAATCTAACCAAAGTGACTGATGATCTACATACCACACATCATGCTCAAATTTTTGTTCCCAAGTGAGGGCATTCCGCCCATGCACCTGCGCCCAGCCGGTTATCCCAGGCTTTACCTCATGCCGCCTTGCCTGTTCCGGTGTGTAACGATCCAGGTACTGCATCAGAAGCGGCCTTGGCCCCACAATACTCATATCTCCTTTAATCACGTTAAACAACTCCGGCAGCTCATCCAGACTGGTTTTGCGCAAAAATCGACCCAGACGAGTCAGTCGATCCCCATCCAGCAGAAGATTCCAGTCTTTATCCCTCTTATCCGTCATGGTGCGGAATTTATAAATAACAAAAGGCCTGCCACGCAACCCCGGCCGCACCTGCCGAAATAAGACGGGCGCTCCTATTCTGTTTCGCACCAAAATTCCAATGAAAATAAGAAGAGGTGATAAGGAAATAACAGAAGGAATAGCAATTGTTAGATCGAAAAGGCGTTTGGCCCAATTTGTATACCGTTTGGAATCAAGCATTCAAAACTACTCTTTCAGGCTTCACTACTGCGCAAGAACTGTGCATGCACAGTTAATGTCCAAGCATGAACTTCAGATTTAAAGTTTACAATTTGCCAACATACCCTCATCACCATTCCCCCACGATACGGTAAAAACCATTCTTCGACGCACCGACAAACTCGATCAGGCCCTTCTTTTTTAAATCAGCGATATCTCGTTTTGCAGTCTTCTCGGAAATGCTCCAATAGGCAGCCAGATCGGATGCTCTGATATGCTTATTAGTTGCGAGTTGCTCCAGGAACCATCTTTGCCGATCATTTGCGGTGACATTTACAGGGACACTTACAGGGACATCGGCGCGTGGATATTCAAGCACTGCCGGATGCGGATAAAATATCACACGGAAAGCAGTGCCAAGCTCCTCCCAATCAGGTTCCGAATACCCGCCAGACTGACATGCGTGCATCACGCGTTTATACCCGCTTCCCCATTCCTCCATCAACCCCATTTCCCTGAATACGCGGGCAATAACACGATTGCGAATCTTGCTCACGCCGGCCTTCAGATCTTCCATTGTCATGCCAAAAGGAAGCATACCAGGATTTTGTACCTCCATCCGGTCCGCGTAAATCCCTACCAGAATACGCATACCTCGCAACGAATAATCCGCATGGCCGATGGCGTTAACCAGAATTTCACGAATTGCCAATTCTGGATATTCAGGAATATCTTGCCTGTGCATGTTTTCTATTTTTGCGGCCAAGCGGGTATTACGGCGGATAAACCGCGGCACCTCATCAATGGCATTCATCACACTGCCGGCAATATCTATACGGTCAATGAATTCCGATTTATCCGTTCCCCTAAAACGGGCACAACTCACTCTTGCATCAGGAAAATAGCGTTGCCTCACATCGTCCATGCCAAACAGAATCAGCCCGCCATTAGACACCGAAAAACCCCCAGCATGCGGGACAAGCAGTTCTAGAGATTCCAGCTTTTTCTCATCGATTTGCTGACCTATAACAGTAAAGACACGCTCTACTTTTTTGATATCCAAAGCTTTTATCGATAGCTCAGGGCAAGGCAGCTGGTCAAAAGACCTGTTTTGCATCGAACGTTGCAATTCAGCCAGTATTTCAGGGCCAGCCTGACGATTGGTGGAACCAAGGCGAACGTAGACTCCCTTTACCGGTCCATCGGCCTTTAAGTAAAAGGGGCCTTTCCAGTGAAAAACGCGCAGTATCAATAACGGTTTATCATTATGGGAATATATTTCAATCTCAGGCATCAGCGCAGGATGAATACTGTCGGCAATGGCATTGGTCAGACGTTCTTCTGCCTGGAGCACTTCCGATACACCATAAACAGTTCCGTCATTTTCGAGCCCAATAAGAAGGATGCCTCCTGCTGTGTTGGCAAATGCTACGAGGGTTTTAAGAATTGGCTTGAGTGAGGAAATATCGCGCTTAAATTCCAGCGTCTTTCCTTCAGGTCGTTTGAGAATTTCCTGTATTTTCATTTCAATCTCTTATGATTTTGTCTTCTCATTTTAATATTAGCATTAATTATCTGCGCCAAACCTGCTTGTCGAAGATGCCGCAATGCGGTGCCCCGCCTTGCCTCGTGAAATTTTTACCCCGTTAAATTTATCTGTATTTTTTGTTTAACTGGGGCATGCCAATGAAAAGCGAAGTTTATCCCGTGGAATTACTCCGCAGGAGCATCCGAAGTGATTCAACTGGGGCGGATTTCACCGGGGCCTGTCCCGTTCAATGCTTTTTCTTTTTATTTAACTGGGATAGTTCCCGGTTTGACCTCATGCCTTCGCGCCTGTTCAGGTGTATACCGATCAAGATATTCCATAAGCAGCGGGCGCGGGCCGATTATGCTCATATCACCTTTAATCACATTAAATAACTCTGGCAACTCATCCATGCTGGTCTTCCGCAAGAAGCGCCCAAGACTGGTCAGCCGCTCTCCATCCGGCAGCAGATTCCTCTCTTCATCCCCTTCATATGTCATTGTGCGAAATTTATAGATGATAAAAGGTTTGCCATGCAGTCCCGGCCGCATCTGCCGAAAGAGGACCGGCGAGCCGATTTTCATCCGCACCAGGAAGAGCTATGATCAGCATAAGGAAGGATAAGAGAAAAAAAGCAGGAATGCTCAGCGCAAGATCGAAAAGGCGTTTCATCAAGTGAACTTTCTATATATTTCCCTACGATGACCTATTCTGACGATTTCTATCGTCAGAATATCAGAATATACCGAATAGATTATCGTAACCGTTCACGGAACGTTGAAATTGGAAATTTGAAATTTGGCCTTCACGCTTTTGTACTGTTGATAAACGCATTCAATTTTGGGCCGAGTTTTCAACTATTGCTTTGTATTCTGTTGCGCTTGACTCAGATAAAACTTTTCTTCTAATGAGTTTTCGCAACCATAATTTGGTTTCTTCAAGTGAACCTCTTGAATATAGATAGAACTTTTTCCTGTCAGCGGGAGTATACCGACCATATCCTTCGGCTATATTTGCGGCTATACTGTCGGATGATCGTATTATCTGATAGTCCACAGTGTTCTGAACCTTTTTGTTCCACTTATCAAAGTCGTTCCAAACCATATCTGATAAGTCTTCCGCCAGTTTGTAAACATCCCACTCGTAAACTCGTTTCATCTCTCCCTAATTTCTACTTTCCAATTTCAAGTTTCAAGCCGTGAACGGCTACAGATTATCCTGTAGTCTCCTGCCCGAAGGCGATATGTATATTCTGCGCCATGCAGTTTACGACTTCCGGGGGGATGGGGATTGTCAGGTAGGGTTTCAATAGATTGAAGAATTCTTGAAATAGTCTTCTTCTGAAGTTTCTTGAGCTCTTTTTGAGCCGATTGCTTCCACTCGATCTTATATGAGGCCATCGTTTTTTAACTCAGCGAGAAACTTCTTGTGAGACATTGTTGGTTCATCTCTTCTCTCAGCTACAGCAGCCAAATCTTCGATATCCTCGATCAACTCCTGAAATTTAGAGATCGACAAAATAACTGATTTTTTCTTACCCTTCTCATCCGTTATATATTGAGGGTAAACATTGTCTAACCTTATCATTGGAGCGCCTCCTTCCTAACCACAATAATATTATTACCTCAAAGCTGGAATCGCAAACCAAATTGGCATTTCTGTTCTTCATCCTGTTTGCGCCTGCGTAAGACACTTAATCTGCTTGCCCCGCCGTGCCCAGTTGAATTCGGTGTCAACCGAGCCATTCAACCGGGGTAGCTTCGGAAAATGGTACTGGGGTAGGTCCGGAAGATCGTACTGGGGTTTACCCCGTTAAATTCTGCGAAGCAGAAACCCTTTAGGGCATTTAACTGGGGTAATCTGAACCTGCCCGACATATCAAAAGCCATTAAACGATTTTCGGCATCAACAACAATATCCTGTCATCCAAGGTTTTGACAACAATCCAGGGGTAGTTCCTTTATCAATCCAGGGCAATTACAGGCACTGAAATAATCTCCCGGGGAACTAACGTTTCTTCCTTTCGCATCAGTTCCCCTATTTTTTCGGCCCATTTCCCTGGGATATACTGCTCTCCACATTGATGGCATTGACTTAAAGGAATACCCTTAAAAATTATCAGGCTACCGTCCTTTTTTGTCATTCTAACAGAGCTGAGTGTTTGAATGACCTCACCTCCACACTCAAAGCATCTCATTTAACTACCCTCCTCTTTTTTGGGTTAACCCATTCTGCAGGATCCGGTTCGTATACCGTAATTATCCATAGTATATCATAGGCCATACCACATAGGACATGAATATCTCTTCCGATCCGAGTCTTTCCATAAACAAGACAGCTATGCCCTCTCTTATCCTCTGGGTAATCCTCTATGATCTCTCCGTTCAAAAGCGCCTCTTTGAACTCAAGCGGATCAATTCCTCGAATAGAAGCTCTCTCCACTGCATGGAGTTTGAGCTGATAATTTCCCTTCTCTACCTGTTCCTTTATCCATTGCATCTTCATTGATTTATTTTCCGAATCTAAATGTCCATGTCCGTCTGTGCATGTCTGACTGCCCAGTTAAATTCTTATCCCGTTAAATCCTTCAAGGCCATTTAACCGGGACCGTAGGACTATTTAACAGGGGTCCGCCGGACAAATGTCCGTCTTTTTATGTCTGCCTGCCCAGTTAAATCTCTGTTGCCTTTATTTAACCGGGGTGGCTAATTTATTTAAGGGTTGCTGCACAATAAATCACCTTATGACTCGTATTCGCCTCTTCAGAAGATATCCTATCCGGCTCAACATAACGTCCTCTGTATAAGATTTTCTCATCTTTTTCAATCTGCGCCTGCCTGTGCGTGATAGCACGCAGACAGGTAATCTGTGGATTAAATCTGATTTTGCCTTTATTTAACCGGGGCCTAACTCATCAATTTATTTATATATTTATGCCCGTCCCCCAAAATCTCCAAGCCTCTTGTGAGTCTGAAACGCCGTATCAACAACTATCTTCGCAATCTCATTCTCAGTCATATACTTTCTTGACCTTAGCGTCTTTGCGCCTTTGCGTGGGATATTTCACACGTTTTACTACACCCCTTCAAGTAGCTGCGCTATTTGTTCCGGCGAAGGGAGAATTCCCCGCAGCTCTTGCGGCAGGGTGTTCAGAATCCGGTATGATGCCACGCCGATGGGTTTGTTTGATTCCCGCAAAGCATACTCGACAATAGTTTTCTTCTTATCTTTGCAGAGGATAATACCGATGGCAGGATTCTCACCTTCCAGACGCAGCTTGTCATCCAACAAAGCAAGGTAGAACTGCATCTTGCCGACATATTCCGGCATAAATACGCCGACCTTGAGTTCAACAGCCACCATGCATTTCAGAGAACGGTGATACAGCAGAAGGTCAATAAA
>Ga0233412_10001180_pt1 | contig 13987 bp, 40 predicted proteins | sample Na_anoxic_4_MG_FD_180667 | JGI IMG/M metagenome (GOLD analysis project Ga0233412, IMG submission 180667) | Seawater microbial communities from Saanich Inlet, British Columbia, Canada - Na_anoxic_4_MG | ecosystem: Environmental > Aquatic > Marine > Inlet | place: Canada: British Columbia...
AGAGCATTGTACTACAACCTAATGGCAAACACAATAAAAGTACATCCACATAAATATATGGATAGAGCAAAGAATGATATTTTTTTGGCTGACCATATAGCTTACATTGTTCTTAAGAGAATTATGAACTTCTTAGATGATAAATTAGGATCTATATCTTATGAAGATATTAGTACTAATGAGAGTTATGAACTTACATTATTACATGTTGATGATGACACATTGCAGGAAATCAAATGGATGTTTCCAAATGTACATTGCTATATGAATTACTTCACTTCAAATTCATATAGTTATGAAGGATAAACTATTAGATATAGCAGTGTCTATAATATCAAAACTTTTTCCTTCTGTATATGATAGGATTATAGTAGATCATCATCGTTCACGTTATGAACGAGCTATTTTTGAGGAACATGGTTTCTCTACAGTTGAAGAGTACTATGATATGATGGAAGAGCATCAGGAACACCAAGAGCAAATGGAAGATTATTACGAACTAAAAGCTGAAGAATTGAGCAAAGAAAACAAAACTTCAGATAAGCAAGAAAACGGCAATGATTTTATAGCCGATGTTAGCAGTATGTTAGTTGATAACGGTATGCCTGCATTTGGGACAAAAGAATTTAATGATATGTGTAGTAATTTCTTTGGTGGAAAACCTAATTACTGAAAACTGTACCGTATATGAATTGTTTAATTAAAATTTAAAGAAATGAAAGTAGTAAACACATACATTGTAAAATACAAAGAAAGTTATGCACCAAACGAATTAGCAATTTTGTTTGAATTGGAAGATGGAACTTACATTGTAAAATATGAATGGTTTGAAAGAGAAAGAATTGAACCAATAGACACAAAAATTGCGTTGTCTTTAATTAAATGATTTATATCACATTTTTAACAACAGGAATGAAAGCTAGTGCCTGTTCTAGGGTTGAGAATCCAAAAATAAGAGAAATATAAATAAATTAACCTGCTTGTTGTCCATGAAATATGGAGTAAGGGTCAGAGGAAGGGTTGTTGCGTGTGCACATGATTAAAAGTCAGCAGCAAAGTGGATTACATTGCCTCAACAATGTATGGAATAACTGTGTGTGTAACCTTCTAAGTATTAAAATAACTATAGTCTACTTGAGAACTAGACTATAAAGTTAGGTTAATTTATTTTTAAATAAAGAAAGAGTAATTAATAACTAAAAAAATAAAATAAAATAATGAAAACTATTTATATCGTAAAGAGTATTACAAAGAATTCAAAAAATACTGATACATTAGGCGATGAAGAAGTTATTGAGGGAGTTTATAAAAGTGAAGAACTTGCTCTTAAAAAAATAGAAAAGATGCATGATTTGTATAGAACTTTTCAATTAAATAATCCTTATTCTAATTATTCTCAGATATGTTTTATAGAAGAACATGATATAATAAAATCTTAAAACTTTAAAAATTATGAAAAATAGTCTTATATCTAGTAAAGATTTTAAATTAAATAAATCTAAAATATATTATCAATCTGGTTCTTCTGATAAACCTAAAGGATTATGGTATCAAATTAATGGTAGTTGGAACGAATGGTGTTCAATAGAAATGCCACATTGGTTAGATGATAAAGTTGATTGGGAATTATCAATTGATAAATCAAATGTTCTCATTATAGATACATTAGAAAAGTTTAATTTATTTGAAACAAAATATCAAGCTAAGCATCCTTACTTACCTTCTAATAACTATATTGATTGGAAGAAAGTTTGTAAAGATTATGATGGTATAGAGATACCAAATTATATGTATTCTAAAAGATTTAGTTCTATGTGGTATTACGGTTGGGACGTAGCTAGTGGTTGTATTTGGAACTTAAAAAAAGTAAAAGTTTTATCATTCAAAGAAATATTTACCCCTCAAAGTTAGATTATTAACTAATGTAAATTACTTTTAAAGATGTAGGGATTTGTTTAAGTAAAAGAAATTAGTTTTTAATTTTGTTGTTAGAAAGTGTAGGTAGTTGTAAAAGCTACCTACATCTTTCTTTTTATAAAAAAATAAACTTAAAATTAAAGTTAAAATGAATAAATACAATTACGATTATATTATGCCAATTAAAGATCAACTTGACAGACACATGACGACTCATTGTGCAATGTTTGTTACGATAGGAAATAAAAGTGCAGAGTCTCCGAGATGGTACAATTTCAGAGATTATGACGTAATTACTAAGCAGTTAACAATAGGAAGTACACAAAGAAGTGGTTTGTTTTTTGATGTAGATTGCAAACACTTAAAAATCAAGCGTATAGATGTATCAGAATTCTGGCCTCAGTTCAAAGAGTACAGGACAGAGTTTTTAAAGACTAATTTTAAAACCATAAATAGAGTATGATACATAAAGTATTACCAACAGGACTGCACTCACTAATCGACAAGAATGGTAGAGTGCATATTTATACAGAGAAAGAGTACACGCATATGTCGTGGTGGAAAAAAGTAAAACTTAAATACAAATTAAAATGAGTAGAAAATTAGACATATTTAGAATCGATGTTTATTCAGTACATGACGATAATTATCAAGAGGAACTTAGGTTCAAGGGAACTTATGCTCATGGAGAAATTGAAACTGAATTAGATTATGATATATTCTCGTTCAGTAGAAACCCTAATATAGATGGGCCAGGGGAGTACGAATTCATTATAAACGACAAAATAGCCACATTTTTCTTATGGGAATCAGAGATTGACATGAGAAGTAAGTGGAGAGGGCTTATTGTATACAACACAGACAAAGAATATAGTTGGGCAAAAGAAAAGTATAACAAAAAAACAGATGTATTATGAAAAAAGTATTAGTATTATTAATCGTGCTAGTGTTGTGCAGTTCTTGTGCATCAACTACAAAATGTTCAACAAAATCCATCAACCGAAATAGTGGTTGGATTATAAACAGATAAAATGGAAAACTTAAAAACACTTAAAGCTATGTTGCTTTTGGCTAAAACATTAAAATACTCTACTACATATAAAGAGCAGTTAATTTTATAACTGAACTATATGATAGAAAACGAACAGAAAAAGAAATATGAACTAATGTAAAACAAAAACAAAATGAACAAACTTTTATTTGAACTAAACATCCCATTCGGGATATCAATTACATTAATTGCAAACAACCACAAAGATTTAGAGGACTATCTAAAAGAAAATTATAATTTTCACTCAATTGAGATTAAAGAAGATATTGCTATAATTCAACAGGAAAGAGGTTATGAAAAAGATTATGTTAGCTTAGAGTGGGTAAAACATATTTAAACAAAAATAAGATGACACCAAAAGAAAAAGCAAAAGAGTTATTAGGTAAGTTTAAGATGTATGATATACAAATTTGTGATTTAATGTGCTCTGAATTAGAAGGTTATGAGGAAGAGCATTATAAACAATATGCATTAATTTGTGTAGATGAGATAATTAGTACATTCTTAGATATTGACCCTAGAAAGCAGTATTGGCAAGAAGTTAAACAAGAAATAAAAAAACTATAAATTATGAAAAAGATAATTACAAGATTAGGAGAGTTATTATTTGGACTTGCAATGGTTATGGTTGTAGCTTATATGTGCTTATGGTTTATATCAATGGTATTAATGTTATATATTACTTAAAAAAGAAAAACTATGGACAAGAAAATAACTAGAAAGAAAGCTATTAAAAAGATTGGAAAATATGCAACTTTAACTGCAATTGGAACATTTATAATATTAAATCCGAAAAAAGCACAAGCATCTTCACCATCTTCTGGAAATAGTGGGTTAATACCACCAGGATATGATGATCATTTCAATTAATAATCACTTATAGGAAAAAAAAAAAAAAACAAATAAAATAATAAACTTATGGGAATGGATATTTATGGATTAAATCCAAGATTAAAAAGTATAAAACCTAAATTTCCTGATAACTATGAAGAGTTATCAGATAAACAACAGAGAGCTTATTGGGATGAAAAAGATGAATTTATAATAAATAATCCAGGATATTATTTTTCAGCAAGTAATTGGTCTTGGAGACCTATTGTTCAACTTTGTATATATGCTATTGAAAATTCAAAATTGAATACTAAAATGATAGATTGGACCTTACTAATTAGTAAGAATTGGCATAATAACGATGGTCATGGATTAAAAAATCAAGAAGAATGTGATTTTCTTGCAAGTTCAATTAAACATATAATAAAAGAAGAGGATAATCTTGAAGAAGATGACGATATGGTTTATGTTAACTATGGATCATGGAATAAGTTAGGTAGTAAAAACGTTTCTGAAAAAGAAAAAGAAAAACTGAACTTAATTTACCCATATGGAACAATAATGTTTAGACCATTTATAGATGATAATGGTAATATTTGGGAACCAAATCATAAAGCGTCTTTAAATAGAATCAAAACTTTTATTATATTTCTAAGAAATTGTGGTGGTTTTAAAATATTATGATTTATGGAATATCAAATAAAAGATAGTAATACTGATGAAATTCTTTTTAAATCTACATGTTATAATGAAATTGATGATTTTTTACAATATAATCAAATAAGTTATAATAATTTTTATATTTGTAAAATAATAATTTGTAGAGGATGTGAAGAAGAAGGATTTCAAAGAACAGATGCATATAATATTTCTACAGGATATTGGTGTGACAGTTGCTTTGATAGCAAAAAATATCCATATAGAAAAGATAAATACCCTACAATAGAAACTCATGGGTATGGTGAAAAACTTAATTAATAATAAATAAATACAATTATGAAAAAAGGTAATCAAACAGAAACAGAAAAAGAACAAGGATTTTATTTAAATAATTTAGATTATTTACATGAAATAGAGTAAAAACTATGACTTTATTAAACAATACATCTTCAGGTAAACTATTAAAGGATAAAATAGAAAAAATTCAGAAGAAAAAAACTGAATATAAAAAACTTGGTAGATTTAGACGTTCAAAAGGTTTGAAATTATTTAGTTATAATGTTATAACACAAGAAATAAAAGAATTAAATGTTGTTTATTCAAACGAAGCACATATTTTTTGGGATGGTCGAAAGCTAGATTGGTATGATCCTTTAAGTAATAAAGTTAATATTGATAGTAGGGACATACATTTTGAATGTTTAAATATTAACAATGCGGTTAAAAGAGTAAGTAATTTTAAGTCAGGTAAAATAAAAAGTCTTTTTAACTTAAAGCCTAAAGTTAATAAAAGAATAAACTTTTAACAGATGGTAAAAAAACAGAAAACTCGTACACTTATAACTAAAGACAATAATAATAGTGCTAATTGCATAGCCCCAAACCTCATTTATGGGTGCTTTGGTGGTTGTGTAGATACTTATTGTTATATGTCTAGGTATAACGGACGTAGAGTGTTTGTAAACACAAATATAGAAGACATATTTCAATCTGTTGTTGAGTGGGAGAAAGAATTCAATAAGGTTCCAGATCAACAAGATCCAATTTACACTATGGTTGATATTGCATGTAATACTGACTTGGTACTTATGCAAAAACATATACCTGAGTCTCTACATGACTACTTAAAGCGTTATGATAATCATCCACAACTTAACAGCACTATGGCTACTAAATATCCTAGTTTATTAAAGTTAGATGTTAATCATTTTAATAAAAAACCAAGGGTAAGAGTGAGTTTAATGCCTCAAATATATTCTAATGTGTTGGAGCCTAAAATGCAGAAAATAAATTCAAGAATAGATGACATTAACCGCCTTAAAGATTTAGGATGGGAAGTTCATATAAATTATTCACCTGTTGTGTTCCAAAGAAGATGGATACAACATTATGATGATTTATTTGCTAACGTTAAACGTATAGCAGGTGAAAATAAGTGTGAAGTTATAGTGCTTACTAATCATAAAAATCAGATGGCCAAAGCTACACCAGAAGCTCAAGAACTAATGAAATATAGTTCTGAGATAAAAAATAAATTAGGTGTAATGCGTTACCCTATACGTGACAAAACTAAACTTCTAATATTTTGGAAACAGTTATATTGTCAGTATTTTAATAAAAAATCAATTAGATATATTTTTTAACAATTTAAATTAAAAACCAATTAAAAATGAAAACAATTAAATTAGTATTATTAGTAGTAACAGTATTAGCATTTAACTTATCAAATGCACAAACATTAAGAGTTAATGAAATAGATGACTTTACAGGGTCTACAAAAAAAATAACAAAATATTACAACATAGCTAATGGTAAAGGTTACCTAATAAAAAGTTCAGTAATTAGACTTAATACAACTTATGCTCTTTTTGTAAAATCAAATACAGATTTAGGTTGTGCTGGAGCAGTAGGAAATTACATAATTTTTAAGTTTGTTGATGGTTCAACTTTAAAATTAAAAGATGTAGCAAGCATTGATTGCAAAGATGATTCAAATTCAACATTTTTATTAACAGATACTGATTTGTATAAGTTTGAGACACCTATAGAAAAAATTAGGTTTAGTAGGTCTGAATTATACTTAGATGCAACAACAACAGGAACGTATAGCGTCAGTCAATTAATTAAAGCAGTAAAATAGAGAAAATAATATAGCCTTAATGTAAAGTGATTTCTATGGTAATGTGGGAACATGGTGAATTAACCTGATAACAAAAATAGAGCTTTACTTCAGTTAATAATAACTGAAACGATAGGATTAAATATATCAATTTGATATTTGGTATAATATAATTGTTGGTTCGACTCCAACTTAAGGCACAATAAGATAGATGTAAGTCGCTACAGACCAGAGAGTCGAATACCTGTAATGGGTAGCAGTAAGGTGTAATTCCTGCACTGTAGTGTTTTCTATCTTTAAAAATTAAAATTATAACAATTATGGATTATTTTGAATTAGAATGCGCAGTAGAAAACTGGGCAAAAGAAAAAGGAATCTTGGATAAGGCTACACCAATGGCTCAAGCCCTTAAGACTTTAGAAGAAACAACTGAGCTTTGCACAGCAATTAATGCAAACGATCGTGAAGAAATTATTGATGCTATAGGTGATATTATGGTTACCCTTATTATTCAAGCTAAGATGCAAGGTGTTACATTAGAAAAATGTCTTGAATCAGCTTATAAAATAATTTCTAAACGTACAGGTAAAATGATTAATGGTCAATTTGTTAAAAATGGGTAGAAAAATACTTTGTAAATATTACGATATTAAAATTAAAGAACATATTAATGGTGATATTACATGTAGAGTTACTAATCCTTATTCATCTAAAGTATCTATATTTAAAGTTACAGCAAGTAGTAAATATAACAATAATAAATTTATAGGAATTCCTAGACTTTATACCAATAAAGTAGATACGTAACTGGTTAAGGTTAGATTTTTAACGGATAAATAAAAACAGATGAAAGAATTAAGTAAACAATTTTGGAAAGAAACAAGTAAATTAATTGATGCTCATAGAAAAAACGATGATGAACGAGCAGCACAAGGAGTTGTTGATAGTAGAATTGTATTTAATAGGTTAGTTAAAAAATTAACTTTAACCGATGTTGTGAAATCGTTGCCACAAGACAATTATTGTAATGTGTGCAACTTACCTACTGATGGCGAAAAATGTTATAGTAAGCGATGCCCTGTTTAGTGGCTATGTTTTACAACGTTTTGGCTATGTGTAGTGCCGTATAAAAATACACTAACTTTAAAATTAAAAACAAAATGAGTAAGGAAACAAAAAATACAGAATTAAGCGAGAATAAGGCATTACATATAGGTGGTGTTAGCGACAGTTTATTAGAATTGAAAAAATACTCAATAGAAGAAATAGAAGACTATTTAGACACTATCGGATATTCTGTTATAAAAACTACCGAGTTAGACTATTTAGAAGAAAGAGAAAGGAACCATCCTGGCTAATTGTTGCTAACGGTTTGGCTATGCACCGTAAAGCGTAGCACAATGTTTAATCTTAGCACAATACTATATTGCTTTATGGTGTATAGGTTGTGTTAGCAAATCGTTTTAATTATGTACGGAAAACTCGTAGAATACAATGGATATACAGTATGGATAAACTGTGTCCCTAACACTTCTGAAAAAGAATTAAAGGAAAAGGCAAAAAGAAAGGTAGAAAGATACCTTAAAGGTGAAATTCATAGCTTACAATAGTGAGCTTTAAAATTAAAGATATGACTATAAATGAAATAAAGGAATTGGTTGAAAAAACCAAACACTTAAATAAAGAAGAAATGTATAATGTAAGTACACATCTTAAATTCTTTGATAGAGTTAATTAAGAAACAACAAACGTTGAGATTTTATTACACACAACTGAATTGTATATGATTTGTTGAGGAACGAAATAAAATATATACGGTGTTATGTACCGTTAATTTAAAAAATAAAAAAATGAGTTGGAATCACAGAGTATTAGCACACAAAGACGGAGATGAAATGTACTTACAAATACACGAAGTTTATTATGATAAAGATGGTAAACCAAATAGTCATACTGCTAATGGTGTAAGCGTAGGTGCAGAAAGTATAGAAGATATAAATTGGGTATTAGATAAAATGAAAGTGTGTACTAATAAGCCAATTCTTTTAGCTGATGATTTCCCGAATGAATATAATGGTGTATAACAACGTACCGCAGATAAGATTAGTTGCGGATTAATAATAACAAAATTAAATAAATACAAATGAAATCAAATTTAAGACAATTAGAAGAAATGCAAAAAGAATTGTTTAGGCAACAATGTGATTTAGACATACAAAAAGCAATGGTAAACCACTTTATAAAAAAGAAAAAATTAGCAATTAACTTTAACCGATGTTGTGAAAACGTTGCCGAATAAAGAAAAACTAAACTTTGAAGATTGGCTTGAATTTAAAAAAATTGACAAACTTTCTGATGGTGCTTATAGACGGGAAGGAAGTTTATATACTGAATATTATGTAAAAAGTAGTTACGAAACTTACCTAAAGTAAGGCTATGTTTTACAACGCATTGTGTATGAATTTTAAAAATTACGGATATGAAAAACATAATTAAAGAATTAGAACAAAAGATACAAAAGGAAATTTGGAGAATACAAATGATTGATTACCCAACACCTAACACAAATAATGAATTACATAAAATGCAGAAAGAACTTAAAAAGTTGAAAAGCAAGTAATTTTTATTATTTATACACGTTGTTGTGGCATCGTTTTAATGTGTGACAACGTGTTACAGATAAAATTAGTTGCGAATAAATAATAACTAAATTAAATAAAAATGGACAAATTATTAGAAGAATTTATTAAAGATTGGAGATTAAAAAACAATAGTAAAGACGCTATTTACTCATCATATCACTATGATGCTATGATTGAATTTGCTAAACACTACCATAGTCAGCAATTAATTTTATCTGGTGTTAGGCTTTCGTTATTTAACGAGGTTTACGATAAGTTTGTTGAGTGCGAAAACGATGATGAGTTTACGCAGTATTTAAATGAAAACACTAATGAAGCCTAACTTAAAAGTATAAAAAATCGTAGCGATATGGATAACGAATTATTTGGGGAAGCCCACGAACAAGAAGAGAATGGATTATTTGGTAAACAGCACCAAGCAGAGCAATGTTTTTTATACAATGTTAGCTACTGTTACGAGTGCAACAAGCCTTATGATGATAAAGACAGAGAACACGGAATGTGTCATAAATGTTGGCAACCAATTATTGAAGAGTAATTGTAGCTAACTTAAAAGTATAAGGTTAAGAGATAGCGACCCGCAGGGTTAACTTTATACATTGTTATATGTAGTGCGGGTTTAAACAACAAAATTTAATTAAAATGAAAAAATACATTGTAAAAGCAGTTTATGAAAAACTATATTTATCATTTGAGTTCCAATGGGATAAAGATATAAGGTTTGCTTATAGATTCGATGAAATTGAAGAAGCTGAAAACTACATTAAAAATGACAGTGATGGTATTTATATGATTGAGACAATTTATGTGGTGGACTAAATGTAGCATTACACATAACGAATTGTATATGAACTTTTAAATTAATAATTATGAATGCAAACTTATTTAGATGTGGGTGGTGTGGGTGTCCTACACAAACAGACGGTAAGCCGTTAGACGGTGAAGCTATGAAAAAAGCAATTAAGATAATTGAAAAATATGGTGATGGTAAAACTATAAAAGTAAACGGCTGGTGTTGCCCTAACGGAAATGATTAATTTAATTGTTTATATACATTGTTGGCAAATCGTTTTAATGTTTTGCCAACGGAATTGTATAAGATTAGGTGCGTATAAATAAGCACTTACCAATGAATAAGAAATGAATTTAATAAACAAATATTAACCTTTAAAAAGACCATAATAGCACTTAATTTTATACGGTGTTATGTGGCGTTATTTAATATGGCAAAATACAGAATAAAAAAGCACGAAGGATTTTATAGTACAAATTATGAAGTGCAAAAAAAAGTTTGGTATATACCTTTCTGGTTTAATTTTAACAATATAGATGCTTATGAAACTGGTTATTATGAAACTGAAAAAGAAGCAAAAGAAGCTATAGATGCAAATAGACATAAATGGAAATACACCTTAATGGACGTTGATTAATGCCACATAACTTAAAAGGGTAAGATTAGTATTAACGGATTAAAAATAAAAAAGTAAATAATTATGGATAAATGTAAATGGAATGTAAAAATATTAAATCACTATTTTAGATTGACTGTAGAAAATAGATTTATAATACTTGGCTACAGAGGTGAAAATTGGAAGGAATTAGTTAATATTGATTTTACACTTTGTTAGCCAATCGTTTTAATGTTGGCATAACGTTACGCATATATGACAATTGCGGATTTAAAAACTTAAAAAAAATAGATAATGACAGACCAAGATTTTTGTAAAATAGTAACTGCAATTAGCGGTGAAGAAATAGATAAAGTAGAACAACTAACACATTGTAGTTTTACTGGCAGAGAGTTAAAAGAATACCTAGAACAAGCATTTGTTATATATGGTGTTAGCAGTAGTTTAACGAGTAAAGAAGCAATAGACTACGAAATATACGCTAAACGTAAAGACAAGGAAGAAAACCTAAAAGATTGGTTATATGCAATGTTTTTTGGAATTATGTTCTTTGTTGGCTTATTTGTAATACTTAAAAGCTGTAGTAGTTAAATTACTGCTAACGGTTTGGATAAGAATAGTTGCGTAAATAATAACTTAAATTAATTAAAATGGATACAGAAAATCAAGAACAACAAAGACAACTAGAGAACACAGATGAGCAATTATTTTTATCTTGTGTTAGGCGTAGTGCATATTTTAAAAAAGAACTACTAAAAGCATTTAAACACGGACAAAAATTTGAGCAAATAGAAAGCAAGTGTGAAATTGATTATACTAATAAAGAAGATAAACATTTGCCTTTTTATGAATGGTTTGCTAAGTATTACGCCTAACGTATTAGTATAAGGTCTCGTTGCTTACCTAAAAAATAGCAACTAACTTAATTAGAAGTAAAGGATTATGAGTGAACAAAGCAATAACCAAGAAATAAAAAGCAATGAACTTTATACATTGTTACCCACCGTTTTAGATGAAATGATTGAATACATTGAAGAAACAGACCAAAAAATAGAATGGGAGTGGGGTGAGTGCAGGAGTTTGCAAAAAGTGAAAGACGCTAAAGAAATGCCTGATATTTATTATAAGTTAATGGCTTTGAAAAATGGTGGGTAACTGTACTTGTGTATGGTACGTTGCGAATAGAAAAACAATAAACTTTTAATAATTAAACAAATAAATAAAATGGAAAATACTAAAGAATTAAGCGAGAAAAAGCAATGTGATATACACGGTGTTGTATGTTGTGGCGTTTTAGAAAAAATGAAACTTGAATGGATGCAATTAGAAGATGGTACAAAATGTATGCCTTTTATTTACGGAACTGACCAAAAAATGTACAGAGTTAATAACTGCCCAAGTTGTGGCAAATATGTAAGAGATGTAATGATATAGCCATTGCTTACAACGGAAATGGTTAAGGTTAGTTGCGTGAATTATTAACAGAATTAAATAAATAAGCGATATGAATGCAGAACAATATTTAAAAAGGATTGAAAATAAAAGGTTAAACAGTACACCTTTATACAGTAGAAAAGAAATGATAGACTTTGCAGAAAAGTATGCTAAGCAATTAACTTTAACCGATGTTGTGAGTACGTTGCCAAGTGTAAAAAGTAAGGAATTTAAAAGATGGACACAAAGTAAAGGATATGAACCAGCCTTTAACGGACTTTGGTATGAAAAGAATAACCAAACGTATAGCACAGACCTTCTTTATAGAGCGTTTACTAACGAAATAGAGTTTGGCAATTAACCACAATGATAGGTATAAGGTTAGTACGCCTATTACAGAAGTTTAAATTAAAGTACTGACCATCACAAGCGTATTAACTTTATATAATGTTGTACGCTTTTAAAATTACGATTTATGAAACCATTGAGAAGATTATTTTTAGTAATGCCATTAATGATACTATTTATTTGCATTAGCATAACTGTTGTGATTCCTATTTTATATTGGGTATTTACAGGTGAAGATTGGATTGAATTGAAAGACGAAATTATTTGGTTAGGCGAATCGTAGTAATTTTAATTGCATACAACTTGAAAGAGTATGATTAGTAGCGGAAAATTAACAATAAATTAAATAAAAATGAAAGAAATTATTTTAGACGTATTAAAAAAAATGCGTACAGATTATGGTAATAACGAAAATATAATATTTGCACAGGATTCTGACCTCGAAGTTGTTGTTGATGAGCTATTAACAGCTATTAATTATACACATTGTTGTACGGAGTTAAAATGCGAACACGAGCCAAAGAACTTAAATAAAAAACATACAAGCTGTAAAAAATGTGGTATGCACTTACAAATGAAGCCTTAGCATTTTTATTACTTACAACGTATTTGTACAAGAATAGTTGCGATAAAAAGCAACAAATTAATAAATAAACATTAACCAAGAAGTAATAAAACACTTCGTAAACAAGACCTAGAGCAAGCAATTAGTTTTGTACGTTGTTAGGCACTTTTAAAATTATGGTAATTATAATACCCTTATTAGTATTCTTAATGTTTATTTTATGGATTGTTTTAAGTAGAAATGGAACAAGATAATTTTTATTGTGCATAACGGATTGGGTATATGAGCCGTACCTATAACGCAAACTTTAAAATTAAACAATAACCTTAACAGGGTATGGCTTATATACCTTGTTAACAAATCGTAAAATTATGGGAGATATAGCAGATTATTATGCTGACTTAGCACTTGATGCAGAATTTGAATTAGAAGCAAGAGCTAAAGAAGTTTATGAGTTTTATAAAAAAGGCACATTGGTTTGGAAAACAAAAACAGGTAAGAAAATATTAATTAGTAATATGACGGATAGTCACATAATAAACTCAATAAACTTTTTGATTGAAAAAGAAGATTATGTTTATAGAGATGCTTATACAAGTGCGATTATAGATGTATTAGAAATGGAATTAAAAAAGCGAACTGAATAATTTTATGTTTGCTAACTAACAAGAATATGAGTAGTGCGATGAAAACAGAGATAACCCTTTCGGATGGACAACAACTGTAATAATCTGCAAAAGATGGTTTAAAAACCAAGTGAAGCATTACTTATATTTATTGTTGTGTGCCGAAAGGCTTGTAGTAGGTGGTAATAACTGTACTTTATATGGTTTTATGGGTTTGTGCATTTCACGAACGTTTTTAGATAAACTCTAAATTTAAACCACCTATTACACACAACTGAATTGTACAAGATTAGTACTGATTAAAAAAATAAGGGTATCGCTTTAACCGATACCCTCTAATAAATAAACAATAACCTTTAATGTTAGACATAGCAAGTATTAATTT
>Ga0233412_10001181_pt1 | contig 13986 bp, 11 predicted proteins | sample Na_anoxic_4_MG_FD_180667 | JGI IMG/M metagenome (GOLD analysis project Ga0233412, IMG submission 180667) | Seawater microbial communities from Saanich Inlet, British Columbia, Canada - Na_anoxic_4_MG | ecosystem: Environmental > Aquatic > Marine > Inlet | place: Canada: British Columbia...
GCATTACCCAATAGTACTTACCGGCTGATATTCTCCAAAAACGTCCCTTAATGCATCACTAATCTCTCCCAGAGTGGCGTAAGCCTTGACTGCATCCAGAATGATGGGCATCAGGTTGTCTTTCCCTTCCGCAGCCTTTCGTAACTCGCTGAGTATATTCTTCACCCTTGCATTGTCTCGCTCGGATTTTAGCCTTTTCAGGCCTTCCATCTGAGAAATCCTCACGGCAGGGTCTACCCTTAATAAATCTTTTGGAGATTCCTCTTCCACCTGAAACTTGTTTACGCCAACAACCACCCTCTCGCCCTTCTCAATCTCTCTCTGGTAACGATAGGCACTATCCTGGATTTCCCTTTGTATAAAGCCCTGCTCAATAGCAGATGCTGCCCCACCAAGCTCGTCAATCTTATCAATATATTCTTTAGCCCTATTAAAAATCTCTTCCGTCAACTCTTCAATATAATATGAGCCACCTAATGGGTCTACCGTATCAGCAACACCGGACTCATAGCCAATAAGCTGTTGAGTCCTGAGGGCAATCTGAACCGCCTCCTCACCAGGCAAGGCAAAGGCCTCATCCATTGAATTGGTATGGAGTGATTGTGTGCCGCCCAAAACCGCAGAAAGCGCCTGAAAGGCTACTCTTACTATATTATTCTTTGGTTGTTGTGCGGTTAGAGTGCAGCCAGCTGTCTGGGTGTGAAACCTCATCATCAGTGACCGTGGATCCTTGGCCTTGAATCTGTCCCGCATAATTGTTGCCCATAGCCTCCTTGCAGCCCTAAACTTGGCAATCTCCTCTAAAAAATCAAGGTGGGCATTAAAAAAGAATGAAAGTCGTGGACCAAACTCATCTACAGCTAATCCGGCATCTAATGCCGCCTCCACATAGGCAATGCCGTCAGCCAAAGTAAAAGCTACCTCCTGAACCGCAGTAGAACCTGCCTCCCTGATATGATATCCACTAATACTAATTGTGTTCCATTGGGGAACCTCTTGTGAACAAAATGAAAAGATATCGGTGATAATCCTCATAGAAGGTTTAGGAGGAAAGATATATGTGCCCCTGGCAGAATACTCTTTTAGTATATCATTCTGAATGGTTCCCCTTAAATCCTTTGATGCTACACCCTGGTTTTCAGCCACTGCCATATACATGGCCAAAAGTATAGCGGCCGGTGCGTTTATGGTCATTGAGGTGCTTACCTTGTCTAAGGGGATCTGGTCAAATAGTGTCTCCATATCTTTTAATGAATCAATGGTTACACCAACCTTGCCTACCTCCCCTTGGGCCAGCGGATGATCTGAATCATATCCTATCTGAGTTGGAAGATCAAAGGCCACTGACAGACCTGTTTGACCTGCATCGAGAAGGAACCGGTATCGTCGATTTGTGTCCTCGGCAGTACCAAAACCTGCATATTGTCGCATAGTCCATAATCTTCCCCGGTACATGGTTGGTTGAACCCCTCTTGTAAAGGGATACTCCCCTGGCAAACCGATCTCTTTCATATAATCAAAATCAGTTGTATCTAAAGGTGTACACACTCTCTTTAAAGGAATGCCTGAGGTATTAGTAAATTCAGCCTTTCTTTCAGGTCTCTTTACTAATTTTCCCTCCAGTTTATTAGACCATTTTTTATATTCGTCTTTTATCTCTCCAATCTCTTTTTCGTCAAACATATTTTCTTACCTCTCTTTCATCACCCTGCAAGCGCAATGAATACTCCTGCAGCAACGACTGTGCCAATAACGCCTGCCACATTGGGACCCATGGCATGCATAAGTAAAAAGTTTTTTGGATCGTACTTTGCACCCATTATTTGGCTTACCCTGGCGGCCATAGGAACAGCAGATACCCCAGCGGAGCCGATCAGAGGATTTATCTTTTCCTTGAAAAAAAGATTCATAAACTTTGCCAGAAGTATTCCGGCAGCTGTAGAAAAGCCAAAGGCCACAAGGCCCATAATGAATACAAAAATAACCTGCGGTCTTAAGAAGGCCTCAGCTGACATGGTTGCTCCAACGCTAATACCCAGAAGTATGGTCACAATATTCATAAGTTCATTGGACGCTGTATCTGAAAGCCTTTTTACCACACCGCATTCTTTAAAAAGGTTTCCCAACATAAACATTGCCATGAGTGGTGCAGAGGCTGGTACGATAAGACAGATAACCACTACCGTCACTAAGGGAAAAAGGATCTTTTCTTTCTTTGAAACCGGCCGTAACTGTCTCATTTTTATCTTTCGTTCCTTATCTGTAGTAAGGAGCCTCATGATAGGAGGCTGGATGATTGGAACAAGTGACATATACGAGTAAGCAGCTACAGCCGTTGCACCCAATAAGTGAGGGGCAAGGTGGACTGTTGTGTATATTGTTGTTGGGCCATCAGCGCCGCCAATTATACCTATTGAACAGGCCTCTGGTATTTGAAAACCAAGTAGAAGGGCTCCAAAAAAAGCAACATAAACACCGAACTGGGCCCCTGCGCCCAATATAAGTGTTTTAGGATTGGCAATCATAGGTCCAAAATCTGTCATGGCGCCTAAACCTAAAAAGATAAGGGGCGGGATTACCTCCCACTCTAATCCGTAATGATAAAATTTCCATAAAAGCCCTTGACCCTCCTGCATGAGAAATGTCAGGGGTAAATTTACTACTAAAATACCAAAACCAATAGGCACCAAAAGAAGAGGTTCGTAATTTTTTGTTATTGCCAAATAGATAAAGAAAAAGGCAATAAACCACATAAAAAGGTTACCTACGGTCAGGTGCACAACACCAGTGGTTAAAACCATGTCAAGCATAATTTCCCCTTTCTAATCAGCTTTTCTTTCTATACTCTTTAAAATCTTCCCAAATGCATATATTGCCGCTATCAGTATTGCAAGCGAGGAGAAAACAGCGCCTAAGCCAAAAGAAAATATCCTTACTGCAAGATTCCAATCAATCATAATAATGGGCTCCCTTTAAATTTAATACTATATGTGAACAATTTTAAACCATGCTGAAATTATGAAGCTTTTAGAGGATTGATATATTTTTTGAAGGTATTTCAGATAAAATTGCCCTGTCGATACTCAGACAGGGCAATTAATTCATACTCAGAAAAAAACATGTGTCTATTCGATCACCACTAACACATCATCAGCCCCAACTGAATCTCCTTTCTTACATTTTACCTCCTTCACCGCACCTGACGCTGGAGCTACTATAGGCATCTCCATCTTCATTGCCTCAAGAATAATAAGATCATCATCTTCATTAACTGTGTCGCCGACATTAACCTTCACATCAATTACCTTTCCCGCCATGGGAGCTGTCACATCACTCACTTTTTATACCTCCTTCTATTTTATATAAAATAAGCATCTCAATGAAAAAACCTGGTTGACTATCAACCCATTTTACTGACTGGCTTTGTATAATTTTATTTTGATACTTTGTCAAGATTAAAGGTAACTATTCAGCCACTAATGAACACGAATTTACACAAATTGATAATCTTTTCAATAGACAAGTCTTCATACGCAAGTCTCTGTGGGGCAGAATTCAAGATACCCGCCTGCCTACCGCAGGCAGGCCTGCCAGATGGTGGTGAGGATAGCTATATGAACTTCCATCGCCAATCCAATAATCTTGTAAGATAAATCTTTATGCAATATTCTCTTTTCTTTCGTGTCCATTTGTGTCAATTCGTGGCTGAGTTACGATTAAAGTAGAGAAATACCCAAATCACTGAGTTGATCATTCTTTACCCTTGAGGGCGCATCAGTCACAGCACAGGTTGCCCTTTGAGTCTTAGGAAAGGCAATTACATCCCTTAAAGATTCAGCGCCAGTCATAATAGCCACCAATCTGTCAAAACCAAGTGCTATGCCTGCATGAGGAGGTGCACCGTAGCTCAATGCCTCAAGGAAAAATCCAAACTTTTCCTTCACCTCTTCCTTTCCCAATCCCAATATACGGAAGATTTGGTTTTGTAACTCAGTGGTATGTATTCTGACACTGCCCCCTCCTATCTCTGCACCGTTAAGCACCAAATCATAGCTTCGTGCCCTTACCGCCTCTGGTTTTTCTATGAGCAATGGTATATCTTCTTCAAGGGGAGATGTAAAAGGATGGTGAACCGCTACATATCTTTCTTCATCACTGTCATACTCAACCAAAGGAAATCGTGTTACCCACACAAATGAGTATGTTTTATCTTTCACCAAACCAAGTCTCTTGCTTATTTCAGTCCTTAATAACCCTAATGCTTCATTTGCTGTTTGCAGCTTATCAGGCACAAATAAAATAAGATCTCCCTCTGTTGCACCAAGTCTCTGTTCAACTGCACTTCTTATATCTGGGGCCAAAAATTTATTCAAGGTTGATTGCCAGCCATCAGATTTAACCTTAGCCCAGAAAAATCCCCTGGCTCCAGAATCAGGCACGATGGAGTTTAATTCATCCAGCTCCTTCCGAGAAAAAGAAGCCCCTTTCTCTACATTTATTGCCTTCACAACACCTCCTTGCTCTATCACCTCCTTAAAGACCCTGAAATCTGATGATCTAAGAAGATCAGAGAGATCCATCAATTCCATGCCAAATCTGATATCTGGTCTGTCTGAGCCATATAGGTTCACTGCTTTATTATATTCAATCACTGAAAAAGGTGTAGAAACAGGGTGGTCAAGAATTTTTGGAAATAAATCTGCCATCATTCCCTCAATAACATCCATAACACCACGTTCATCTACAAATGATAATTCAAGATCAACTTGGGTAAATTCTGGTTGTCTATCTGACCTGAGATCTTCATCCCGAAAACATCTCACAATTTGAAAATAGCGATCAAAGCCAGCCATCATTATGAGCTGTTTAAACAATTGCGGAGATTGGGGTAAGGCATAAAAAGATCCTTTGCTAATCCTGCTCGGAACAAGGTAGTCCCGTGCCCCTTCAGGGGTGCTTTTTGTTAAAAAAGGAGTCTCTACTTCTAAGAATCCCGCAGTGTTTAAAAAGTTTCTTATACATAAGGCTATTCTGTGCCTCATAACAAGGTTATGAAAAAGAGCGGGCCTTCTAAGCTCCAAGTATCTGTATTTCAGGCGCAAATTTTCTGATGCGTCTATTTTTCCATCAACCTGAAATGGAGGAATATTTGTTTCATTAAAAATCCTCAATTCCTTCACCCTTACCTCAATGCCTCCTGTAGGCATATCAGGGTTTTCCTGACCGGCCAGGCGTGGCATAACTTCACCTTTCACGCCTATAACCCATTCGTTCCTTAAGATACCTGCCTTCTCATGACTAGTTTTGTCAATCGCCTCATCAAAGACAATTTGAGTCAAGCCAAACCTATCCCTGAGATCAATAAATATCAATTTACCCAGATCTCTACGTCTGTTGACCCATCCCATAAGAACGACCTCGCGATCAATATCATCCCTTCTTAGGCTGCCACAATTATTCGTCCTTTTCCAATCTCCAATAGTATCTATATTCAACTTTTCTCCCCTATCTTTTTTGAGTAGTTAAATGGTTATGTGAGTTACCTGGTGAAAAAGTCAAAGAGTTAAAAGATCGACTATTTAACTATTCAGCCACAAAGACACTAAGACCCAAAGACAAGATGAATATAAATTGCATAACCGAGTTTTTTTATTGATAAAAAGGCTATTATAAATAATAATTCTATAATCTTGGTGCCTTGGTGCCTTTGTGGCAAGTTACCTCCTAAGAAACTCAAGTTAAAATTAGCAATTAGCAATTAAAATAATCGGTTATGAAATTTATCAGTTTCTTTCATATATAACCCTGAAGGGAAGCGTCGGGGTCATTTGCTGAGTAGTTCCCGACTATTTAACTATTCAACGATTTAACACGTATGAGTTCATCAACAACATTGTCCAAGGGAATCTCTATCTGCTCCTTAGAAACCATATCTCTTACAATACCCTTGCCTTTAATCAGCTCATCTTCCCCCACAATCAACACCTTACAGGCGTTTAATCGATCTGCATGCCTCATCTGAGCCTTTAGGCCTAATGATCTGTATTCCATTTCACATTTAAGTCCTCTTTTTCTGAGCTCCTGCAACCAGATAAATGCCTTGTCTTCCGCCTCTTTGCCCAGAGGAGCCAGAAAAATATCAGGTCCCTCTTCTTTTTGGACAGCATTCTCCTCTAAAAGTTCAACCACCCTTTCTACACCTATGGCAAATCCGATTGCAGGGCTATCCGGACCACCAAACTCTTTCATCAAATTGTCATATCTGCCTCCACCTGCTACAGCATTCTGAGCCCCCATCTCTTTTGTCTGCACCTCAAATGTAGTTCTGGTATAATAATCAAGACCCCTCATTAAATGAGAATTTACAACAAAACCCACTTGTAATTCCTCAAGATATGATCGAACAGAATCAAAATGACGAGCGCAATCACCACATAAAAAATCAAGTATGGATGGAGCATCTTTTAGTATCTGATTACACGTCTCCACCTTACAATCAAATACCCTTAAGGTATTTGTCTCCATCCTCTTCTGGCAATCAGGGCAAAGTTGTTCAAAATGTCTACCAAGATAACTCTTAAGCTCAGCTCGGAATGGTCCCCTACATTTTAGACAACCAAGAGAGTTAATATTGAGGACAAGATCATTCAGCCCAAGCGAGGAAAAAAAGTACATAATCATAAATATCAGTTCGCTATCCGATCTGGGGCCTGGGTCTCCAATAATCTCAACATTTATCTGATGGAATTGTCTTCTTCTCCCCTTTTGGGGTCTCTCATATCTAAACATCGGCCCTATGGTAAATAACTTCTGTACGGGAGAAACATTATACAGTTTGTGCTCTATGTAGGCCCTTAGTACCGATGCTGTTGCCTCCGGTCTCAGGGCCAGAAAATTACCCTTCCTGTCCTTCAGTGTATACATCTCCTTAGAAACAATATCAGTGTCCTGACCTATTCCCCGAGCAAAAAGTTCTGCCGTTTCTAAGACCGGGATTCTAATTTCATTAAATCCAAAAAGTTCGAATATTCGTTTTGCCTCTGATTCAATCCTATTCCAGATTCCTACCTGATAAGGAAGTATATCCTTAAAACCTTTTACTGCCTTGTATTGCAAAAGAGTCTCCCTTCTTGATAATCCATAAAAACAATTTCCCTTCTATCAGAGCCTTTTCTTCCAGTCAACAATTTTACATTTATCCGCCACACTTACGGCGGATTTAGTTCAAGTAATTATAGCGAGTAAAATATGGCTATATTATGGCGTGCATCTGATAAATAGGAATGCGTGGATATGGTCAGGGGAAGTGTCATGCATTGAGAATCTCTATTACATTTGCTCTGTTTTCAAACGTGTCACAACCTTCATCTCAATGTCTTGTATGATAGCCCTTAAAGCAGTGCTTTCAGTGACTGGTCCCAAATTATTCCAACCCTTTAGCAGGGAATCTTTTTTCTTCTCCCTGAATTGTTCAAGACTGGTAACCAGCGATTCCCAGGCAAACAGCTTTTGGACTATATGTCGTTCAGCTTCAGTCAAATCTTTATCTGTATCAAAGGATTTCCCATTCCAGGTGGTGATAATCATGCCTCTATACCTCTCTTCATATTAGATGGATATCACATAAACCATAAAGATTTATAACCATTCACAGTTGAAAAAGCTTTCCCGATGAAATCGGGATTACAGGTTGACTGTTTACACGGTTGGAGATTGTTATCAGCCCAGCCGGACGTATGGTGGGCAGGTAATTACTCTATTAGCTCTTTATATTTATGCACCTTAGGCGCATTAAAAATCTTTACAATCTGCGTTTACCCTGTTAAATGCCGCCTGCGGCGGCACCCCTATGGGGATTTAACAAGGTGAATCTGCGTCAAAAAATGAAGGGGTCAGGTCTCCGTTTGACTCTTTTCAATAGGCAATAAGCTCAAACGGAGATTTTTACCCCATGTTTATGTTATGTTGTGCCCATTCGGCAGGCTCAGGGCACCCTGAGCAGAGTCGAAGGGTGCTATCTTACACGGAGACTTGGTCCGCCGGAGGCGGATTCCTGCCTGTCCAGGCGGGTTCGTTTGCTCATAGCTTTTCATAGAGTTTTATCCCACTAAACGGGGCTTCCCTGCTTGCAGCAGGCAAGCTTCAGACGGTCACGTTCGGCTGAGCTCACGTCGAAGCCTCGCGATTCCGGCCCCGCGGTAAGCTCGGGACCTTCGACATGCCGGGCGTATACCAGTCACTTAATCCGCATTCGGCCTTAGAATCTATAAAACAAGTTGACATTCTGTGCTTAATATGTTTCACTTATTATGAAATAAATAGTTATGTATCATCAATACTGATACATGGACATCTGTTTCACAGGAGTGCGTTGGGATGGCAAAATACTTCATACTGATGGGTGATGTTATCGGAAGCCGAGGGTTTGATGCAACAAAGCTGCGACGGCAACTCAAGAGTATTTTGTCGGCCTGCAATGGAAATCTTAAAGCTGAGATTCTATCCCCGTATACAACAACACTGGGTGACGAGTTCCAAGGCATTGCAAGGTCTTTGCACGCAGCCGCTAAGTGTATTTTCTACCTGGAGGAGACACTAATCAAAAAACAGTACGATTTTGGAATCCGTTATGTTTCCCATTATGGTGAAATCCAGACCTCCATCAACACAGAAATTGCTTATGGAATGATGGGGCCAGGATTGACCAAAGCAAGGGCTCTATTGACAGATAAGCGTCGAGGTCAGCCGCGGTTCTGCTTTGATCTTCCTGACGAGAGGCTTGCGGAGAACCTGACTCGGCTATGCAGGGTTATTGACGGTCTGACTGATCGGTGGGATCAGCAGGATTACTTACTCATTTCCGACATGCTCTCAGACCAAAACAATGAGGAAGTCGCGGCAAAACACGGCAAGAACAGGTCGCAGATCTGGAAAAGGAGAAAGCATCTGCTCATAGAGGAATACAGGTTGACTAAAGCCGTTATTTTTGACCTTATAAATGCTACAGAAGGAAAACGGAGTAAATGAAGTACCTAACGGCTACTGCTATCTTCGTCGTTGGCGAGCTCGTGAGCTTGCTCATCTTTGCTGCCGTAAAGAGGGCAATTGGACCGCCGAAGACCAGTCCCGCTCTCAAGGCATCGGTAGTAAAGGGCATGCTTGAGCGCGCCGTCTTGTTTGTTGGGCTTCTTCATGGATTTCCGCAAATCCTCATTGCGTTTGGTGCGCTGAAGCTTGGCACACGACTCTATGAAGACAAGGAAAGTGAGATTTCGAACAGCTATTTCCTTGTGGGAAATCTGACCTCAATACTTTTGGCCATGCTCTATGCTATTATCACTAAAAAATTCTGGGGCGCTTGATATGTTAGGCTGTGGAGAAAGCTCTATAAATCTTGACATTGAATGTGAATGGCCAGGCTTAGATAATTAACTTGTTCAATGAAACCATAACCGAGGCATTCACCTTATCAGCTACAATCTGGGGCCTGCGGTGTTAGGCAATAGCAAGGATTAGTATTATGAAGAAAATTGTTAAAATCAAAGGACAGCTATTTATCTAATTCATCTCTAACAGCTATCCCAATTTTTTCCAACAAAAATGGCTTTTTTACATAAGCCCCCGCACCCAATCTTTTGGCTTTTTTGACACTTTCTGTTTCAGAAAATCCACTTACAATTATTGCTTTTTGCTTGGGATGGAATTCAAGGATTCTTTTGTAGGTTTCAAGTCCATCAATTCCAGGGTCCATGATCATATCTAATACCAGTAGATCTGCTGAGTTATTTTTCAAGTAATCAACCGCCTCCTCACCACTTGAAACTAACGTGACAGAGTAGTCCAATTTTTTTAGTATCCGGGAGGCAATCTCTCTTTGTTCTTCCACGTCATCCACCACTAATAGCGACTCTCCCTTTCCCATATAATCTTCAATGGATAGCAGGGATTTATCTCTGGCTACTTCTTTTCTGGTCATAGGAAAATAAAGTGTAAATGTAGTTCCTTTTCCTTCAGCGCTTTGAACATCTATGTATCCCTTGTGGTCTTTTACTGTTCCCCACACCACTGCCATACCCAGTCCTGTTCCACTTCTTCCCATCACTTTCTTGGTATAGAAGGGCTCAAATATCCTTTCCATATCCGTTGGAAGGATACCTACTCCATGGTCTGTAATAGTAAGGACAACATAGTCACCCTCGGCTACATTGTCATACCCCCGTATGAGCCTATCTATATATCGGTTTTCTGTGGATATGAAAATTCTTCCCCCATCGGACATAGCCTCTGCTGCATTAGAGACTAAATTCATAACAGTTTTAGATAGATGAACAGGAGAGCCTAAGATATTTAACAGGTTTGTTTCAAGCTTAGTTTTGAATTGAACATTAGGGTGAAATGATTTTAACTTTTCAAATTCAGGGCTTTTCAAATATTCATAAATAATATCATTTAAATTAACTACTTCCGTAATAGCCACACCTCTTCTTGCCAATGTCAGCAGATCCTGCACGATAGCGGCGGCCTTTTCTCCTGACTTTTGTATGGTTAATATCGGCTTTCTTAAGTGGCTGTCTTCAGGGATTTCCAGCAGTAACAACTCGGGATAACTTACAAGACCGGACAGGATATTGTTGAGGTCATGAGCGACCCCTCCTGCAAGGGTTCCGACGGTCTCCATCTTTTGGGCTCGTTGGAGTTGGGCTTGAAGTTTCTGTTTTTCTTCCTCGGCAAGCTTGCGCTCTTTCAGTTCCAAATTCAATTGTTTGTTTATTCTATGCAGATCTTTGGTTCGCTCAATAACACGCTCTTCCAACTTATCATGTGCCTCTTTAAGTTTCTCCTCTGCCCGCTTACGGATGGAAATGTCGCGATTATAGATCACCGAACCAACAAACTTCATGTTTTCATTGTAGATTGCCTTCTCTTTTCTCCAGACAGGGATGATCTGGCCATCACGATGAACCAACTCGATCTCGCCTTCAGCAAAACCGGTATCTTTCAAGATGGGAAGCTTTTTATTAAATAAGGCCTTGTAATTATCTGAAAAGAATTCAGTGGTGTGGTTGCCAATTATCTCTTCATTGCTATATTCAAGCATAAGCTGATGGGCTTTATTGCAATCTACAACATTCCCTCGAGCATCCAGCACTTCCACACCATCAGGAGCGGCCTCAAATAATGTACGATAATTTTCTTTTTTCGCCAGGTTTTTATTAATCTCTCTCATCATTTTATACAATTCAAAGCTCTCCAGGGCATTGGAGCTATTTAATAGAATAATCGATAGCAGGGATAGAGCTGTGTCAGGGATATTTGTTTTGCCTTTTTCCAATAACCCAACGAACATACCTCTAACCCTGGAACTTGTGGCCATAACATGAAGAACTATCTGCTTTTTGAAATCCTTGGAGGAGATAGAAATGAGCCTCCTCTCCCTTAGAGCCCAGGCAAATGTTCCATTATCTATCAAAAAATTCATCTCATTCTTCAAATAGCTGCTGTAATTCTCAGGTTCGCAACTGGCAAGGAAAAATTCATTGTCAGTCTCATCTACCAGAAAGAAGGCTATTGCCTGGAACTGGATCAAGCGTTGTATCCGGGACCTCGTTTCGTGTAAGATCACTGAAGGTTCTTGGAGCTTGGTGATGCTGGTCTGAAAATCTCCAAGGTAGGCTGCCATCTCCAATGTGTCCAGAGTAGAGCGATTAACCTCTTCCAGGTATTGGATACGCTCTTCCAGGTACTGGGTTTGATTCCCCTTTTGACGCTTATTGCTCATCTGAAAAAAGAAACTGAACGGCTTCCTGGATCTGACGATCCATTTGGGTTATAGTTAAGGCCAAGATATTTTCCGATAGACCAATACATTGCCAGGCATCAGTATCTAATGGAGGCACAAAGCGTTCTCCACTTGAGCCCATGCCCAGTGCGTTTGTTATTATATCTGCTAAATGTACAATAGCGGGTTCCAATGGATCTTTGTATTTTTGAGGGGCATGATGGTATTTGACAATATTTTCCAAAGTAATGGGTAAATTCCATTTTTTCAAAAGTAGCCCACCTATTATTGTGTGGTCAAAACCCATGATTTCATACTCTGACTTATGTAACAAGTCATCAGTATGTTTCGCCCTCAAAAGGGCGTTCCTCCCGTGAATAGGTATATAACTATATAAGATTAGACGCCCAATATCGTGAAGTAACCCGCCCACAAATATACGTTCAGTGTTTTGGATATTTTTATAACCTGCTATTATCCGGCTACTAATTCCACAAGCAATGCTGTGTTCCCAGAATGATTTCATATCTATGAGATCGGAGGGGATATTTTTGAACACATCCATGATATTCATACCTAAGGCCAGAGTACTAAGTTGCCTGGTTCCCATTATGGTTACTGCCCGAGATAAGGTGTCTATCTTCGATGGGAAACCATAGAATGTGCTGTTAACTATTTTCAAGAGCCGAACAGAGAGACTGGTATCTTTACTGATCACATCCCCAATGTCATGAGCGGAGCTGGTTGGCTTCCTGATAGCTTCACTGATCTGTGCATATATAGTTGGTAGTGATGGAAGGTTGATCTCCTTCTTGATCAGTTCGTGGGGATCTATTTTCGCTGCCGCATTTTTCGGAATCTGATTCGAATCTGTATTTGACTTAAAAGTATCATGAGATTCCCGATCTTCTTTCTCGGTTGCACCGGATATTTCTTCAGCCTTTCGCATGGAACAGATGCGAAATAATTCGCGAATGGGTGGATGTTTCAGGTCAGCATGGCGAAAATGTTCACTTATCAGTTTTTCCGCTTCTTGGATATCTTCCGGATCCAATTTGGCTATAGTATCTGCTTCCACATCTTTTTTTGAAACTCCAGCAATATTGGCTTCGATCACCCCCCACATTTTGAGCATTTTAAGGTGTTTTGAGGTCAGTTTTGTATCTTTGGCCAGGAGAAAACGGCCATTGGGATGTATTAAGTCTTCTGCCAGCCCCATGTCCGGCTTTAATTCAGCAACATTAATAATACCCATAATTTAATGAAAAATTCCTTTATCAAGAATTAACAAAATAAGAGGTCAATGTTGACGGCTTCGTAAAAAGTCGGTTTCAGTAAACCTGCCCGCCGTCTGGCAGGCGGGTCTGTCATTTCGACTGTAGGGAGAAATCTTATATTTTCAGCATGTTAGACCGAAAAGATTTCTCCCTGGCCCAGACCGGGTTTTTCTCCCCTGGGCATTGTTCAGCTTCTGTCGCGCCAGGGCGGGCGCTTCGCCCCGCCCGCCTCGCCTAAGGCGAAGCCGATGGCGGGCAGGTCGAAATGACAAGGTATGTGGACTTTTTACGAGTTTATCAATGTTAAATACTCCAACTGATTATATCGACTAATTCGGTACTGTCAAGTTTTAATAGCGGCGCCACGGTTCAAAGGATAATTGTGATCGTAGAACGGTTGCGGCCTGCCCTGGCGCGATGTGATCGAAAAAGTCTGTTGGCGCTGTAATACTTCATAGGCGAAAGCTGGAGAAATCAGTCTCTCTTAGTCAGGTCTGGGCCAGGGTTGCGCAACTCGAATCGGTTAACGCTTAACGTCATACGAAACCAGCAGCACAACCCTGGCCCAGACCTGGCTTACATTATTGTGGTCAATTGCATGTCGCTTTTATTATATTGCCGCGATCTCATCTTAATCTGTGTGAGTCGCGCCAGGGCGGGCCGTAAAACTTTAGACGAAACCAACATCGCTTCGCTTCAAGGAAAGGATTATTATTTTCCTCCAATCTCGTCGGTTTGAGGCAAAGCTTCGCTAGATTCAGGGTTTCGATAAATCCATTCATATAAGCGATTTTAATTGTACTTTCGTCTCTTACACGGATTGTGAAGGGGTCAGGTCTCCGTTTGACTCTTTTCAATAGGCAATAAGCTCAAACGGAGATTTTTACCCCATGTTTATGTTATGTTGTGCCCATTCGGCAGGCTCAGGGC
>Ga0233412_10001182_pt1 | contig 13985 bp, 17 predicted proteins | sample Na_anoxic_4_MG_FD_180667 | JGI IMG/M metagenome (GOLD analysis project Ga0233412, IMG submission 180667) | Seawater microbial communities from Saanich Inlet, British Columbia, Canada - Na_anoxic_4_MG | ecosystem: Environmental > Aquatic > Marine > Inlet | place: Canada: British Columbia...
CTCTGCCGGACTGGATCTATATTCACAAAGAGCTCAAGAAAAAAAATGTTGCTCTTTTTCTGCTATGGCAGGAATACAAAGAGATTCACCCTGATGGTTATGAGTAGAATATGATAAAATATGCAGTAAAAAGCTTGCGGAGCCCCATAGATAAAGCTTATAATGAATTACTACAACACAAAAAACCTTATATCCAGGAGGCCACCCAAAGCGAATTCGCCACCAATGAGTCCAGACTATCATATCGACTATACGGACTCTCAACTTCCGGTGTTTGATAATTATCTATATGTGGACCCGGTTTATCCAGAGACTTTCACGGCCTAATTTTTGAAAGATCAGTTGAGTTCAAAAGGAAAGCTATACCCGGATTTCCTCGATTTCCCGCCTTTTTGGCATGATCAAGCCCCCTGGTGCTGTGTCGGCATCCACGCCCTTGCTCGGCTCAAACCCCCATTTCACGCCCGACAGTTGCACTCACAACATCCTGTAGTTGGATTTTGTTTGACACACAAGGCCAAACCACCTATAGATTGCCGTCAAAAAAGGGACTTCTTATCACCTTTCTTTTCAACCTGTTTCTGCACAGTTTTGATGGTGTCCAGATAGGTTTCTTCTACGGGCGAAAGTGTTTTTACCTGATATTTCCGGTATTCTTTTTCGGCTTTGGCAAGGGCTTTATCGTGGCTTACTTTGCCTGCATCCGTCAGCACCTTTTTATCAAACATCTCTATCATGCGATCAAGTTGAACAATCCAGTCCTGCATCTGCATCGGATCGTGGTTCATGGCTTTGACTTCTGCCAGATCAAAGTAGGCGGAGACGATATTATTCAGCACCTTTAGCTCTGGTTCTGTGAGGTAGTTTTTGGCGATGGCAATCTCTGTTTTGCGGACATCACCGCCTGAAAATGAGAGCAAGCCCATAAACGGCTTGCCGGCATCAGCGCGCTTGGCAATCACCTCGGCAGCGGTATTGCCGTGTGCCGCATAGTGGAGCTTATTCTGTACCACCTTGAAAAAGGCGCTGGATTCTTTGCCCTTTGGATTGTAATCCTGACTTGTTGCGAACAGGTCCAGTACTTGGCGATAGAGTACCTTTTCACTACTGCGGATATCGCGAATGCAGTCGAGTAGCTCTTTCCAGTAATTGCCGCCGCCGGACTGTTTGAGTCGCTGGTCATCAATTGTAAATCCCTTGACAATATACTCACACAGACGCAAGGTCGCCCATTGGCGGAATTTGGTGGCTATTTGAGATTTCACCCGATAACCGAGTGAAATGATCAAATCCAGATTGTAGTGTTTGGTATTGTATTTCTTTCCGTCTGTGGCAGTATGTAAGAAATCCTTACATGCTGAATCCTCATTTAATTCGCCTTCATCAAAAATGTTTTTGATGTGCATTGTGATGTTTGGGCGTGAAGTTTTAAATAGTTCAGCAAGCTTTGCTTGTGTTAACCAGACCGTTTCACCCTCAATACGTACCTCGATATTCGGCTGACCGCTGTTACCTTCATAGATGATGATTTCGCTGTTTGGTTCACCATTTTGCATTGGCTATTTTGCCCCCTCAACCCCGTTAGATGCGAAGCTATCTAATGGGGTTAATATATCCATAATACTAAACCCTGGTGCAGAGTTGATAGCCTTTTGCAGATAAGCTCACCTGCCGGCACGAAATGTCGGTCAGATGCAGGGATTCGTTATACATTATTCCTACTATCTCTCTCATTAAAAATAGAGTCACAAACCGCACTAAACTCCGATTGCCATGGATGAGGCATAGATTCTTCTGTTTTAGCTTTATTTTTTCTAGCGACAATACGTACAAAACCTATGTATTGCCCAGCATCTTTTAAAAGCGTTTCTTCAACTGATGGAAAAATATTGAATCCTGCAAGATCCAAAGCTTTCTCCTGTTTTGCCCAGTGTTTATAGCCATCTTCCAAGGTGTCATTGATTTCTACTGCCACCAGAGTTGTCTTCATCCAATGACTTAACCACCAGTCTTTTGTGTGGAAAGTAAAGCAGTCAGGTTCCCAGAAAACATTACCGTTTTTCTGAGGTTTAAGCAGATGCTCGGGAACTTTGAAATTGTCAAAGTCCTGCATCAAACCAGGTAAAGCTGCAGCTATGATTCCTCCCGGCTTTAGAAAGCTGGTGATGTAAGACAGATATAGATCATCAGTTCCGAAATAGCCATAGGAATCCACTGCAACGATTACATCGAAAAAGTTTTTGGCAAAGGGCAGGGCATGAGCCTCAGCTTTTATTGGAATTATCATATCTTCCAGGCCAAATTCAACAATGCGCTTTTGGTTTTCACTTACATCTATCCAAAGGTCTGTTGCATATACCGTGGCCCCAAATTCTTTAGCCAAAAAAATAGAACTTATGGCACGTCCACAACCAAGATCCAAAACTTTCATGTTTTCTTTAATCTCGATTTTTTCTGTAAGCCATTCCATAAGCCAGAGAGAATTTGGTCCCATTTGATTTTTAGCGACAAATTCCGGATTATAGTTATTAGATTTAGGAAATCGGTCGTTGTTCATCATAGCTTTCCAGTCCAATATTATCTCCTTTTATCAATTTGTATAACCGACCCTGTTCACGGGCGCGCAGCTTTTCGCGCATCCTGTAAAACCCTTCTCCCCTAACTCTTAGAGGCCTTCGCCAAACAGCTCCTTAATCGCCTCAGAGTATATATAGAGCGCTGTGTTGCCAAATGGCGCATCAATGATACGGCCATTCACAATGATGGCAAAATCGTGGTCCTGATGCCGAAAGACGGCGGACTCAAACCCCTCGATGCTCCCCGTATGGCCCTGAGAAGACCCCTTTAATTCGAATACGCCCAAGCCGAACTTCGGACCGGAAGTACCGCTATCCTGAAAGTCGAACATGTTTGCTTTGGAGGCGGCCGTGATTAACTCACCATCCAGCAGTGCGCGAGTCCACCGCAGCAGGTCGCGCGGGGTGGAAATGATGCAGCCGGCTGACCACGGCCCGGATGGCTCAATAACGCTGACATCCGTAAACGCGCCGGTTTCGCGGTTTTGTTCATAGCCATAGGCGTGCTCGCCGGGAAAGGCCGAATCCGTTGGAACCATGGTGTGACTTAGCCCAAGCACCTGGACAACACGTTTTTCTATCAGGTCTCCCCAGTCCTGCCCCGTTGCCTTTTCGGCGATCATGCCAAGCAGGTAGTAGTTCGTATTGCAGTATTTGTGTTCTTCGCCGGGCACGAACTGCGGCGAAAGGTCGTTGACTAACGCCAGAATCTCTTCATGGGTCCAGACGCGTGTTTCGGAGTAGTCTGGATGCGTGGAAAAATCAGCGACGCCGCTCGAGTGGTTTAAGAGCTGCTTTAAGGTTATTTGACCACTGTTTGGCACCGCGCCTGGAAGCCACTTTTCGACGTAATCATCAAGCGTTACAAGGCCGTCATCAACCAACATCATGGTGAAAACCGCCGTGAATGTTTTCGTCACGCTTGCGATGCGAAAGTAAAGATCATCCCTCATCGGATTACCCTGCCATCCCCCGGTCCTATTGTCCGACGAGGGCGTGGCGGATTGATAGACTCCGGTTGTCCCGACCCACTCCTCACCGTTCGGCCCGCGCACTGCCATCACAGCGCCCGGCACACCCAGCGTAACAACCGAGTCCCTCAGGACCTTGGTTAGCGCAGCCCGGATCGACGCGTTGAACGCTTTGTCATCGCCATTGCAGCTGATATTGGCAAATAAAAAACCAAACAGTATCAGAAGCAGAATCGTTTGTTTTGCCGTAAAAATATTGTTCGTTGTGCCTTGTGCCATCTGGAGCCTTCTCTTAGGGAAAATATTAACAAGATTTATTGTCGAGAGGGCCATCCTGATAAATATATAATCAAACTCCACATCAAGCAAAAGTTATTGATATATTAGGATATCCTCTCCCACTTTCCTTTTTAATTGCTCATAACGCCTTGTGTCAGAGGGCGCATGGCCCTTGCGCTCCGCTGAACACAGATGTTGGTCAATTATTTCTCTCTGTCTCGCCTGCTTTTGAAAATAGCCTTACGCTCATTGCCGCGGGAGGTTATGTGGTAGAAAGCACCGGGAAACGTTATACACAAAGGGCGAGCCATGTGATATCCCTTTCAACGCAATGATTAAAAGCAGGCTCAACCCATATATAGCCCACCAACCGCTATTAGTAAACTGTCAAGAACTGACCTTATTGTTTTTCCTGTTGTTTTTTACAAGTTACTATATGAAATAAAGGACGATATCCCCATCATGCTGATTGATGAAGCCAAGCCTACCGATGTGTCATCTATATAATGTAGCAAAGATGACCGTCATTCCGTCCCGGATCGTGGTCCGGGATGACGGCCAAGCCGGAATCCAGTGTTTTAAGGAACTTGTGATTGACCTGGACCCCTCCCGGACTCGATCCGGGATCTGCCGGGGTGACGACTTTTTACAGGATTGTCAATATTGACATAGTACTCATTACCTAAACACGTATACTTTTGTTGAGCAGCTTTGGTACGTGTGCGAACGTGTTGTAGGGTGTTTACAGCTTTATGCAATTGCATGGCTTAATGAGGAAATTTTTTGTCTGAAAAAATTAAATCTGTTCTCAATGTAATATTTCCGGATATCGCCTTCCAAAACCGAACCGAGCTTGACTTTAAAGTCTTTTGCGTTAAACCCGTCCATTCTATTCATCAATTTCGAGATTTCATTTTCTGTTAATTCAGGCAGGGCGACTCCTTGCCGCAATAAAAATTCAATATCAAATCCATCACGAATCTCGCCCCTTTTTATCAAAGCTGCAACTTTGTTCTTCATCGTCTGTTCTAAGGTATGAGCTTTCAAGGCGACTTGTATTGTGCTGAATCTTGAATATGCAATCTTTTCCTGGAAATCCCAATCCTTTACTTCTTTTCTGATTTCAATTTTGAGTCGTTTGGGGAAATACGCTGAACGCATTTCGAACAAGAGAGTAAAATGCTTTATTTGTGCATCGGTTACATCATACTCCTTGTTTAAAAAATGTTGAAATTTATCAAATAGTGCGTCCACTGGAACGCTTTTAATCCGCCAAAAATCCAGATCGACAGAGTAGCGTTTCAGCTCATGGCATAGGCGGAGCATACTACCGCCGCCGAACACCAGAGGTTCTATCAGTCGTTCGTTTTTAAGCTTTTCCAAAATCTCTATTTCAAAGATTTCATGCTTCTCGAAAATATTCATTTTTATTTAAAAAACCTTGTGTTCTCAATGGAAACAATCGGCCCATATATCCAATCTTTTCCAGATTTAATTTGCTGAAATCAATGGATGGGATATCAAAACTGTATCGTCCAAAAGACATTAAGTAAACGGCATCCAGAAAAGCTTTTTCAGGCGCGGCTATGAAGAAACCTCGTGTCCTTGAAAAACCGGAATATAAATCAGTATTGATTTTTGTAAAGTTAAAATATTTCTGGTCTATCTCAACCCCTTTTGTCCGTTTAACGGCAACAGATTCGATAAAGTCTTGCTGAACCTGAGTCGTTATTTCATAGTAATCAAGGGCGGTCATCAATGAGATGTAGGAGGGCACCTGGATGATATTAGCGAGGAGAAATTCCTGCTCACGATCAATGCTTGTCCATTTTTCTTTGAGCACGTAAATATTTCTTTTCAGTCTGACCAAAAGACCATATTTTATATAACGATTGGCAGTGACTTTCGCCGATTGCAGCGTGATGCCAAGCGCACGCGCAATATCCTCGTGCCCAAAGTATAATTTTTGTATGTTTTGTAAATGAAGAAATCTCATCAAATATACCAGATTAATAAATATGTTAATTAAATATGTTTGATGGGAACGCTTTTGTCAAATATATTTTTGTAATTTCCCCTTTTCATATTTCACTATTATGGGACCAGATAGGGACGTCCTGAAAGCGTCGGTTAAGACCGGCATGAAGTAGGATGTGAGGTTTCCAAGGTTGATTTCACCATATTTCTCTTTCGAAATAGCAATGTCTTATCTCTTAAATCGGACGATTCATATATTGATCTGGCATTTTCACCGGCAAAGAACGCCTTGTGCTTTCATGATGGTGTCAGTCCTACGCGAGGTCGAAAACAATTTTTAAGGCATCGTCAATTTTTGCCATGACCCCACCTTCCAGTTCACCTCGCACTTTGACTAATCGAGCGCGGTGATCAATAGGACGTGTCTGCAGACAATCCACCACCGATTTTTTGTTCAACCCGTTATGCGAGGATGGGACAATTTCCACATTAGTGATGATGCTGGCTTTTCTCGCACTCCATGTCGTTAATGGCACCACCTGGATGACTGGGACACGCGCATTATACGTGTTGTTCGTGACAATCACGCATGGCCTAAATTTTCCTGTTTCCGAACCCTTGGTAGGATCAAGATTAACGTCGATGACCATTCCCCGTTTTAGCCGGCTCATGTTGGCCACTCTGACAGCGCTGCATCTGTCCATTCTTGCGTTTCATCGTCTTCTTCATAGACTTCGGCATACAAGGCAGCCGATTCGCGCAAACGCTGCTGGGCGAATTCTGTAGACAGGCAGTCGAGAGCGGTACGCACCACGTCGCTTTTATCCTTAAATCCATACCGTTTGCATTGTTCAATAAATTGAATGTGTGATTCTTTGAGGCTAAATTTGGCTTGAATCATGAAGACCCCCTATAATAGTCCTTCAAAACGACCCAATATTTGGTTCCTATTATAGGCCCTAAACGATGGAGGGTCAAGATATTTTACTCCACCGTTGCGGCCACATAAACGGTTCGGCTGTCCGGGCTGGTGTTGATGCCGTTGGCGTAGGCGAGTTTTTTGGCCACTTTACGAAACCTTTTGCCATCGTAGTAGAGCACATAGAACTCGCCGGTATCGTTAAAGGTTTTTACTCCCAGACCCACCAGCACAAGTACCAGAATCAAAACGGTGATGATCGCTTTTTTGAAAAACTTCATGACCTGCTCCTCCCGGTTATCGGTGGTGGTCATAAGCGGTAAACAATCAAATCATAGGTATTGGTTATCGGGTCCGGATGCAAGTAAAAATTAGCTAAATAGTCGATTAGACAGTGCGGTACCCTGCCTTTTAAAAACAACCTGTTTGCATTACGATAATCTGTATGTTAATTTTTCCGCTGATCGTACTTAAGACCCATTTTGATCGTTAACCTATCCTCTATTAAGGAGTCGCTATGCAATTTTGTACCAACATCGATAGCTTACCGTGGGCACCCCATCCCGTTGCAGAGGGCGTGGAAATCAAACCGCTGGTCACAAAAAAAGACCATGGTTTTGACGTTACCTGCGTGCTGGTAAAAGTTCCGGCCGGCATCGAGGTCCCCGAGCATATCCATGAGACCCAGGCCGATATCCTGTATCCTCTGCAGGGCAGGGCTGAGATGTATGTTGAAGGCGCCGGAAACCTGGAGTTAAAGCCGGGGGTCGTCGTGCGGGTGCCCGCAGGGGTGAAACATCGAATTTTCAATGTGGCTGAAGAGCTGGTGCTATATGATGTGTTTCAGCCGGCAACCATTTAGAAGCTACCTCAAACGGGAATTATCGACTCCATTTTTAAATTAGAACGCTGTCGCTGGTGTGGACATTCCGTAATTTCAGGAAAACTGAAAAATGACTGGCAGGAAAAAGAAGTTAGACCGGCCGTCAGTTAGGTGTTTCCACATCAACTGTTGCCAAGGCATTAAACCGTAGAAATATTGAAGTTAATTAGTCCAGATAGTAAAAGGCGTCCCTGAGGTTTCCCAGACGGGGCGGGGTGTTAATGTTGAGCTCAGCCGACGCTATTGTCGGTCGAATGGAGCGTCTGTTATGTTTAAATCACCTTTGTTTCGAAACGAAGGTGTTTTTTTATCTTTTGTACCCTTTTGTCAGCAGTATTAAAGTCAACCGTATTAGATAAACCTAATAGATGTGTTGAGGCATCCAGTGGTTTTTCATTTTTGCATTCAAGCCATCTTTTGAACCAAAATGGCAAGTCAGAATAGCATGCTACTAATTCGGAAGAATGACGACGGTTGGATTCTACCCGCCTTTCACATTTTTTTTTCATATTTTCATTTAATCTCTCTGGATTAATCACATTCGCAAAAAAGATTAAATCCGACAAAATATCATGTTTTGTTTTCCGATATCTAATTATTGGCTTAAGAGAGAGGCTCACGATTAGATAACTCAGCACACCAACGATAAGCCCTGTAAGAACTGTGGAAATTTCTTTCATCAGGTACCTCCAACATAACGAATAAGGTTTAGATCAGAGGCAAAGGCAAGCTGGCGTGACTTTTACGGCAGCAAAAGGCGTGACAGATTGTTTTTGTCCGACCATAGCGCATTATTGGGTCACTTCCCTCCAATTGTTGCCAAAATAACGTCTCGTAGTTTCTCTTTCAGTTCATCCTCGGTTTCCCACAGAATATGGTTATATTGCCGCGTGTCGAAATGAACATTATCTAAATCGTCATGCTTTACGCACCATATAACAGGGATTCCCAGTCCATAAGCAAAACCGGCTTCATAGTACACACCTGCTTTTTGTTGAGTGACATCCGCAACAATAAAACGGGAGTTTCTTATTTCTGCGATAATTTTGGCATCAATGCGCTCAAGATGTGGTTTTGAATCTACTCTATAAGGGCGATACCCAGTAGATTTGATTGCAGGTGCTATTGCATTTTCGTATATAGGGAGCAATGTTTTGTCGAAAGACATTGCAACAAATCCCTGTGTTTTTGAAGCCAGGTTGGTTTTATCATTTTCGAGATGCTTCCAGCCAGCCGCCGTAATTACCATTTGATACGGTGGAGACGGCAAAAAAGCATTCCGTGCCGGTTTGTGGTTTTCTATCAGACCACGGTTCACCAACGACTTTATGTAATACTCGAACTCTTCCTTATTCTGAGCCCATGCGAGTGAAACTTCATGCTCGGGTATTAGAACCACCCCCTGACCAGGATAGACAGTAAGTCGTTCGATAGCTTTAAGTAGCTTACGCTGTTTCTCTAAAGGACTATAACTGGGCAGTGTATTTACTACTTCCTCTAAAAAAGAGGCTGTGAGCATAGGAATTTCTATGCCGATTAAATTCCTTTCTCTTAACCAGCCCGACAATTCTGCAGATTTATTTTTCCGTTCTACTATAGCTTCAGCAGTCTTAGATATGGTGTACCGACCACAACGTAAGCAGCTATAGGTGACTTTGTCGCCATAGTCATGTTCAGCGACAATCTTTTGGTTTTCAAGCTTGCAAATGGGGCAATGTTTAAGTTTGTCGCTCATTTGTCCCTTGTGATCTAACCCCTAAGCTCACCTGCCGGCACGAAATGTCGGGTAGGTGCAGCGATTTGTTATACATTTTTCCTACTATCTCTTTCATTAAAAATAGAGTCACAAACCGCACTAAACTCCGATTGCCATGGATGAGGCATAGATTCTTCTGTTTTAGTTTTATTCTTTCTAGCGACAATACGTACAAAACCTATGTATTGCCCAGCATCTTTTAAAAGCGTTTCTTCAACTGATGGAAAAATATTGAATCCTGCAAGATCCAAAGCTTTCTCCTGTTTTGCCCAGTGTTTATAGCCATCTTCCAAGGTGTCATTGATTTCTACTGCCACCAGAGTTGTCTTCATCCAATGACTTAACCACCAGTCTTTTGTGTGGAAAGTAAAGCAGTCAGGTTCCCAGAAAACATTACCGTTTTTCTGAGGTTTAAGCAGATGCTCGGGAACTTTGAAATTGTCAAAGTCCTGCATCAAACCAGGTAAAGCTGCAGCTATGATTCCTCCCGGCTTTAGAAAGCTGGTGATGTAAGACAGATATAGATCATCAGTTCCGAAATAGCCATAGGAATCCACTGCAACGATTACATCGAAAAAGTTTTTGGCAAAGGGCAGGGCATGAGCCTCAGCTTTTATTGGAATTATCATATCTTCCAGGCCAAATTCAACAATGCGCTTTTGGTTTTCACTTACATCTATCCAAAGGTCTGTTGCATATACCGTGGCCCCAAATTCTTTAGCCAAAAAAATAGAACTTATGGCACGTCCACAACCAAGATCCAAAACTTTCATGTTTTCTTTAATCTCGATTTTTTCTGTAAGCCATTCCATAAGCCAGAGAGAATTTGGTCCCATTTGATTTTTAGCGACAAATTCCGGATTATAGTTATTAGATTTAGGGAACCGGTCGTTGTTCATCATAGTTTTCCAGTCCAATATTATCTCCTTTTATCAATTTGTATAATCGACCCTGTTCACGGGCGCGCAGCTTTTCGCGTGTCCTGTGAAACAGCTTGGCACCGCGCCTTGAAGCCACTTTTCGACGTAATCATCGAGCGTTACAAGGCCGTCATCAACCAACATCATGGTGAAAACCGCCGTGAATGTTTTCGTCACGCTTGCGATACGAAAGTAAAGGTCATCCCTCATCGGATTACCCTGCCATCCCCCGGTCCCATTGTCCGACGGGGGCGTGGCGGATTGATAGACTCCGGTTGCCCCGACCCACTCCTCACCGTTCGGCCCGCGCACCGCCATCACAGCGCCCGGCACACCCAGCGTAACAACCGAATCCCCCAGGACCTTGGTTAGCGCAGCCTGGATTGACACGTTGAACGCTTTGTCGTCGCCATTGCAGCTGATATTGGCAAATAAAAAACCAAATAGTATCAGAAGCAGAATCGTTTGTTTTGCCGTAAAAATATTGTTCTTTGAGGGCAACATAAGGGACGACTAAATAATCAAATAACTCAAATTTCCAGTTGGTAACCTCATTCCTTTGTCATTTTCTCTCCCCTTTGTACTGCATAACTGACAGCGGCAGGCGTTATGTCAAATTTCCTCGCCAAATCCACCATAGGCATTCCCAATTCAACTACAGTCCAATAGAAGAGTAAGTCCCTGGCTCGAACACGATCCTTTTGCCTGCCTCTTCCGGTTATGTAATCCTTTTCCACTCAACCACCAAGGCTTCTTATCAAACCGCCCCCTACCAGCTCAGGACGTCTCCCCAAGGGAATGCCCTTTTTAACATAGGATACATTATGTGGAGCTCCACATAAGGCGTGATTGGATAAAAATGACCATGCGTAACATTGGGTCCTGGTTTCAGGAAGGAGAATAGATAGCCGTTCAATGAAGTTTTCTCGGTCTTTGTCATCATTAAATATCTTTCGCCGTTCTATCCCTCTGATCATAACATGATGCAAGAGGCCGGGTGTATCTAATCGGGCTATCCTGGGCATGCCCACAACATACTCCCAAATATACTTAATGTCAATTTATTTAACTATTTAAGGTCGTCCCTTATGTTTCAGTTATCATTTGACTTTTCTTATTGGATAATTGCCAGATACAACTTTCTTTAATGTGATTTGGACACCTTTTGAATGGGTTACTGAAAAATCACTGCCTTTGTAAAGATCTTTTGGTTTATGTAGATAGATTAAATAGAAATCGTATTTCCCTTGCGGGATTGAAACTGTTCTATTTGAAGAAGCTTTGACAGAGAAACGTTTCCCGCCTCCATCTTTTTTTCGTTTAACAAGTATACGAACAGAAGTGTTTTGAGGATTTATGATTTTAAGGCTACAAATTCCAACAAGATCATCAGAAGTACTTTTAGGGAATAGCTTATCAATTTCTGTGTAATCAATTGAACCAGTCTGAATTCTTGGATGACTCTTAGGAGGTTTTATTGGAGCTACGACAGTAGGTCCCTTAAATGGAGGAATGGTTGGAGGAGGGAAATTTATTGAAGGCGGTATTATAGGAGGAGGGATAATAGGCGTTGTTGGGACAATAGATTTTACATCAGGCATTGTTTCATAAGATAGACTTGAAATCGCAATTGGAATTTTGTAGCTTTTTAGGTTATATTCAGCTGATATTGCATTTGTAGGAACATCAAAAACAAAATACAGATCTGTCGGCATATAAATACGAAAAGACCTTTTGCCATCTTTGTGAAGAGTTTCAAAAATCTTTTTCTTATCTTTTGAAGTGATTTTAATGTTTGATTTTCCCGAAAGATTAAATAAACACTTTGTTAATAAACCTATTTTTGTTAATGTATGTTTTTTGCCATTTATTTTTAGAAAAATATCATCCTCAGTAAAATCCAAAACTTCGCCAATTTTTATTTGGAGAACGACATAAACACCCTTTGGCTTAAATGTGCCCCAAAGAGAACTGATCTTTTGAGTTTTATGACTTTGAATCAACTTAAGCGGGTTTTCTTTTTTTGCAGTTGCAAAGGGACAAAAGATGAACATAATAAGAACGAGAATTGCAAAGGATTTTGTTTTCATGGGTTTTTCCTTCCTTTATTTATCTTGTGAACAAACCACTAAGGTATAAATCTTCTTTAGACGACGAATAGGAAGTACTGGGGTCAAGGGTTGTAATGCCGTAAGGTGATGCAAACACCATGTTTTTTTCTGCTGCCCATGAAACTGTGGCCATGGAAAGCACCATCAATGCCAGAATAACTATTTTTTAATTTCGACGCATCATTTTTTCTCCATTCTGTTAAGGTTTGAATTGATTAAAAAACCCAGCCAAATTATATCCCTCCTTTCTGAGTATTAACAATCTGTCATCTAATCACATTTGCACAGCCACATGGCATGTTTATGCTTATTATTTTTAACCCTCTTAATAACAGTTAATGAGCCAAATCTCTGTTTAGTTAGGTCTGTAAATCCCATTTTGAAAAATCAATTTCAGGTATTACTCCATTTTTGAACTTTAATAATGTTTCTTGCCTTTTAACGACCTGGATAACAAATTTCCAGAGAAGGATATAGGTTGATAAAGGCGACTCTCTTGAAAACTGCACTGATTTTAGAAAAAAACGAACCATGGAAATCTTCGCTAATCCTATTGTTGTGCAGTTGTGGTTACATTCTTCTTCACTTGATTCTCGTTGAGTTGTTTCTTTGTAACACTACTAACTTGAACTGATTTTTGCTTTCCTCTTGGTTGAAATAATCCCATATCTTCGAAAATATATTCTCCCGGGGATTGAATTAATTTAATTACCTGATCAGAAACGATATATTTTTTCTTTTTTTCGCTGCAATAATCTGTTATTCTTGCTGTGGTATTGAGCGTGTCTCCAAGAAAAGCAATTTCCTGTTTAATATCTCCTAATTCACCCACGGTAGCCATACCAAAATGAAGTCCTGCCCGGAATTCAGGAAAGACTTCAAATCGTTTTATATATTCATTAACGTTTAGGCTTATTTGCTCTTCAATTAGAAAAAAGCATCGTAGACAATTACAGTTTTTTATACCCTTTTTCTTTTTCCAAGAAATGATAACTTCATCTCCCGCATATTTATATATCTCTCCCTCCGTTTCTAAAATTGCTTCGGTAAGGTCGTAAAAGAAGTAATTCAAAAAAGAATGGAATTGTTCATGCCCGATTTCTTCCGCAATATGAGTGGATGATTTCACATCTAGAAACATGAAGAAGCGTTCTTCTTCTTTAGGTTGATGATAGGTTCCGGCAATAAAATTTTTTAGCACATTTTGTCCTGTCAAGCGACCCACTTGCAGAATAAAACTAATGATAAAGCATGACAAAAATGCGAGGCCAATACTAAGGTAAAGGTTCTCATCAACAAAAAAACTCTCTATCGCTTTTTCAAAGTCGTTCAGAACCACCTGGCCTATTAATCGTCCTAATAGAAATAGTATAAGATATATGACCGTATTGATGGAAACGATAGAAATGAAGCTATAACGTTTAAAAAACGTACCCCTCGATAAAAAAAATATGTAGTACCCCAAGTCCATATTCCGGTGAAAACTGCCACCTGTTCTGGAAATAACTTTACCACTTAACACCCTATCCAATTCCTTAACGACAGCCATACCAAAGTGGCAGGTTTGCGTCAATTATTTGCGTACATTTTTCT
>Ga0233412_10001183_pt1 | contig 13978 bp, 18 predicted proteins | sample Na_anoxic_4_MG_FD_180667 | JGI IMG/M metagenome (GOLD analysis project Ga0233412, IMG submission 180667) | Seawater microbial communities from Saanich Inlet, British Columbia, Canada - Na_anoxic_4_MG | ecosystem: Environmental > Aquatic > Marine > Inlet | place: Canada: British Columbia...
TGAATCTCGTGATAATCTGTTGAACTTGTTGAATATTCAGAACCAAGGTAAAAAATAATGCAAATAGATACTATAGTAATACCTGACAATCGGTTGCACTGGTCGAACAAGCTTCAGCGCTCACCGCTAGTGCAGAAAACCGAGCACATGACAAACGGAGCGCTTGTTACTGAGCGCTCAACCAAGCTGGCTGGCATTCCTATGGTTTTGGAATCAGGAGAGTCAGGGTTTACCCGTGACATTTTAGAGCAATTAGTGCAACATGCTATTGATACACCAGCGGAATTTATAATAACGTTGACAGATGCCACACAACATACTGTAATATGGGACATTCAAGATGATGGTACACACATTGAAGGTTTGCCATTTTTTAGGCATGATAGCGAACCAGCCGACCAATTATTCAACAACATTAAACTGAGGTTTTTAACTTATGTCGCGTAGTGATATAATTTTAGTTAAGTCAGAGAACATGAGTCAAGACTCTAATGGAGGTGGTGAGCGAACCCCTATTGAAGTTGTTGATGGTAAGACGGGTGATATATTTCCCGACATGAATACGCTCGACTTAGTGGGTGGCGACATGTCACTAAATAAAGTTTTCTTTGGTTACAATACAACAGATGATGCGATGTTTTCTGGTGCTCATTGTTATGTCACTAAGCCTGCGGACAGTGGCATCATTAATACCACCATGTTCATTGCTAACGACAGATTAGAAGAGCGTTTTGAGGCTGTTGAACGTCTTGAGTCATACACCTATATTGAAGAATTAGACACTTCAGAAAAAGAAACTTTCCAAGTTGAAACTGTTGGTAATCCTATCGTTACTCAACTGGGTACAGGTTACAACAGTTTCTTTCTCGACCGCGAATTGACTAGTGGTACTCAGTTTATTGTCATGCGTAATTCTCGCAAGTCTTACGCTCACCACATGGCAAAAGTAATGAGTATTGATAGTGAAACTATCACTATATCACCCTCTATGCCAGCGTATTTAGCTCAACCTAGTGAAGCTAAATATATATCGGTCGAAACCGCCAACCCAACTAACATGCCCGTGGAAGTCAAAGAAGCGATAGCGGGGCAAAACACGATTAAAACCGTTGGCAACTTGGTTACGTCAGAATACATCGTGTTAACTGACACAGTTGGCTTGCAACAATCAAACAAGATTGTAGGTGGTGGCGGCACTGACACGCTAACGATTGAACACCCTATTAGCACGAGACTTCAACCACCTCTGACAATGCAGGGATTAACCTATAAGAAGTCACCGACACAGTTTTATAGTGCTAAAGAAGCTGACAGCGCTTACAACATTGGCGACACTGTGTTAGCAGTACAATCGGTTACTCAACGCATTAAACCAGTGACAACCAGTTACACGGCTTCTACGGGTACTATCGCCATTCCTGCAACCAACCCTCTTGGCGTGATTGGTGGGGTGGTTACAGGTACACCGTGGATGGGATTACCAACTAAACGACATGTTGAAACCGTAGCGTCAGTAGTGCGACCATTCACATTTAATTCACCAGAACCAATTATAGATGGTGCGGCTAATGTGGCGTGGACAAGCTTTCAGGGAACAGAAAACAGCGCTAACACGATAGGCTCTAAATCAGTTGAAAACATAGACGTTAATGATGATGGTGTAGGTGATTTTTTTAACATACCTAACAATACTAAACAATACGTTGGCAGGGTTAACGCAGTTAATGACACTGTGACTATTGATGATACAGCTAGAGTGACCACTCAGGTAAGTATTGATGTCATCCCTACCGCTAATTATAGGACTGAAAGTATTCCGCTTGATTTTTCAACTAACGGACAAGTTGATGGCGATGGTAGAACATACTTAACTTTTGCTGATGGTGGTGTAACTATCCCACTTGCGGGTGGTGAAAGCATTAAGCCAAAATCAATAATGTGGTGGACGTATGACCCATTAGCGACACCTTGGACTAGTGCTAACGTTGGTTTTCATTACGTTGGTGGTTTTTACAAATGGGTTAGAATACTTTATCAAGAAGTTGTAATGTATTTTGACGATGGCGCTGGTAGCATATATCGGGTTAAAACAATAAATGGTTTACACGGCTCACCCAAAAGTACGTCAACAACTTATGATAGTGATAGATACACGTTTAAATTTTGTTTTGATGATGGTTATACGCCTAGTCACTCATTTTTGTATCCCAACTCACCTAGCAACTTGTCAACACGTACTGCAACTAAAATAGCTGATATTGATTATACAACAGGTGTTATCACTGGTTATGGTGATGCTGGTGATATAATGTGGTATGAGGATGAACTAGTTACCAATAGTATTTACGTCGAAACAACACCTATTGCGGGTTTTGATTTACCAACCGCAACCAGTGCTGACCGTAGTTACTTTACTTTACCACTACCAACCTACAAGACGTTTGACCGCTCAACGTTAAACCTGCGCTTTAGAAAAGACAGTGACGACAGTTTAATTACAGGCTCTAGTGATGTCAATGGTGACATTACTGGTGTAGGTATTACGTCAGGTACAGTTACCAGTGGTTTTGTTGTTGACATTGAGTTTTCCGAACCCGTGAAGCTATCTGTCGATTATGACATTGAGGAAAACTCAGTTGAAAGCTTACCATTTGACAACACAGGTATTGAACCATACCTAGTCCCTGTTGATGGTCAGATTGAAGTTTATAATCCTTATGAATATGTGGTTATACACAATACTGAATCAATTGATGTAAACACTCAGGTCAACGCTCAAGTGGTTGCTTGCGGCAGACCTGTTGACTTTGTTGACGTTATTGACGCTGCTGGTTCAAAGCTATGGACAGTAGATAATACTTATTACACCGTTAACAAAACCACAGGTAACATTACACTACATGGTGACTGGGTTGGCGCTGGGTTTATCGCACCGTTCAGAATTAGCCATGTGATTAGTGAAACGGCATTGGTTGATTCAGTTGACTACGAGAATGGGACAGTCAGCATTGATAGACCATTGCAAAAAGCTTACCCTCAAGTGGGAACGTATATTAGTAACGCTATGCCGCTAGGTGACTTACAAGCTAGTGTTAAGGTGTTGTACGATTCAACAACTTGGGATGGTGAATGGTCGGACAGTAACAACGGTACAGATAGCTTAAACAGTTTCGATGATTCTAACTACCCCATCACAACGACTAATGAGGGTTGTTTCGATGGTTTATATGTAATACAGTTTAACAGCTCGACTAGTTTTACAGTTTACCATGAATCCCTTGGTGCAATGGGTTCAGGTGATGTCAACAGTGACACCGTAATAACTCGCAGTGGCAAAGTGGTTATGACAATTCCAGCATTAGGTTTTGGTGGTAGTTGGTCAAGTGGTAATATCATTATGCTAAAAGGCAAGAGTGCATTCCAAGGCGTTTGGATGCTTAGAACCATAGACCCTACTCAACAATCGACAGCAACTTATGATGTTGGCTTACAAACAAGAGGAAATTTCGAATAATGGCTACAGTAACACCGACACATTTCACGGTTGCAGACATTGAATCCGCGTTTGGTATTAACGCGGGTGACAAAGTTGAATACAACTATGCGAATCTGAGAGATTTATTCAAAGCGCTACTTGTTAACGGAGCTGGCTCAAAACCAGCTCTAGGCTGGACTATACAATTCCCTGAAGACACTGATGCCATTGTCTTCAGAAGTCCCGACGACACTTATAGTATCGGTGTTAAACAGGGTTCTGGCACTGGTACAACTTATGATGGATGGGCTGATGTAGTATACTCACAAGACTTCACTGATAATTATACAGCCACAAGTATGTTTTATAGTTGTTGTATTCCAGACCTCTATCCTTACCATGCTCAAGCCGTTGGTTATGCTGATAATATTTACATTATGTTCGCGACTGATTTGAATACAGCTTACACCACCCGAACTGCTACACCTCAATATCAAATAATGTTGATGTCAGGGTATTACAACTCGCTACACGGGGACTTGAAACCTCTGTTTGCTGTTGGTGGTGTTAGCAATAGAATCAACTTAGGTGGGGGTGCTTATGAAAGCATCCCTTTGTATAGTGTTAATCCCCCTTATTCATCTTACATAAGCTTTGTACCCCGAATAACAAGTAATTTGCTAGTTAATAATATTGGTGGCATATCTGTCCCCAACGCTCAAGATGGTTCACCATTCCCAACCACCCCCGCGTGGTTAAACCTCTTTACTCACGGTATTGATACTGGTTATTCATACTGGTTAACACAGCAATCTATTGAGAATAACCAGTATGTGTTCACACCCATACTAAAGCGCATTTATGATTCGACTTTTGAGGATATATCAACTGTTGACCAACAAATATTCGTTGGTTCATTGAGAGGTGTGGACATGACTTTTAACAACTATCATTCAACAATTGCAACCAATACGTTTTTAACTATCAACACATACAACGGAAAGCAATATCTTTGGTTTAGAACTCTAAATGCACCGCTATTGGTGAGGGTTGACGCATGGGAAATTTAGTTAATTATGGTGGTGTTAATTTAAGTAGTTATACCCCAGTCATCACACCGCCCGACATAGCCAAAATACAAGGGGTGTCTCAACTGCTAGGGACACCAACGCCATTGCGACTAATGCTGCAAGATAGGCGCAATGGTGAAGTGTTAAGGCATTGGGTGACACCTGCGAGTGGGGTATATGATTTTAATGTTGCAAATTCATACCTTGGTTATAACTACCTAATGTTGATAGCATTCGACGATAGCGGTGTGCAGAATGCCGCTATTATTGACCACATTGAACCGACTTATATAAATGCCTAGTTATATAATTAACATTGAGTACGGGGCTATTTCCAGCCCCGCTAACCTGATAATTAACGTTGGTGGCACTGGCATCCCTGTTGACCCACCTGATCCCGTTTTTGAGGCTGACTATGGTGGCGGCTGGGGTATTAGCTCTACACTGCCTCAGTTCGACAGTCAGGCTAGTTCTACCAGTGGTACAACCATGACTGAGGTTACTCAGTGTAAGTTGCTCGCTGGCAGGTTGGCTACGGACTTAGAAACATGGTCACAGCGAATTAGCGGTGGTGTGTTTGGTGATAGTGACAGCGCTGTTTACAATGTCAACAACGTCAGTGGCGACAGAGTTGAAACTGGTTTTTATATCGCTGGTGAATCTCTTGAGCATACTGAAAACTGCGCGACCATCATTAGCACTATGCTAGCTATGGATGGTTTAACCATGATGGCTAGTTACGGTACGCTGGATAGTCAGGCTAGCACGTTGAGAACCACTGTTAATACTATCCCGCTCCATGGTTATCAGCACTCCACCAGCATTGGTACGATGGTAATTCTTGAGGATAGTTTTACTATTCGATTTGGCGACCAACCCAGTTTAGAAGTATGTCAGGAATACCCCGACCACTATTATAATGGTAAGTACACTATCAACGTTAGCGCAACTCTAACTGATGCCAGTGTGATAAATATAACAGCTACACCGACTTATCAAATTTGCCACTTGATTCAAAAGGGCGACAGCTTTCCTATATTCAGTGAAGTTGAGATTCCTGATGCGATAGTGATACCACCTACCGTCATCATTCCACCAACGAGAAAAACATACATGTTTAACCACACAATTCAATGCTTTCGAACCGTGGACGACACTGAAATTAACGTGACAGCCGCAACCGTATCAATTGACAAAGACCAATTGCACTACACGTATAGTTTGAATCTTGGTAGTGCTAATGACAAAGCGCTAATTAATAATCAAGAATTCAGATTAAGCGTTAATGGTTTTGACTATCACGGGATAGTTGAGCAAGTATCAACAACTGAAAGTTTTGGTCAGAATAGCTACTCAGCGAGAGGGCGTAGTTTAAGTGTTAAACTAACCGAACCTTACGCGCTACCACGGACTTACACTAACACCACTGCAACCACATGGCGACAGGCAATAGAGACTGAAGCGGCTTTAGCTGGTTTTACAGTCACTTATGAGAGCTTTCACAGTCAAACTAATTTAGATTGGGTTTTACCAATTGGTGTCCTTAGCTATAATGATAAAACACCACTTCAAGCGATTAGCCGTTTATGTGAGGTTGTAGGGGCTGTTTGCAACAGTCATCCGTCAACTGAAACCATAATAATCAAACCAAGATACAAAACGCCTCTTTGGTTATTAGACGGTGCAACTGAGGATTTTATTATCCCTCAGAATTTACACGCTAGCTTCAATGATACTGAAACTCGACTAGCCGCCTACGATAGTTTATATCTATCTGGCGAGAACCAAGGCGTTAATAGGCATGTAAAGCTAACAGGGAGCGCAGGGACTAAACCTAAACTCAAAGAATTAGACGCATTATTTACCGACCAAGTGGCTACCGTAGAGCGCGGAGTTAGCGAGCTAAGTGAAGTTGGAACAATGAGTAACGCAGAGTTAGTAACACACATGTTTTACAATGCTGTTGATGACCAGTTACCACCCATTCCCGTTGGTTCTATTGTCAGCATTAAAGGTGTTAAATACGATGTGCAAGGTTGGCGACTGTCAGCAAGTCGGGTGCAGGTAAATAAAGTTAGACAAACTATCAGCTTAATAAGGCAAACAACATGAATGAATTAGAGCAACTAAAAAAATTAATAGTACCTAAACAGGTGCGCGAGAAAGTTGAGGTAACTAACTATGACACACCCACTAAAACGGCAACTGTCCAAGGTAGTGATGGTAATTCGTTTACAATCCCCTCTGATGCTGTTAACATCGGTGATAATTTATACATTAAAGATGGTGTAATTACAGGGAGCGCAAACGCACTACCACTATCAACTATATCTATATAAGGCTTAAACATGGCTGACGATTTAACACCTATTTTGCGCGAATTTAGCGAAACAAATAAAAATATAAATGCGTTAGCCACCAGTATCAACAACTTGTCTAACGAACTTAAGCACTCTAACGCCAACATCAAGCGCATTGAAGAAAAAGAAATAGCTGAAATAAAAGGGCAGATTGCCGAGCTTGAACGAAAAGAAGATGAGCGGGTGCTCAGAGAAGCTAAGCGGTCTGGTGTTGAAGAAGTTGAAAGCAAGCAGAAAGCATTTCTAGTGGCTAACTGGCATAAATTATTAATTACAATTGCGGCAGCAGCACCGATGATTGTATATGTGACCGACCAATTAAAATCAACGGGGGTAATTGAATGATATATGAGAGCATAGCTAAATACATGATGATAGCGGGTGGTGCTGGCGCACTATGGCTGACATACAGTGTTGTTGTCAACAATGCTAGGCAGCAGGGTTATGACCAAGCTATAAAGGAGGCTGACGAATCCTATAGAGTTGCAATAGCTAACCAAACCACTGAGTATCATCGTAAACTAAATGACGCAATTAAGGAAAATAATCACATTAGTCGTAAAGCTATTAAACAAAATAACATTGAATGGCAACGACGATACAACAACTTAAATCGTGACTTGGTTAAAACTCAAGAGATAGCACGAAAAGCGGGGCTAATTAAAAATGAAGCAACTAACCTTGACCGTAGTTTTAGCCGCGATGCTCTTAGGTTGCTCGAACAAGCCACAGGTATTGTTAGCGCCCCCATTGAATTTACCAGAGCCACCGAAAGTAGTAGTGAAGCGGATTGATATTAGCCCCAACCTGTTAATACCCTGCTATAGTGATTTACTACCTGTAGCGCCAGTAGAACCAACTGAGGCGGCTATCGTAGCTAACATGGTTGACAACTACACCCTTGTTAATACGTGCTACCTCAGACAACTCAGGTTAATTCAAGAAGTTAAAGTTTACTTACAACCCATTCAGTAATTTCTATAGCCACTTTGTGCCCCACGGATGGGATACCTTCTAAATCTCTTTTCTTGGTTATAACATCGTTAATCAACTGTTTTAAGTTAGTGTAACCATCCCGTAATAGAGCTAACCTAGCTCGCCTTGACAGCCCTCTTAGCCACAATTCATTACTATGTTTCAATATATAGTCAGCTCGCTTTTTGGCGGATTTGGCACTACTGGCGCTGATATTTCTCAACTCAGCTATCTCGCTAAATGTCAGGAAGTAATAACACCTGTCCATGTAAATCTCTGCCGCTAACTCGTCGTGTTCTTTAATAAGGTTATACTTTTTTTGCATGACCAATTGTCCGTTTAATATAAGTAAATCATTGATACATATAACAAAAATGATAGTACGCTTTGTTGTGCCATGTGGCAAACAATTTTTTTTTAAAGGTACTTATTATGTCTGGATATGACGGTATTGATACAGGTTCAGTTTTAGCCAATCGCGGTTTAAATGGTTTTTATGGTTACGGTGGTCATGGCAATTTCGCTGGTGACGGTTCAGCAGTTAACGCCAATGTTGTTGCTAACCGTGACGCTGGCATTATTGATAGTGTGAATAGTGCTAGTTCTAATCAGTTTTTATCTGACCGTATTACAAGTGGTGACGCTGCTATTCAAGCCAACATTAACCAAAGTAATCAATTTTTATCTGACCGTATTTGGTCACAAAGTATTGATGCTAAGTTTGCTGCTGTCACTGCTGATTTTGCGTCTATGGAACGTCTAGCGTTTGCTCAGCAAGCTGAAACCCAACGTCAACTACACGCGATGGATTTAAAGCAAACTGAGTGCTGTTGTGAACTTAAAGCAGGTCAAGCATCTATTTTAGCTAAACTTGACGCTGACCGCGCTGAATCACTAGCAGCCGAAAACAACCGATTAACAATGCAAATTGCTATCAGCAATGGTCGTGGTAACGCGGGAAACTCGTAACCCCGCCTGACACGGGGACACCACCACCATTGCCACCAATAGTGTAAACTCAATAGCGGCTACGGTCGCTATTTTTCAATAGGATTGAGCATGTTAGATTTAACACCCATTTTTAAAGAAATGTTTGAAGGTATTCAAACTGCATCTGAGCGTTTTACAGTGATAGATGACGAGCACATTGCAGATGAAACCACTGGTTTAAAATATCACCTGTATTCAGAGTGGCGCAATCAACCGCCTAAAATAACCATACAAGGTGAAGAATTAATAAACGCAATGCAGTTGACACCAAAAGAAGGCCACTTTTTAAAGCAGGTCAAGAAAATGCTAGATGAACATTTTGCAGGAGTGAATAGAAAAAAAATGTTGGAACTTTACGAAGCAAATAAAGAACCAACATTGAAGGGTAAGCTGAACGTTAAGAAGAAATAAAACCAGCTTTAATGCATAGAAGTTTCCATGCTGCTAGGTTCATATTCTGCCCCCGCTCCCAACCACGGACGGTTGAACTGTCACCGTTCGTATAGTTAACCCCTACATATTGTGCTAACTCAACTTGAGTCATACCTAGGTATAATCTCATAGTTCTGAAATCATCCCCCGTGGGCTTTTTAAATCGGGGATGGTGTATGTCTAAGTGACATCGTTCTTTTTCCATATTATAAAAAAGGGACTGGTGACAGCCCCATCCTCTTTGTTAGTCGCTGATTACTAAATCAGCAATATCATTAGCGGTAATGTAAGCACTTGCACCAGTACCTTTGGCGCATTTTTTAAACCTACCTGTACAGTGTGCGTTGTTGATAACAGTATAAACGTGGTTTACTTTGCTACCGTGACCTGCCTTCATTACCACACCAAAATTGTTATTTGACTTTGAGTTGTTGAATCTACCTAATTCAAAGTCATACCCTTTTCGTAAGACATAAAACGAACCGTTGATATTTCCGACTTTCGCTACATCACCGATTGTTAATTTTTTACCCATTATGTTGTTTTCCCTGTGTTATTATTATTAAATTCTGAACACAGTTTATACCGTCATTATTTAACGGTCAACATTTATTTACACTTTTTTTAGAATCGCCCGATTACTGGTATAAATTCTTGAACAGTGTAACCAGTGACGATTAAAAAACGATGCCAGACATGTTTAGGTACTTTATTAGTTCCGCCAGTATAACCACGGATGCTACGTGCATCGGCTAACTGCAATAGTTCAGCTAAGTCTTTATCAGTTAAACCACATTCGCGTTTGACGATTGAGAAAATAGATTTAACCAGTTCGCTTGCTGGCGGGATATATTGACCACACTCTACGGGTGAGGGGAGGTGTCCACCATCATATTTATCAAACTCTTGGTTAAATAATCCAAGATAGGGTAGTGATAAAGTATGGTTTACAATGCGCTGAGCGTTAACACCAGCGTCAATAAGTGAGAGTCTTGAACATTCTTCATTGTTAGGCATATTGGCGTTTATAGTACCATCTGTGTCTGTAGTCATTAATTTAAGAAAGCTATTTTGTAATTTCATTTTAGTCACCTACTGCTTAAAAAGTGTACTTAAATGATAGGATAGTGTTTCCTAATTGTCCAATATAAACTTGATTTAATTGTTTGATGGGTTATTATACGGGTGCATATCGAATGCAAGAGTCCAGTAATCAACAGTTAATGTTATGGCAGTTGATGAATCGAGAGGGTCACGAACTGGACTCACCCTCTTAATTGTCGTTTACGCTCCATCCTACGTTTTATTGCTAACTTAATGGTTGTGTATGTGACGATTAATGAATAGCTTATTAAACCACTCACCAGCATTAATGCGAAATATTGATAAGACACAGACCACCTCAACTACCATGTAAACATTAGAAAAGCAAAGTAAACCCTCACGCCTGAAAGAATGTGTCAAGTAATAAGCATCGGGGCTAACACAATTAACCCCATCAAGTATAACTGAGATACACACAATAGCCATCATTACTGACAAACGATAGCTGAATGTTAACTTGATTGCTGCTGAAAGTAGAGTTAGATAAAAAACACCATGCATCATGCCCACCATATATAACTGATGATATTCATATTCATAATTAAAAATGAACATTTTGGTTAGCATCCCTGCCAACACAGTTAAACTGATATAAGTATCACGGTCAACCCTACTTAGGTTGAGGTGGCTTTTTATCTGGCGTATCAGGTGATAAAGCATTTATATTACTCATAGATAATTTCCTTGGTTTAGTAATCGGTGACTAATACTAAACCAAGAAGGTTAATTAAATCAAGGCATTAACTAGCTTTTCAGCTTGTTCAACATAATGTTCTATGTTTATGTCGTAAGCAACACCCACTTCAACAGTATTAACAACTGTTACTAACTTTTTAGCTTCTACTTCACTTCTGCGCTCGCCAGTGTGAGTGTAGTCACCATCTTCAGGTCTATAACCCATTGTCAATGCTGTGTTGTATTCATGTTCAGTCGCAACGTCTAGGTTCTTATTGCAACCATTGAACTTGCGACCTTTCCAACCAAAGTAAACCATCTTAAGCTTTTGTCCCTTGCGCTTAATAGGATTCATTACTTTAATTAGTTTTTCACCATCGTTTGTTACTAAGTATCGTGAAACGTTTTGAGTATCACCAGTCTTAATGTCGCTAGCAACAATATCATTTCCCCATTTTTCGTCAACAAAAGTTTCCAGTCTAGCTGACTTAGGCGCTTTAACCAAATAGAAAAAATCATATAAATCATCGTGATTCTTAATGAATTCACGGACGTTAGCGCCATCAAGGATAGCAGCATTGGCGGCTTTCTTAACCACGAGTGCAGAGTGGTTTTTATCCCAATCAAGTCCTTCGTGATTATACGCGCCATTTCGCTTAACGTACCCATTAACACCTACAGCCATGTAGTTATTAACGTCACGAACATACATTGATTTATATTGTACGAATTCTAGCGTTAGCTTGGTTAACTTTTCCCAATCTGCTGTGATGCGATTCATCATGTCAACGTGACCGCGTGGGATTTTAATAGTCAAACCATCCGTATTAATCTGAATCATCTTCAGGTTGGGAATGGTTTCTATTAACTTCTCAGCCAGCATACATAATAGTAGCTGTCCATTTACCGTGATAGCCATAGTAAAATTGGAGTCAAAGAAGCAGCTATATTCAGAATTTGACTTACCGTAAACACCGTTCAGTGCTAATTTCATCGCTAAATTCATCGCTGTTTTTTTAGCGTGTTGCTTACGTTGCTGGTAAACGTCCTCGTACACATCGCAAAACTTTTCTGACAGGTGAGCGGGGAAAATCCGATTAGCGATTGATAGGTTCGGGTAGTAGCTGGCAACGTCCCAATCATAAATCACGTAGTCATCGCATTCGTGGAATACTTCACCCTCCACAGAACCATGAATGCCACCTAAACCAAAGTCAAAGCTAAACCCATCGACAACAGCGCTAACGCCTGATAGCGCGCCTTTTGTTTCATACACTGTTGTATTCTTCAACTGGTTTAAAACAGCGTTAAACTCAGGGCGGTTGAATTTCACATAGTCAAAAATAACATCACCAAGGTTAATTTCTGAACGATGTGTTTGCAAGGGTTTACGCTCCCGAAAGCACGTAACACCCGCTTTTTCTAACTCATTGATGAAATATTTCTCGCCAATTTTTGGATCATTATAGTTGGTACAGTCTTGCCCCATTTTTTCTGACATCGTTTCACGTAATGTAATCGCGTCTTGAGACTCTTGAAAGAATTGATATGTGGCTTTGACATCGTGAATATTGTACTCAAGAATCATGTCAATTTCTTCGTGAGTCAGGTTCTTGTCAAAGCTCACGGGGGTTTCCTGAATATTGCTCATTCGCATAATAAATTCTAAAACCTTGAGTGACACCCGCTTATTGGCGTTGTCGAAATGGTGTATCTTGAATAAATCCATTTGCTTAAGATAGCGCTGGTCAGGCCATATCATTAGCTTAAACTTGTCGTCCCAACTGGTGTTAAATATCTCGTCGTTTTTGGCTCGCATTTGTTGACCAGTATTGACAGCAGGGTTAGACATGAAGTAATGAATCATAATGTAGTCATAGGCTTCGTTGTTAAAACCAACTTGGATAACACCCATGTCAGCCCAGTAAAACAACCACTGACGTAATAACTCAGCGTCATTTCTGCGGTCTGATATTTCAAACACACACCATTTATTTTCCCACACGTTAAAACCAGTGAATGTAAAGCAGTTCGGGTATGACTCTATATCATACATTTGGTAAAGCTTATTATCTTGCAATTTTATTTCCTCTGTTTAGTTGGTTTTATAACACTACGTTAAAGGGACGCGAAAAGATGCGCCCGTTAACTACCATGTTATGTGTTTCTAATTGTACAAACATCAAGGTTAAGTGCCTTTCCGCCTGCACCATTATTTCTAACAATTTCACCACACGCAATATCATAACTACTTACGATAAATTCAATATTTTTGTGTCCATAAAAATCTGGATGAATCACCACGTCGCCCTTCTTTATTTCATAATGTTTTCCGCTAAAACCTTTCACTATACAATCTCCATAATTTAGATATTCAACACATAACAAGTCGTTTAATTAAGATTAATTCGTAAACTCACAACTTATTAACGCTATGGTTATATGTCAAAGGCATTTTTTAGCCTTTCAATTAAATCCCTTGCTTGTTTTTCATTTACCCAAGCGCACCTATCTTCATCGCCAAGCGTTCCGTATATAGTAAGCCCTAGCTCCCTATCCCCATCAATCCTATCATCCACTTCTAAAGTTTCATGCTCTATCAATAAACTCATTTTCGCACCCTTTCAACTTTGTGTTAACGCCACATAACAAGTCGTTTAATTAAGATTGATTCGTAAACTCATCACTTATTAACTAATGGTTACCGCTCATAATTAATCTCTATTTTTTGTCGTAGTTCTTCGGCTTGGCTTTCACCAAGGGTTTGTGCTGTCATCGGGTCAACCCCAAATTGGCGCTTAAATTCCGAGTGTATGACTTCGTGTGACATTGACTTGGTTAATGCTAACCGTTCACACCACATTTGAATTAGTGGCCTTAGCTTGCGTTGTGATTCT
>Ga0233412_10001184_pt1 | contig 13977 bp, 34 predicted proteins | sample Na_anoxic_4_MG_FD_180667 | JGI IMG/M metagenome (GOLD analysis project Ga0233412, IMG submission 180667) | Seawater microbial communities from Saanich Inlet, British Columbia, Canada - Na_anoxic_4_MG | ecosystem: Environmental > Aquatic > Marine > Inlet | place: Canada: British Columbia...
GATATTAATACTTTATCTACTGTATAAGTAGCTGAATAAGTTATATCTAAATAATCTCTGACAAGTTCTGAAATATCAAAATTGCAACCTGTACTTGGACTTACATTTTTTATAAGTGTATATCTTAAAATTGTATTTATTGTTATTGTGCATTCTACAGACTGAACTCCTGATGAATCAACTTGTATAAATTTATATTGTGGGTTTCTTAATGCTATGTTTGCCATAATGTTTATTTTTCACCATATACCATTCGACTTTCTAAGTCTGATATAAATGCCTTTTTAAATTGTAATTCATATTTTTTTATTCCTGCTTCAAATGGTTTAGAAAAAAAGTATGTTGGTTTGATACCTGCTAAATATATACTTCTAGTTATTAAATATTGCATTGTCTTTCTTTTAAGAAATCTACCTTTTTTATCTCTGACACCTTTTATGCTTTTTTGAACAGTCCATTTATTTATTGCTGCCCTTAATCCTTTAGACTTCATTGCACCAAATTTATAAGGACTATTAGGTGCTTGTTGTTTACCATAGTGTTTTGAACCTGATGGTAAAGCATTAGGGTTTTTTCCTTTTACACCTTGATCTACAAATTGAGCATAATCTTCCATTAGGAATTCTACTAATAATGCTTCCTGGTCATCTGGGTCAATCTTATAGTCTAATGTATTATACAAATTCCCTTTGTTTTTAGGATATGGTTTTGCTTTAGATAAATTAGATTTAGCTTGTTGTATGACATACTTAGCATACTTTTTCATTACAGCTTCTAAATTGTTGTACTCCATTAGCAGATGTATATGTCATTATAAATTAACACTTCCATATTTGCAGACCATCCTGCTAGTTGATTTTCAAATCTATCATAGAATGGTTCTAGTGTAGGATCACTTTGTAGCTGATACATATCTCTATATAAATCACCCATTCTTAACTTTTGTATTAGTTTGTTTAATACCGATAATTGTGTGTTAAGAATATCCTGCTCATTGGCATTCCCCTTGAATCTGTCTATAGTTAATTCTTTAGATTGATCCACAATATCCATTGCTAAGACAGTAATATTAAATCTTAAAACTTGTTCCTGATCTACTACACTATTTACAATAATATGACCCATAGGAAATATATCTTGCTTGTTTAAATTAACATCTGTAATATCTCCTGTTGTTACTGTATTGATATTTTTATCTTCTAGCAACTGTTCTTTGATAGTTTCAGTTAATTGATAAAAACCCCTTATTCCTTGTTGGCTCATTTAAAATTCTTTTTAATTTGTTTTGCTTCTAATTCATTTTTGTCTTTCATAAATGACAACATCATTAAACAAGTGTGTATATTTAATTCGGTGACACTTTCAAATCTCGTAATATCTCCTTGAGCGAGTGAGTAAATTGATTGATACCAACCCCACTTTCTTCCAAAATTTGTTGATGCATCGAGCTGTCTATTTCCTGATTCTCCAAATAGTTCACCATAACTGTCGATAAATCTATCCCTAGTTGATACAAAAAAAAAATTGACCCCAGAACTATATCCATAGAAATTTCATCTAAATTTTCTTTAGAATTTACATCATAATCTTTAATGATGTATTTATCTCCCATCTTGTTTTTTACAGGTCTATATAATACATTCATAGCAATTAACATATTATCCCAATCACCAATATATGTATCTAAGTCAATATATTCACCTAAAGAAATAGCATCAAAGTCTGGAACAATTCCATACTGAATATTATTCATAGTAAATGTTCTAATTAATTCTGGTTTAGAATCAAACATAGTATTTAAAATGTGTACTATTCTATCAGCATCAGACAGCTTTAATAATCTAACTGATTTAGCATCTAGATTGCAGAAGATTTCAATCATCTTACATTGCAAGAAATAAGCATCAGTATTGTTTTCCTGTATTTTTAGAAACTTCTGATACTGTTTCAGAGATATTTCTGCCAGACTGTTAGGAATAGTTAATTCAACTTTCATATATATATAACGTATTTAAAATGGATTTTTATAATACACTAATATAATAAAAAAAGGGCAGCCATTTCTGACCACCCTATCAATGTTGTAACTTTTCCCAAGTTATTATTACAACACCTTATTCATTTCTATTTTCTTGTGCATAATCCCATACTTGTGAGTGTATTGCATCATCAACCCAATCCCAATAAAAGTCAGTTATGTCCATTCCATTCAAAGTAACTTGTAGTATTTCTAAATCACTTTCAGGTGGACTAAAATAATCTCCATCATCCCAATAATATTCATAAGAAATATTTAAATTATATTTGGCTTCATCAACATTATATTCTCCTTTTACTTTCATAGTTCTAATTTTTTTAAGTGTTCGTATTGATCTTTTAATTCCTGGAGTTCTAATCTAGCTTTATTTCTTTCAAATCTAAATTTACTAATCATCATATCTTTTGCCATAGCATCCTGCTGAAGTCTGACAATATAGAAAGTAATATCTAGGTATTTAGTAATTAAATTATTAAGGTCTTTATTATCAGGTCTAGCCTTTTGCCATTCCTTTAGTTTTTCTAAGACTACTATTGAATTACTTAAATATTCCAAGTTGTGTATGTTTTCTATTGCGTTCAATCTTTGTTATTTTTACATCTTCTACATAAAGATGACATTTCATATGAATAATGTCCAGATAAATTTAATTGCTGACAACAATTTTGACAATGATATTCTATAAAATCATATTTTAAATTATCTAAAACTTGTTCAAATGTCCAACCATATTCTTTAGCTGTAATAAAAATAAGTTTAATTAATTTAATATCTGTGTTATGTACGTTTTTCATTTAATTATATATTCAACTGCAATATATAGCTATTCTAATTATTAACAAAATATTTAATAACTTATTTAAACCAATGTAGTAATTACTTCTGTTTTTTTAACTTATGTAATAGTTACCCCTGTTAGGATTTTGTAGCTGATATGATACTGCATATCTTATAGCATCTATGCAATGATTCCATTTATCTATTGGTGTGTTTGATTTACGTTCTAGCCAACAATAGTTGTTTAGTTCTTTAATAAGATTTATGCTATTTGGTTCTATAATTAAATCATAGTCTTGTAGTAGTGAAATACCATAGGTAATTGATCCTTGACCTTTTATTGATTTTATTAGATTACATCCTTTTGCCTTAACCTCAGCTATCAATCTAGGTTCAGCAGAATCACCCACTATTAAATTAGTCTTTGCGTGTTTTAGGTTTAGTTGTGCAATCTGTGTTGTAGTTAGTTTAGGTAAATAAAAACATTCCTTTAGATAGATTATTTTATTAGTTGTGTCTATGTTGGTTTCTATCAATGTTGAACTGTCTGATGCAAATCCATAATCTTGACCAAATACTGAAACACCTACTTGTTTAAATTCTCCTATCTTCCAATTAGTGAATATAACACCCTCAGCTTTAGCTAACCAACCACCAAGCATTTGATGTCTATATTTTTCTGGTCTTCTTTTCTTGATATTCTCTATTTGAGTTAAATATGATTTAGATAGGTTTTCTATATTGTCTAAGTATGTTGTGTGTATATATGTTGTGTTGTCTTTTGTTGTATTGCTACCATCCATCACACCTTTATCTTCAAAGAACCTGGAATATATCCAATGTTCCTTTGTAACAGGATTTAATATAAGTATTACTCTGTTTTGTTTTTTAAGGTTTCTAACAGACAAATCTATTTTATCAAATATGTTTTCATCAACAAGTTCTTCAGCTTCATCCATAACCCAAGTGCTAACATTAGTTAAAGACTTCAGGTTTGCTGTTTGATCTCCTGATGATGTTTTAATGCCTTTAAACAATATCTTACTGCCTGATAGTTTATTTATGATTTCATCTTTTGTAATATGGAAATGGTCTTGTATGTTTAAGGTTTCTATCTTATCTATGAATTCAGGTATTATGGAAATATATGCAGATGCTAATGTAAACCTAGTAAATAGTATTGTGTGTCCTGCTTCATAGGTTAGCAGCACTAATTGTAGATTAATTGAAAAAGACTTCCCAGAACCTCTACCACCAGTTACAATAAAATATCTAGAAGGTGATTGTTGTATGGGTGCATACTTTTTATTTATATCTATCACTTAAATTTAATCAGGTCTTTAAAGTTTATATTAAAGCCTTCAGAAGAATTAATATCAACTGATTCTTTTGGCTTACCATATCTATAACCAAAGTATAATGACATTGCTCTAGAATCACCTTTTAAGACTTGCTGTCCTAGTGTTTTAATTACTTCATCATTATCAATTAGATTATCCATTTTTTCTATTAGCCTAACTTCATCAGCTTTTCTTGGTCTTCCAGAACCTTGTCTTGAACCACCATTGTTTTTTCTTTTATCCATAATTATATTGTTCTGAACCTTCTGCGACCATCCCATTGTATCTTTTTGCAATGACCTAATATATTAAGCCTGGACACTTTATGATTGTACACATCTCTAGTTTCATTTAATTGGCTATTGCCATTCTTGATTTCCATAATTGATATTTTATTGATTAATCAATCTTTACTATATAACGTAATTAAATTACTTTTTTTATTTTTTCTGCTACAGCTTTAACAACATCTACTGTTACAGCATTGCCACACATCTTGTATCTTTGACTATCAGATATTGTTCCTAGTTCTTTTCCAGTTTTAGTCCAATCATCAGGAAACCCTTGTAGCCTTTCACATTCTATTGGTGTTAATCTTCTGATAATTTTTGAATTTACAACAGCTTGTTCTCCACCTGAATCTAAAGTTTGTGCTATCCCTTTACCCACTCGACCTCTACGAGTTTTGCTTGGTAGATTTTGATAGTTTATTGTATCTCCAGGTTCAGCTATTTCAAAACCTTTTTTGTTGTTTGTTTTTATCATATATAATCCTGTTTTTACTCCCATACCACCACCATCTTTTATTGTTTTAGCACAATTAGTATTGTAAACTCGTGTTGCTTCACTATCTTTTCCTATAGTACCTATTTGTTTAAGTTCGGTTTTTTGTGCATTGAGTTCACGTTCAATAATGTAACTTCCGTTTCCACCTGCTTCGTATCTTGTTGTGAGTGTACAGGTATCTGCTTGTTGTCTTTGTATGTTATTAATCTTTCTACCACTTTCTGTGATAGGAAATACTTGTCTTCCACTTCCGTTTCCAATATATCCAACAAGGTAGATTCTCTGTCTATTTTGGGGTAAAAACCACTTTGTATTAAGCAGTTGCCATTCAAGTCTATAACCCCCAATGTTGGTAAAGGCTTGGATAATTGCCCAAAAATCTGAGCCAGAGTTTGAGGAGAATGTTCCTTTAACATTTTCCCAGATAAAAAAACGTGGTCTGCATTCTTTGATAAGCCTAATTGCTTCGGTAATAAGACTTGATCTTTCCCCATCCATTCCTTTTCTTTTTCCTGCCAAGCTAAAGTCTTGACAAGGACTTCCGAAAGTGATAACATCGATTCTTGGTAACTCCCTTGCTCGAACATCAATAATTGATTTGACATAAGTACTATTTTTAAAATTTTGTTTATATACATCTATTGCATACTTGTCTATTTCTGAGTAGTATGTGTGTTTTATATTAAATACTTTTTTTAGACCTAAACTAAAACCCCCAATTCCACTAAATAAATCTAAGTGATTCATAAGATATTAAATTTATTTGTTTTTATTTTCTGCTTGTTTTTGAAGTGCAGCCAAACATCTCCAGGCACATTTTGCTAAGTGAGGTGTTCCATCAATATCTAATTCATCAGCTTGTAGAAGATGTCGCATTAGTGCATCTAAATCATCTGTAGATTTGTTTCTATCCCAATGTAATTGTTTATCAGGATGATGTTGTTTACTACCTATATAAGACACCTTAGCGACTTCACATAGTGCATCAGGAAAATATTTAATTAATCCACTATATAAAGGAATCTGTTTTCTTTTCTTTTGGTCTTTTTCCATTATAGTACTTTTTGTTTCCATTCCCAAGCCTTTATAAGTCTTTTAATGTTTTCTTCAACATCAGCAGTTTTATCTTTTGGAATATCTCTAACTAATTTCACTAGTGGTTCTTTTAGTTTTGTTTCACAGGAATTACATTTATTTTCTAAGTAGTGTATTCTATCTATTTCATCATAGTTTAAATCACTTTTGAATGTGAAGATGTTTTCTATTTCTTCAAGTTTTTTGTTGTGTTTTTTATACATCTTATATTGTCTTGTGCTATGCATAACTGTTGCGTGATCCATATTTTTTCCTTGTGATTTAAAAAATACTGCAATATTAGTCCATCTCATAAGTAATTTATTTCTTAAAATAGTTGCCAGGAGTGAACGATGTTCTACATATTTTCTTTGTCGTGTGTTTTTAAATATATCTAATCCTGAAAGTTCTTTTATCTTATTAGCAATTTCAATAGGCTTCAAATTCATCATTGTGTTCTTAATTTTAAAAGGTTATAACATTCTGTGTATTTCTGTCTTGCCTTGCCTTTATATTTTTCTTTAAATAATAAATATAGTTTTTTAGTGTATTGGTATTTTGTGGTGCAATCTTTGTAATATTTTTCTGCAAATTTGACACCACGCCCCCTAAAGTAGTTCACATTGTCAGAAACATCACCGACTATCATTTGTTCATAGAAGTTATATAATGCTTCTTCTTCTGATATGTTAATTATTTGTTTGTGTTTGTGGTGGTAATTATAAATCAAGCAGGGAAACTGCCTGTAATCTTTATCTATGCTGACAATCATCACTTCTTCTTTTCCAACTGTGTTGCTTATTTCATACCAGTATTTTGCCACTAGGTCATCTGTTTCAATACCATATCCAAATATACTGCTATATTGATGTTTAACATAGTTATGCATTTCGTTAAGGAGTGGTGGTAAATCTTGTTTTTTTCTATTAGCTTTATATTTAGAAGTAAGGATTTTTCTAAAGTTTCCTTTGCTGCCATTAAATGTTATAATCTTGTCTATTTCAAATTGTTCTTCCAGGTCATTTACTATTTTCATAAACTGATGGTCAAACTTAATTTTAGCATCTTCTATGTCTTCATAGTATGGATGATCTTCAGGATTTTCTTTAGACCTATAACAACTAGCAAATATTAAGCTGTCTGCATCAACAAGTAGAATCATTTTTTTATTTCTTTAAAAACCTTGTAATTGTTTTCTTGTAGAAATTCTATTGCTTCTTTAATTTTTTTTTCTTTAACTCTAAATGCGTTGAAGATTTCGTTTTCTAATGGGTGATTCATTTTTATTAATTTTACTTTTGATTTGTGTGTAGTTTATTTCTTTGAAATATTTATCATTTAAATAATTTAAATATTTATTCATTTTAAAATATTAATAACAATACTATAGTTATAAAAAAACCTGTTAATGATATGCCAAATACAATCATATTACTTTCATACTGTCTATCTGACCTACCTTGTCTTGATCTGTACTGTCTGACCTTTTTTTCTTTTTTCATTTCTTAGCTTTAAGTTTTCCACTTTTATTTGTTATTTGCCAATTATAAGTTTGAGCAGTATCATCACAAGGAATAAACACTTCCTTATTATTTACAGGTTTTAATTTATACCATTGACCATACTTATTTTTTCTCCATAATGATTTTTGTTTTTTCATATTATGCAAATATCCAAAGTGATGCCCAGAATAGAGCAAAGATTGTTACAACAAATATAAATTCCGATACTAATTTTAATGTTTTTTTCATTGTTTTGTTTTTTTCAAATATAGAACTATTTGAGTTATAAACAAAATTTAATAAGTTTTTTTTAGGAAAGATTAATATTTATCCTACTAGCTTGGTTTTCTTTAAGCAGGTAAACATCTTTTTTTAATCTTTTTTTTGTCCACATTGTAGTGTCAGGACAATATTTTTTTACAGGGTCTGGTAGCTTGAGTGTGTTTAACCAGAATAAAAAATTACCTTTAGGATCATTAACAAAATATAATTTAATAATCTTTTTATCTAAAGACATTAAAGCATCATATTTATCTTTTTCAATTAATTTTTCTTGATAATACTTTTTTCGGAATTTCATTTCAATAACACAATCAAAACCTTTTGGGGTTTTACCTGCTGCATCCCATCTAGAATTTCCTTGACCAGTCCATTTCAAATCCCAACCATCTAAGTTTAGAATCATCACAACAGCCTGTTCCCATTTATTAATCTTCTGGATTCCCATTATCCCAAATTACATTCAAATCTTTAATCCATCTATTTACTGTTTTGGGTGAGCAGGTGCAGGGTTTGTAAAAACTATGCTTGTAATATTTTGAGTGTAACTTGCAGACCATTTCAAATTCATCGGCTGATAAGTATTGCTTTGTGTCCATTCTAAAGACTGTCCATAATTTAAAATCTTTTTTTTCAAATTTTATCATCTTTTTATTTTTATTTTAATCTATCCATTTTCCTTGTGTTCGTAAATGCCAAAATCTATGTTTTAGGACTTCTATTACTAATTGAAAAAAAGTATCAGATTCGTAGATACCTGCTTTTGTTATAAGTTTAAATTTTACCATCTTTTTATTTTTATCTCATTGAATTTTTTTCTACGTTTATCACAATTGCATTTTGTTCCTTTAAATGCGTGATACGTTTCTACTATATATTTGATGCCTGTATATTTTGTAATGTAATAAATTAAATCTCCTAGTTTCATATTATTTTATTTAAGTGTGTTTTAGATACCACATAAGAATCACCATAACCAAAGTTTTTTATTTGTTTGTGTTCATCAAATTTATTTCTAGATATTGATCCTATTAATTCTACTGTTGGTAATTGTAGCCAGGCTAATACATAACTATCAGGAACTTTTCTTTCATATTGTTTTTTGAATATCAATAAGTCTGGTCTGTATTTAGAAGCAGAAGTTTTAACATCAACTCCATTATCAAAATCAATTCCATCATCCCCACGACCTATTGTTGTTGTATCAACTTCTTTTCCAGAATAGATAGAATAAGCTAATTCACCTAAAGCACCAACATAATGTCTATGCCATCCATCTTTACTTTTAAAACAATTTATGCTGTTTTTAGTTTCTGAATGATTCATAGAGCCTGATCTTTTTATTGCTAAGTCTTTGCACCATTGCATTTGTTCAGAAGTTAATTTAATTTTCATAATAATTTTTTCAGTTTGTCTTTAACTTTTCTGTATGTATTATAAAGTGAGTAATACTGAATATAAGATTTTCTAGAAAATTCTGCAATACTTTCACCATTATTTATTATTTCAAATACCTTTCTATCATACCACCACATTTCATTTAATGCTTGTTTGACCTTTTCATAGCTTTCATCATAATTTACATCATTATTAATTAGATGAACATTATCTAAAGGAATCATTGATATATTTTTACCTTTTCTTTTTAGGTCTAGAAATAGTGTTCTAAGTGTTTTAAATATATAGTAGTAGTTAATTTCATCTTTATACATTATATCTAAGCCTTTTTCTAGTTTAAGTTGTATTTTTATATACATTTCTTGAGTAATATCTTCTGCTGTTCTTTTATTGCAGCCAAATGTTTTAACAATATCTATCCAGGTATTGTGTTTATTTGCAATAAGAATCATTTTTTCTTTAACCATTACTTTTTAAAGGGTCATATAAATCATCAACCACCAAAGGTAAACCATAATCATTTACTTCAAAACTAAATGTATCAAATGCATAGTTTCTACTTTGTTTACAATGCACAGTAATCCAGTCTTTATTAACTGTATTCTGTTCAAGTTCGATAATTGTTTCTGATTTTTTGGCTAATGCTGATCCAAGATGTCCTGTCATTTTGGAAGTTCCGAAATTATTATGAATAACACAAATTATTGCACAATTATATTTTTCAGAAATTTCCATTAATTTTTGAACACAAGCATTACAGCTTATTAAATCATTAACATCACCAACCATATCAGCAACTCCATCTAAACAAACTAAAGATGGTTCAGTTAATTTACTCAAATAGTATTCCAAAAAATTCATCCTGTCTTTAAAAGGAATTGTTCTTAATGCAAATGTATTGTATTTACTTGCATCTGTATTATAATCCATTGCAAATGGTCTAGAAAAGCAATTCTGTGAATGCCACCTGGACTGCTCTGTATCTATGTGAACACAGTTTCCATTACCTCTATGACCTTTTAATTGACCACCATACATATTTGAACCACTTAAAAATACAGAAGCTAATAATGATATAAAAAAAGATTTCTTTGTTTTGGGTGGTGCAGCTAAACTAATTATATTACCATAACTGCAAATTGGAATTGGAAGAAGTTTATCTCCTGATCTTGATTTTATTAATTGTTCACCATAAGATAAAGCTACTGGTGGATAGTCTATTTTTTCTTTTGTGTCTATATAGCAATCTTCTTCAATTAATTGCATATAGAGATATTGTTCTGTCTGTTTTTCTGTCATTGAATAAAGATAAAAAAAAAAGGTACAGATTCTAAAATCCATACCTTAATTATTATTAAAAAAGTATTTACTAGAATGGTAAGTCTGTTGTATGTGCAGATTCTGTTCCTGAAATAATATCAAGTTTTTGTTCTTCACGTTCTGCTAGAACAATATTTGAATCAGTCCAAACGACCTTTCCATTTCCTAAATAATTTTTAGGTTTCTTAGCTTCACGTTCTTCTTTAGTTTGTGAATCAGTTATAGCTACATTATTACCATATCTTGTTTCATCTTGAATAGATATTGTAAAGTTGTAATATATAGGTGTTTTACCTTCAGCATCTGGTCTGCCTTTTATAAATTTTTCTTTAGGTAATTTATCGACCCTGATACTTGCATTAATTAGTGAACTCATAGTTATTGATTTTTATTGATTGTTAAATTATTTAATTGTTTATTTATATCATCAGACATATTCCATTTTTCTTTTATGTCTTTTATTGTGTATTTACCAGAAATTATAGCATTTTCACAATTTTTAATATCATTCTTTTTTATTAACCAATTCTTTGGTTTTGGTTTTGGTTTTTCTTTTACTGCTAAATTACCATCATCATCTACTGCTTGTAAGCCTAATAAAGATGCTAAAGTGTATCTACGATAATAAGTTATTTCTGAACCTTTTTTCTGTGCATCTAATCCTTTACTAAGTTTTAATGAAGATTCTATTGATCCACCATCTAAATCTACTAATACAGTTCTAACATATTCATCTGTAATAGGTTGAACTAAACATATTTTATGTTTTTCTAATAATGGGTCTAGTTGTTTTATTAGTGAATTAATGTCAAAATATTTTGATCTGTAAAAAGGATTTGAAGCATCTTTACTTATTGTACCTATTTCTTTTCTTAATTGAAATATCTTATGATATATATTATTTTTCATTTATCTGTTTTTTTGATTTGTGATTTCTTCTAATTGTGCTTCTAGAAATTCAACCTTACTAGTTAAGGCTTCTACTTTATACTTATATTCTAATAATAAAGTATCTTTTGTCTGGTGTGAATAATTTTCTCTGAATGTTGCAAACATTATTCTATGTGTGTTAAGGTTGATTTTAACCAGAATATTTTATTTTCAAATAATTTCTGATTTTTTGTATCTCCCATTATAGATGCGTGTGAATGCATCACTTCTAATGTTTTGATTTGTTTTTCAATGTCTTGTTTTTGTGTTTGTAATGCCATTTTTAAATGTTTTTATAAATTAAACTTAAACAAATATAAACAATTTTGTTAATAAAACAAATTTGGACACAAAAAAAAAGGATTAAAATTAATTAACCCCTTCTTTCATAAAGGACAAAACAAACAGAATACTGTAAAGATATACTATTCCATTAAATCTACAAAATTTTTATACCTTAATATCATTTCTTCTATCTCTGGGTTAGTTAGTTTAATTATTTGTTTAGCTTTTAAGTGTAATCTTTCAGCAGTTCCAGAACCATATTTAATATCTAGTTTATTACCAAATACATACTGTTCACCATACTTAAATACATTACATCCTGCACATTGGACTTGACAGTTTATTTCATCCCATCTAGTTGAATAGTGTTTACGACTTTGGAAATGACCATTCTGTAATTTTTTCCAATGATCTTTTTTACCACAAGTAATACAGGTTGCAATATCATTAACTGCATTTTTTCTTCTAATATAAATACTAAATATAGAATCTAATTTTTTAATTAATTTACTTCTTGTTAGTTTTTTAGCCATTATCTATCTTGATGTTGTAGAAATTGTCTTCCTATTTCAGCATCTAATTTAGATATTACTTTATATATATATCTACTATTTTTTTTAACTATTTCTTTTTCTGATTTTGTTGTTTCTAAACCACAATTAGTATATTGTGTTGCATCTATTTCTAACATTCTATTTATTTTTTCAATCTTAGAAATTGTTTTATAGTTAAATATTTTATCTATTAATTCTTTTGAATATATCATAATGTTTTTTTATAAAAGTAATTAAAAAAAAAGAAAGAAAAAAAAAGCCTACAAAAAAAGAAAGAAAACAAAAGAATGTTAACAAGGTATCTGATCCAATTATATCACTATAAAAGTTTGGCAACTTATTCAGATTTGCGACTGAGCCTGTAAATATATATAAAAATTATTTAAATATTACTGTCTTCTAATTTTTTCATAACTACGACCCCCAAAATATGAGCCGATTACTGTAATTAAAACAAGCTGTAATAAGTCAATCCAAGAAGATTTAACTTCAAATTCTAAAACTCCTGCATCAATAAATACCATCAATACAGTTGAAAATACCAGGAATATCAAAACAAGTGGTCTAACATTTTTGCTTAACCAACTGTCGCTATTCATATCATTTTTCCATCTTTCAGTTATGTTTTTTTGAATGTCAGATTCTGCATTAATCCAAACCTGTGTCATTTCTTTTTCAAACTGAGCCTTTTCAACTTTACTAAATGTGTGCTTGTCTATTATGTCTGATATTTTTTCAGCTATATTAGAACCTGCACCACCAAATATTTTAGCAAGGATTTTTTTCATTTTTTATTTTTATTCATCAAGTACCATTTCTGTACTGTATATCCGATTGTTACACTAAGTAAAATAATTTTAAGAACCATATCAATGTTAGTTAATGATATTCCAAAGCTGCTTAAATTAATTACTAGAGTTTTGTAGTCCATAATCATTTCTTGTCAATTTGTTTTAGTTTATTTATTACTTAATTTATTCCTGCTTCCCTTAAAGGACTGGTAGCAAATAGCTATAGCCTGTGATTTATCGTGATACTTCATAAGTTGAGGTACACACCTAATCATAAAAGCACTTTGCTTTTCCCCTTCTTTTTTTTTTGGTATTGGCATTTAATAAAATTTAAAATGTAATACTATTATTAATAAATAGATATTGAGTTCGTTATAGTCGTTTTGATTTTCTTTTGGAAAATAGCTGAACCCCAATAATAAACCTACCAATGACCTATCTACTATGTTAAACTCCCATTTCATTAGCAATTATCACAATCTTCCCAAGTGAAATATTTACCTCGTTTTTTAGTAACTAGAACTTGTTTTCTATTGTCTTTTTCGTTTTTGTATGAAACGTGAAGCCATTTAGGTTCGTTTCCAAATTCCCAAATAAGTTGGTCAAAATCTAATTCATCTTTGATGTAGTGAAACATCTCTAAATTAGTCTTACCACCCATTGAAGTAATATCAATAGCATTTCCAGTTAGATGACTGCTTCGTGGACTTCCTTTAATACCACGATTTAAATCTTCTGATCTGAACATACTATTTACTTTAATTGGATTTTCTACCCACTCCCTTAATGGTTCAAAGACCTTTTCAGCCACTAATTCCATATTCTTGATATGTTCAGCAGTAGGCTTGTTTTTTATGCCATATTTAATAGCATAATCAGAGTGAGTAGCTTCCTTAAAAGAAA
>Ga0233412_10001186_pt1 | contig 13974 bp, 23 predicted proteins | sample Na_anoxic_4_MG_FD_180667 | JGI IMG/M metagenome (GOLD analysis project Ga0233412, IMG submission 180667) | Seawater microbial communities from Saanich Inlet, British Columbia, Canada - Na_anoxic_4_MG | ecosystem: Environmental > Aquatic > Marine > Inlet | place: Canada: British Columbia...
GTCTACACATAGGGAAAAATGGGTTAACTATTGTTAACCAAATAGTCAAGATCGGTCAATTTTCATATATAACCAAATTAGGCACAAAACATAGGATTATATAGAACCGTATAACTTTAGATATTAAGTAAGTTGAGCACAACTTATGACCAACGTTTAGGGCGATCTAATCAGGTCGTGCGGGAATCCACACAGTACCGTCACGAAAAAAAAAGGTCGATACCGCGAAAAAACTGGTCTGAGTGACATTCTTGTCTTACTTTGAACGAAAAATTCTTTCGTGAAATCTTAACGGATTTCACCTAATAAGAAATTCGTGAGAGTATAATATCTGAAAGTGTAGATGATAACACTAAAGAAAAAATCAAAAAAACACTATGAAAATAACAATAGAAATTTTTAATTTTCCAATGGATAACACAAAAAATTTAACTCAATGTTAATGATTAGTGGACTTCAATAACTTCTAAAAAATTATTTTTTATCGCATGATTCAAAACACAATTTTTGAATCTGTTATTGCAAGAAGTAACGACTCTAAAGTTTTAACTTTAGATCCAATTTTTAAAATATACTTCAAATAATAACAGAAAAAACCGCCTGATGAGTTTCGGAACGAATTAATTTTATACAAAAAATTAAGGGTTTTTGAGTCTGGAACGAAATAAAAAAAATTTATTTTCTTTTATCGTGGTTATACAGATTTGTAAATTTTCACTGTATAACAAATTACAAAATTGGATAGACTTACGTCATAATAGTAAAAAAAGCGTAACATCGTTTTAATCAATAGGTTGCCTAAAACGGTCATTGATTCCAATTCACTTGAAAACAAAAAAAATTGAATCCTTTCTTAAGGAAAAACAAAAAACAAATTTTAAAAATCAAGATATAGAAAAATCGAAAATTGTTCTAAGTGAGATTTTTAAAATTACAACTTGAAAAAAATTCAGTCGAATTAAGTTGAGTTAATTCTCACTTAACGGCTAATGAATAAACAAAATCTAGTTGAGTGTTTTGTATCTGGAATAAGTGCAAAATACAGTAATTATGAAACCGATGGAAATTTTTTAAGACTTCACGGAAATTTAATTGCAAAAAAAGAAAACGGTAAAATCTCAATATCCCTTTGTGGATATAATACACATACAACAAAAACCACTTTGAACTTAATCGGGGGGTGCCATGTTGTACAAAAAAAAGGTGAGTTATACCTTAATGAAAAACCAATTAATTCCAACGACTGGTACGATTTAGAATGAATCAAATTCCAGAGCACATAAGAAAAACTAAAAGATTTAGATTTTTCATAAAGCCAATTTGCGTAAGTGCGGTTATATTTTTAATTATAACCTACAAAATTTTTGGTAAAAAAATCTTAGTCAAAAAAACCATCTGATGAGTCTTTGAAAATTAAGACGAAACAAAAATTATTTTTTTGTCATGGAAAATTTAACAAAAAAAGAAATTCCAGAGTACATAATAAAAGCCGTAGAAATTGCAAATAGATCGGGCACTGGTGTTATCATCATCGACGAGGATTTATTTGGAAATTTTAAAAAAGCATAACTGACGATCTCTTATTGAGTGAAATCAAAAACCATTTTTTTATTTTGATATTATGCAAAAAATGAATAACGCATTACTAGAAAGTTTTCTAAGTGAAAACGTAAAAAAAGGATCTCAAAAAGTCTGGAGATCAAACATAAAGAAAATCATCATTATGCAAGATGAGAATACAGAAATCGAATTTTTAAACGATTTAATCTCTAAAGCAAAAAATGATCCAAGATGGGATTTACAGGATTCAACATGGCATACAATAGAAAAAAATACAAATTCTTTTCTAAGTTGGTTGAATAATCAAAGTCCAAAAATTGAAATTGTAGAGGAAGTTGTAGAGGAAAAAGTTGAATCTTCGGAATCAATCAAAGAAGGATTAAGACAAAAACAAGAAGCATTAAAAATTTCTTGTGAACGTCAAGCACTTTTGGAAAAAGAAGCAAAAGAGGAATCCGCAAGATTAGAAGCCGTACTTGAAAAAGAAGCTGAGGAATTTGCACAAAAAGAAGCAATAAGAAAAGAGGAAGCTTCAAAAAAACGACTAGAGCAACTATTCGGAAATTTTGAAAGTGAGGAAATTCCAGAGCACTATATGCCGTTTGATATGGAAGCTCACAGACAAAAAACAAAGACGCCATACTTTGAGCAAAAAAACGAATGGAAAAAAATTATCTCAGCGATAAGAGCGGGAAAGCATATAATCGCAACAGGTCATGCGGGAACTGGGAAAACCGAAGTCAGTATTAATTCTGCTGAATTTCTCAAAGGCTATCACTTCAAAGTAGGTGCCACCAGTGCAACAAAATTGATTGACTTAATCGGATCAAAAACGATTAACAAAAATCAAGAAGTAAAATTATTAGCGGGTGTAGTGACTCAGGCAATATTAACCGCTAACAAAACTGGTGAATGGGTTATACTCACAATAGATGAGATAAATTGCCTAAGTGAGAAAATCCAAAAAATCCTCAACGGACTTTGTGACGGTACAAGATTTTTAGATTTGCCCGAAGGCAGATTAAAAATCAATTCAGGTGCGAAAATCGTTATCTTCGGCACGATGAATAATGGGTACAATGGCACAAATTCTGTAAATATTGAATTGAAAGACAGATTCGTATTTCAGAAATTCAATAACCTACCTGACAAGATTTTGCACAAAATCTTTGAACCATATAATGCTGATATGGAATTGGAAAAGAAGGTTATACAATTAGCAAAAGAGATCGAGAAATCCCAAAAAGGATTAGAGTCTAATCCTTTAGGTGACGATGCTCGATTTACCACACGTTCAATGAAAACCTTCTTTGAGCTTCACGAGCAATTTGTGATGGACAAAATCCCTAATGCAATAGATGAAGCATTGGAAATGTGTGTAGTAGAAAAATTTGACGATGAGTCTGATCAGAAAACTGTTAGACAAATTATCAAAAGAATTTTCTAAATCCATCTGATGAGTATAATCCTAAGTGGTTATACGAAACAAGTTGAGATATTTTTTTACTTGTAATGGAAATTTCAAAACTAGAAAAAGAATTGGTGCTTATGTCACCAAAACCAATTTACATAAAACAGACAATGCACAAAGTAAAAGTCAACGAAGTTTTATCTCGAAGCATTGAGAGAACTTTGAAAAAAATCAAAGGACGAATCGACTCTGAATTATCCGAAGTCGGACAATTAGAGGAAGATGAATATATCAAATTCAGAATAGATCGAAAAGCAAAAACAATTAACTCTTTAGAATTTTTTGAAGAGGAAATTGAAACGGTTGGATTAGATGTAGTATGTCTAATTGATTGTAGCGGATCAATGAGAGATGTACAAAAACAAATGAGGAATATAACCGCAACAATAATCAGAGCACTTGAAAAATGTGACTTTGTAAATTTCAAAGTGCTAGCCTTTTCAGGTCACGCAAAAAAATATCAGGGTTATCTTGACGAGATAAAAACAGTGCACGAAGCTGGAAGAATCCAAGCTAACGATTCATGTGACTGTGAAGTTTGTACAAAAGAACCACTTCCTCACTACCATGACATTCATAATTTGGCAGTAGATGAAGCTTGCAGAATCTTGAAAAAATCAGACGCAAGCAAAAAACTAATGCTTATGGTAACTGATGGATTTCCAGAAATCAATCACAATGGTTATAGAGTCGATCCTGAAATAAGAACTAGTCTTTTCAAAAAATCGATTCAACAATGTCACAACAATGACATTGAAACCTTTGCGTTATTCTATACGCATATTTCTCACACTGTAAAAATAATGCGTGAGATATTCAAAGGAAATCTTTATCAGACTGCGGACTTTAGCGATGTTGAAACAAACTTTGTTAAGAAATTGATAAAGACCGTTGACAGAATGAATGACTAAACCATAACTGATGAGGGTTTAATACCCGAAACAATTTTTTTGTCTTATGGAAAAAACAATAGAAGATCAAATCATAGACAGTATTGTGCACGACTGTATAAATGCACAAAATAAAATCAAAGAAGGTGACTTTGTGCGTGGAAAACAATTCCTAGAAAATGGAATTTATAACGCACAATACTTACTAAGGAAACTAGATGAAAATCTAGAAAAAGAATTTCTTCAATCAATGGTTGAAGAGGAATTGAAAAATGAATAGAGCAATCAATATCGTCAACATTATTGGACTTGAAAAATTCGATGGTGATAACTATTGGTTAAGACCTTTCCACAACGGAAGAGAAAACGGTATGGCAATAGTCGTACCAGCTAAAGGGTTATACAAGAATAAAATAATCGCCTTTGCAGAACACCGCAACAATGATAGTGTAACCTCTATCTATGTTGGTGATCAAAGCCAGTTTTCTGACGATGGAACTTTGTTTCCTTCTGATGAAACCATGTGGTATTGTGCAAAAAATATACACAGTGCCGTAACAAAAATCCAAGATGAGATGAAAGGCTCAATAACTCGAAGGTGTATAACCATTGAGTGAGCACTTGGATAACCTCATGCAAGAAGAGTCTAAAAAAATCGCCTTGCAAATGTACGATGAATTGAAACTAGATTTTCAATTCAAGGACATTGATCTTGCAAATCAGATTCAAGCTGACTTGTACAAAGTCGTCAAGAAACATTCCGAACGAGAAAATCTAAGCGGAAAAGAGATCGGTAAAATTGTAAAACAGTTTTACCTCAACGTCTTGGCACAGATAGCAAATGTAAATCTTGAACAGGACTTGAAAGAGCAAAAAGAAAGTGCACAAAAAGATCTTAGATGATCAGTAGAATCAAATAGGGTTATCCCTTTTGACTACAAATGGTCAATGAAGAAACAGCCCATGCAGTCGATATGGTATTTTCGACTTTGGTTAGATCCATGAAATCACATGGAAAGAAAAATCTAACCTCAGAAGATCTTAACACATTGGCAAACATGGCTATGAAAGATAAGAAAACTGACGTATCAGCAGGCGACAAAAAAGTTGTACAATTTGTTTTACAAGCTTTGTCAAATTCCATGAGTGAACATGAAGAGAATAGTATAACCGTTCCTCAACTGGAAGCACTGTTGAAAATCAACAAGGAAATAAAATAAAATGGAACGTACCATAATTCCAAAAGACTGTTGCCTATGTGACGTCTGTAACGCACAACTTACAGACGAGAAATTCATAGCAACGTCTGACAGTTGGTGGCATGAAGGTTGGTTATACTGTGCTAAATGTAAAGCAGAGTATAACCCATCTATGCCACTGGTGATGGTCATAAAGAAAGGTGATGATATTTCTCACACCGATCTTGCAAAGCCGATGATTTTTGAATCATTCGACTAATCCATCTGACGAGTATAATCCAAAGGGTTATACGAAACCTTAATTTTTTTTGGTCATGGAACATAAAAACAGAATACAACAATTCATGCACTGTGGAAAGTGTCTTGAAGAATTAGACAGACTACAACGAGAAGATGAAGAAAAATATCTTCCAATATCACCTAGAGCCTTTGCAGAAATTGAAGTAGGCTTTACAAAAAAAGGCTTTCAAATTTGGTGCAAACGACATGAGATCAATATTGCAGACTTTGATCTTATGGGAAATAAGGTGGCGGTTATACAATGAGTACGATAGAAAAAGTTATCTATCGTATAGAAATTCCTACGGAAGATATGGTTGAGGGATTGCCAACAAAACTAAACCGATTCTTAAATGAATTAGGTTATGATTTTGAGATAATCGACTCAGAGGGATTTGAGGAAGATTGACAGAGCAACAAGCAGACACCTGTGATATGTGTCACAAAAAAGAAAAAGAAAATCCCGACATGGAAATCTGGAGCTGTTATACTCTTTGTACAAAATGTGCAGACAGAGTTTCAGAATATATAACCTGTCAAGAACCATAACTGATGAGGGTTTAATACCCGAAACAATTTTTTTGTCTTATGGAAAAATCAATAGAACAGATCAAAGGAATACCACCAAGTTTTGACAACGTGGTCTTGGACATTGAGTCAAGTTATATGACTCTTGCAGAGATACAAGATCACACCGACAATGATGGTGGACGATGGGAAGGCAACACATTTGTCTGGACTAACCCTGAATACAGAACCGAAGAGGGTGAATCCGTTGGCGGTGAACGTATGGTTGAATCATTCGACTTCAAATATAACCTACCTGATGAGTCCTGAATGGACGAAACAATTTTTTTGTCGTGGGTAATAACCTAAAGTCCGACAAAGTTGATGAGAGTTCGGAAGTCAAAACGTCAACAAACACAACAGTATTAGACTTGAATGAAAGCCTAGATGAGAATATGTCAATATGGTATGACAAAGACGATGAAGATCGAATGTGGATCTATGTCGACATACTTGAAAAAGGTATAACCATGACAATGAGTTACTGGGAATTTCAAAGTTTTGTACAGAACCTAGAGATGGCAAACTTCAAAATCTCAAAAGTCAAAGAGATTGAAATTGAAGAGTCATGCGACTGTGACAAGTGCGTAGAAAAAAGAAAAGGTCAGTAGAATCAAATAGGGTATAACCTATTTGACTACAAATGACAAACAAGAATATGGAAAAGATATACGACATGGCTTGTAACCAACTAGATCAGACAAGAAGTTCATACGCAGTATTGGAATCATTGAAAAATGGTTTTAATGACGGATTGATTTTTAAAATCCAATGCGACATGGACGAGTCTTATGAGGAAGCTAAAGTCTTAGTAACTATGTTAGAAGATGAGCTCCCAAACAGAGGTAGCAACTAATGGAAGCATACTGTTTCAGGTGTAAGAAAAGTTATACCGAATACCCTGCCTTATCCAGAAGGGATAACTCAACAGATATCTGTTCAAGATGTGGCAACGAAGAAGCCTTGAACGACTTTGCGAAATTGGATAACATTCCAATAGAAAATCTCATAGTCGAAAAAGAGTTCCATGAGAAAATTGGTGCAGACTATCAGGTATGGCTTGAATGGAAACACAGTTTAGAGAAAGAGGAATCCAATGACTGAGCCCGACATAAACGGACGTCACAGGCTTGAAATTCATATCAAGTTTGCAGGCGACTGGTTGACAATGGCTGAGATGGATAACGTGCATAACGAGGAATTGTTAAGATCCATAAAATTTCTGTCAAAAAGACTTACCGATGGAATGGAACCATTTTATCGGGGCGAAGGACTTGGCGAATTAGTAGCTGGTACGCTTGACAAGAACGGTATGCTAAAAGGCAGTGAGCCTACAACAACCTTTGGTGATTGATTGCGTTATATCAAAAAATATTCCGTAAAAGAATGGAATAGATTTGACATTGACACACAAGAAATACTTTGTACAAAATATAATGTCACGTTGACAGACTTTCTTACAGTTGACGAGATAAAAATAGCAAAGAAAAAAGCCACAAGGGAAAAACAGATCAGAGTGATCAAAAGAATAGGTCACATAGGGGGGGTAATTGCCTTACAAAGTTATCTAGCATTGAAGGCTTACAACTCAAAGCCAGTCAAGAAAAGAAAAAGAAAAAGAAAGTCAAAAAAAGACGATCCCTTGTTCGGCTTGACAGGGAAAAGTTAATACCAGTCGATACCCATAAGTTAATTCTTAGGGTACGACAGATGGAAAAGAAAACTTATTCACATTATCCTAATCTTAAAAGATTAGGCAAACAAATTCCGCTTAGCGGATATGCCATAAGTCATACGAATAGAAATATTCCAGTTGATGATATAACCGAGTTAATCGGCTATGACATACTAGAGCCATTTTTTGCTCGAAGGATTGAAGGGAAAAAAATACAATCCCGTATTCGTAATGAAAGATTGACAGAAAAAAGAAGGCTTGAAACAGCAGAGAAATTCTTTGCACAATTTACTGAATCTCAAAAAGAGCACTATGATAAATTTGTCATAGAGTATAACACACTTTTTGACAACCAAGAATTTGCAAAGGCAAAAAGAAAACTTAGTGTATTTAGAACATGGTTATACCTTGAAAGATACCCTGAGAAAAAAGCAGAACGTAGGGAACAAAGTAAGAATCGTGCAAAGGGAATAGCAAAATCTCTCAAAGAATGTTCCCATGTGGAATGTAATTTGTGCGGAATTATTCTAGAGAATAACCCAAATCAAAAACGCAGACACGCAACCTTTCACAGTACGGCACAGCGTGACGGTAGAAATACCACACAGGGCAGGGTAGTCTGGAAGCCAAGCGAGGGTTATACCAAATGAAGTGCAAACTTTGTGGCAAGACAACACAGTCTGGAACCAAAAACAGAGTACACTCATGGGTTCATTCACAGCACTGTCCACAGTGTCACTACTTGGGATTCAGAACCGCATACTCAAACTTTGGAAACCAACACAAGAAGAGGAATGGAAATGGTAATGGTGTGTAAGGGCAAGTGTGAAGATCCAATATACGAGCCACGAAAACTGGTTCGTTTTTTGGAAACGTCACCATACGTCAAGTGTACTAGATGTTGTATCTACCTAAAGTATGAAGGGTTATACTGTCCATGTTGTGGGATCAGAGTTTCCAAACGTGCCAAAAATTCCATATCGAGAAGAAGATTATGAGGTGCAGAACTTGTGGAAAATCTCAAAAGATAGGCAAAAAAAGGCACTGTTGGGAAGCCAGTAATCAGTGTGCACTTTGTCACTATCTAGGGAAGAGGTCAACTGGTCGAGGTTATATAGTTTCTTAGGTAATCAAAATCGTTGACTAAAAAATATCATCGTTGTAAAAAATGTAGAACTAACGATCCTACTTCTTCTTAGACTTTTTTTTGTAAGTCTTTGGAATGTTTCTTTTGTAAGCCTTACGGCAGTGACCTTTAACCGAAGTCATACTATTTCTTTCTCTTCGGCTTTGCCTTGAAGTGAGGTTTTACTTTAGTATGTCCTTTGTTATGTGCTTTGTTTCCTTTTTTAAACGGCATTATAATTTGTACAAAAAGGTTATACTATTTAAAAATAGTGTAACCTACCATGCTTCCTTGACAGTTTCAAGCGTGGCTTTTAAATAGTGATCAACGGTCATGCTTGGCTTTGCGTGCCTAAGTTGTTTTGATATAACTGGTATTGACGAAGCCTTTTCACCATACATTCCACTTAGCATATCTTTGCCGACAGTTTTTCTAAAGATGTGTAACTTTGTTTTTTCACCTGAATCTTTTTCATGTACTTGCCAAGCCTGAATGTCAAGATCCTTACCCATTCTTTGTAGCCATACCCAAGCGGTACCATAGGATAACCCATCAAACAGTCTGCCACTTTCCTTAGTGTCTAGCCAGTCACCCAGTTCGCTTATGAAAATATTTGGTATGTGAGCATAGTCAGCCTTTTTTGTTTTTGTCTTACCAAGAAATATTTCTCTGTCAGATAGGTTAAAACTTTCTTTCTTTAGATAAATTCCTTCACTTGGTCGTAACGCACAGTAGTATAATATTCGTAACAGCATAACAACGTCCTCGTCATTCCATTTTCTTATACCAAGTTGAGGAATATAATCTTGGATTCTTTGAAAAGTTTCAGGGGAAATATAATTTATTTTATCTTGCATTAGAATACTCTAGCTTTTTTACCATGCTTACATTTTGTCTTGCCACAAGCTGGACAACGTTTGCCAGTTGATACTTTGTGATTGGTTACACCATAACCATAGTCAGATCCCATAGGCATATCAGCATACACCTATACTGTTAAGATATAACCCAAATGAAACACCAACGGCACCGCCCATAACGCCATAGAATATTAATAATTTTTTAAGTTTAGAACGTTTAACTTGAACCAAGTCTTGTGCTGGTTTAATATCAGAATCCCATCTTCCCATATTGGTTATACTAATTGAGGTTATATTTAAGGCTTAAAAACCGTATGGTTTATCCGTACACTTTAGTATTTAAGTACCGTAAATTAAGGTACGTCTTTGAATCCATGATCAACCTCAAGTGTATCAGGTGCTTGGAATTTATCGTTACTGCAATCGTCAGCGTATAACTTGTGAAGTTTGATATGTTGATCTTCAGTCAGATCATTATGGTTTGGATAGCCATAGTTATCAACACTTAGCATATAGTATAATATTTTTTCACAGTTCCACGAATGGAAAAATTCCATCTCTTGTTCGTTGATAGTCCAAGCCGTAAGAATAATCGCACCAATTATACCCATCACAATAAAGCCAGTGTTTTTATGCAAAAATCTTTTCCATGCTGGAAGCTTCTCATATTTTCCGTTATATTTTTTATCAGTCAAGTCCTAATCTCAGCTCCTTGTTGTTTTGTATTGCGTTATATAACCAATTCTGATAGACTAACGCTGGGGAATCTTTCCAGTTCATATCGTTGTGAGGTGTAGGTTCCTGATGAACAACAGTAGTTTCCAAGACTTCTATTTCACCGTTACAATTATTGACAGCATATTCAACAGCCTGTGTAATCAGTTCAATGTCAGGTGCTACGATTATCTTTTTACAGTTTGGTGTCTGTTTGAAATTTTCCCATGTGGTATAACTTGCCTGATCAAAACTTCTTGAATTGTCAGAACCAATTACAGACAGTGTTGTAAACTTGCTTGCCTGAATTTCAATGGCGATTGACTTTGATTGGAACGGTGCGTCTGGATCAACCATGATCAAGTCATAGTTATCTTCGGTTTCATAGAATTTCCAATGCCTGTCCATGATACCGACACGCTTAATGTCATAACCCATGTCAATAAAATGACCTGAAGCAGTAGGGTTTGTAGTGTCAAACAGTTCAGCCAACTCACGATAGGTAGGGCAGTTGGTGTATAACCCATACTCAATCATGGTCTGACAGTTTTTACTCAGACTGATTGACACGTTGGTATATCTGTCAGGATTGGAATTTGCCTTTTCAATTTTCTCAAAGTCGCCTTCCATTTTTTCTAACAACACTTTGGCAGTTTCCATATCATGTTCCAACAGGTCACGTTCTATCTCAATGTCTTTAAGTTCACGATATTGCTCACGCCATAGATCTTTGCTTTCTAAATATTTTGCATAGTAGTGTGTTTTCATCGCCACCTTTTCCTCAAGTTCATACTTGTTATCCCATGCCTTAAATTCAATAAACAACAGGTTAAGTTTAATCGATACGTCAGTATAATCTGATCCCAAATTCTCAAACTCTGCTTCCAGTTCTGCAACCTTTTCTGTCTGTTCGTCAATGTCAATCTGCAAGTCAGTGAGTGCGTCAGCGTTGCCTAACATCATTAAAAGTATAACTTCAATCATCTGCTATATCACCCAAGTACCAAAAATGTTTTTGTGTTTGGTGTTTATACTGTTCATCTTCATCAAACATCTCACCGCACAATTTACATCTTTTCCAGTTATATTTCATAACGCACAACCTCTCGTCTGTGCCTAGCCGTTTTACTTCTTGATTGAAATCTCAAATGAGAGTTGAAACAATTTGGATTAGGACACATCGTTAACTTTAATTCCTTCGGATAAAGTTGATTACATTCCATACAGATTGACTGAGTATTGTAATCTATTCGTGGTCTAGCCATGCCCTTGTATAACTTTCAATATTGTATTATATAAGGTTAGTGAATGTATGATGATAAATGATACACTTCCAATTCACAAAGTCGCATACAGGTTCCGCATAACTGTGACTCTAAACAACTGTCACTTCTTCTGCACATATTTCTGACCACTATGGCACAGTGTTTACATCTCATCGACTCTGATCACCTGTATATTTCATTCCAAAATAATGACACTTTCCACACTGTTGTGACTGTACCCAACAGTGATATTTTTGAGTGACCTTTACGACTTTGCCACATAACAAACATCTCATAACTCTGTCTGCCTTCCTGTTTCTTCAGGCTCTTCTTCTACAATCTTTTCACTTATGTTTGAAATAATGTTTGAGCCATACTTGATAGAATAACCCTCGTTTTTCATAGTGCTAATTAATGTGTCTAGTGATATTTTTTCACCAGTTACTTCCTTGTATTTTTTCAACACTCTGCTTGCTGGAAACTCAACCAAACTCTCATCACTGAGTTCATAATATTTGTCAAGGAAGGTTATCTCAGGCGACTGAATACCTAGCCATCTTTTTGCAAGTGCCTTTGGATTCTCATACTGACATTCTTCTTCCTTCAAATTTACCAAGTATGATAAAATTTTTTCGCCTTCAGTATTGACGACCTCTTCGGCAAAAGAGTCATTGGCTTCAAAGGGTTCAGTACGGGTATTGGCGATAAGGGATAACCTTTGGGTAAACATTGGATTCCTTTCCTTCTCTGGAATCTCAGGTAGGTAGTTGCATGATCCCCATATCTTTAACTTGTTTGTAAATGTAGAATTGGCTTGATTGAATCCCCTTATGCTTTGCTTGTGTTCGCCTGCAACGGATTTGATAATTGAAAAGTCCTTGAACTTGTCAGGCATATCCTGAAAGACCAACAGTCTTTTGTTTTTAATTTTTGATCTTGTTGCACGATCATTGATAAAGTCTGCAACAGTTGTTGTAAAATGATATTCATCGCCCAAGATCATTCCTAGAATTGTAAGTCCAGTTGATTTTCCTACTGCCGACTGACCATGTATAACCGAAATCTTTGCGTCCATTCTGCTTTTAATAATTGATCTCAGTCCAGCCTTTACCACTTGGTGCTGATCAAGTTTAATGTCACCAAACATTACTTCCAAGAATTTTGTTGGCTCTGCATTTTCAAGATAGTTATACTCTTTGAATCCCATGTCTGCAATCTCTTCTGTTTCAATTAACTTTCTTTGTGACAGTGAATAGACACCGTTCTTGAAAACAATCAGATCAGGATTTGTTTCAGGCATTTTGTCTGCAAGATTTTTTACTTTGAATAATATGTCCTTGTAGTTTGCTTCAGTCAGTACTGGATAAAGCACCTGTAAATCTCTTCCAAGATCCTTTGTTATATCTTCCAAGAAACCGTTCTCTGCTTCGTAAAGCAAACCAAGATCAAGATCAGAATATAACTTTCTTTCTTCAAGTAATGACTGTGCTATTTTTACAGTGTCAACATCGCCACCGCCCCCTGATGGTCGTCCTTCTTTCAAAGGTGATCCGTTCAAGATGGCGTCATTAAGTTTGGTTAATACATTTTCCCAAGTCCTTCCAGAATAGGTGTCAGACACAACCCACTTGTTATAAATTTCCTCTACAACTGGTATTGCCCTTTCAAGTATAACATCTCTTTCTAGGTTTTCTTCAAGTCCGTTTGTAAGACATTGTATTCCAGCATTGTAAAAGTAATCGTTTGAAGTTCCTTTGGTCGGAACCTTTCCTTCCTTGAATCTATCTCTCATGTGTTTGTGTGCTGATCTGTTTGAATCTCTTTTTGGTGGACTAACCTTGCAAGACTTACAAACAAAGTCAATAAAATCATGTATGTCTTTCTTGAATTGAAAGTCAATAATACTTGTCTTTTCTGGAATCTTATAGTAAACTCTGTTGCCAGTTTTCTTATCTATTAAATCTGAACCAGCACCAACACAGTAATGCTCATAGCCTTGAATCTCAATGATCTGTTTGTTTTGCTCAATGGCATAGTCATATAACATTACTTTCTTAATATCACCAAGCAATCCCTTCACTGGAATATGCCAGCCGTTAGGCGTTTCAATAACCATTCTGCCGTTTGCAATATTCTCTTCAGCAAATGACCTGTAATTTTCCTTATGATCCAAGTCGATGATACAAGTTCCAGCCCCCTTGATTGGAATATAACCATAGTTTTCATCTACACTTATTGGTTGATCAGGCTGAGTTCTTTGCGAATCATATCTGGAATCTGCACCCTTTGGGTTAGCATAACTGTCTGGATATTTTGGTATTGGAAAACAGTTGAAGCCATTGGCTCGAAGTATGCGGATAAGTTCCTC
>Ga0233412_10001190_pt1 | contig 13950 bp, 21 predicted proteins | sample Na_anoxic_4_MG_FD_180667 | JGI IMG/M metagenome (GOLD analysis project Ga0233412, IMG submission 180667) | Seawater microbial communities from Saanich Inlet, British Columbia, Canada - Na_anoxic_4_MG | ecosystem: Environmental > Aquatic > Marine > Inlet | place: Canada: British Columbia...
AGCAAATTGCATAGCATAGAATTGGTATTATGGCAAGAAAAATAAGAAATCAAAAAACATCAAGAAGAAGTATACTCGCAGGACAAAAAGGGTTATCAGCGGACAAAATAAAAAAAATATTTGGTTCCGCCCCCCGAACATCCCCCAGAGCTGCGGTAGACAGGATGGAAAGAATACAAAGAAAGCATTTAAGGAATAAGGGAGTAAATAAAGAAATGGTTCGTCATATAAAGAAAAAAAATACCCCAACTAACAGACAGCATTCCCCAACACCAATACCCACACAGCCCGTACATGTGTATGATAAGGCGGATGTTGAAGAAAGAATGAGAATTGAAGCTTTAAATCATAATAGAATCTGCTATATCAATCAACCAGTTTCAATTAGAGAAATACTTTTCTCAGAACCAATAGCACGATATTATCATGAACTTGGTTATAAAGTAGTATGGCCACTAGAATCTGTGTATTCTGGAATGAACAAACATTCCGATTACATTATGTTTATAGATAAAAGAAACATAAAGTTGAATTTTGGGCATAAAGATTTTAACAACATGCAGGATTCTCTTATTGTGCCTTTAAAATATTCTAATGAGTTAAAAGGAGTCTCGGTAAAGCACAAAATGAAGAGCAAATATGATTTGTGGAATATGCCTATAAATAAATGGCAAGAAGCAAATTGGAAAAGAGATAAAAAATCAGAAAATAAGCTCTTCCACAGTATTCTTAGACTAAAAGATGGAGAAAAATACAACTTAGTTTGTGAATTCTTAAATAGAGATTTTAGTAAACGAATTAACATAGAAACAGGTAATGACCTCAAAAATGTATATGTAGAAAAAATATCAAACTTCACGCTTTTGGATTGGAGTAAAATAATAGAAAATGCTACAACAATACACACGGCACCCAATGCTCTCATATATTGGATTGAACTCTTGAACCTTAAAGATAAAGAATTTCACTTACATCTTAAGGGACAAGATGCATTTGGAGAAGTCCCTTTTAAAACCAAATATAAAATTCATAACGTATAAGATATCTTCTTAGAATTTAGGCCAGAGAAATAAATGAAAATAGGATTATTAATAACTTTATTTGATAGACCAGAGTATCTTAAAAAAACACTTGAGAGCATTAAAAATAGCTACTTGCCAGATGATTTAACTATTGTTCTTTTGGATGATTGTAGTACAAACAAAAATACTATAAACATATTCAATAATTTTAAAATAGACAATGTTCCAATTGTAAGATTAAAAAATAGTAAAAATGAAGGGATAGCCAACAACATAAAAAAAGGATTTGACTATCTTCACAAAAACAATTTTGACATTCTTGTTAATTTAGACCCAGATGCCTTGGTTAAACCTTATTGGTTTACTTTGTTATTAGATTTGCTTTCTTATTTCCCCCATTCCGTCATTACTGGATTTAATACTCCCGCCCATGAATCTACTGGAATCTTTGAAACATATCACACTAAAAAGAGTATTGGTGGAATTAACCTAATGTTTAACAAAGAACTTTGGCCAAAATTGAGACTTAAAATAAACAATTCTCAATGGGATTGGGACGTTTCCAAAATGTTGAAAAATGATAACACATTAATGATTGCCACTTCTCCGTCTGTTATTGCTCACATAGGGGAAAATAGTTCTATGGGCCATAGAGGTGTAGATGCAAGTGATATGTGGGTTGATGTTAATTATTTTAATGGCTTTAAAACAGATATTAACAGTTATTTCCAACACATATTCTGTATTAATTTAGACCGGAGAAAAGACCGATGGAGAATGTGTCAAAAGGAATTTCAAAAACATAAAATATATGATGTAAAAAGAATATCCGCAGTAGATGGTCGTGATATTAAAGAAGATACAAGTTATAAGCATAAAGCTCAAATGGGTTGTTCGTTGAGTCACGCTAAGGTTCTTGAGGAAATGATAAAACAAAAATGGAACACCATTCTTATTTTAGAAGATGACTTGTTATTTGTAGATAATTTCTATGAGTTATTTTCTGAATCTGCGAGTCTAATCCCAGAATTTGATATGCTTTATTTTGGGGGCAGTGATAGAAAAGCTCCAGAGAAAATAAATGGGATAATATCTAAAGTTACATGTACAGCAACAACCCATGCATATGCCATAACGTTGCCTTTTGCTAAAAGAATACTTCCAGAGATACGCAAATTGAAGAAGCCTGTAGATGATTTATATATTGATTATCAAAAGAAAAATAGGTGCTATATATTTAAACCACATCTAATAAAACAACGACCAGATTATAGTGATATTGAGATGAAACAAATAGATTATACAGGAATGATGTAATGGGTAAAAGAATACAAATGTCCTATCTCGGCAGATTTGGAAGATTTGGGAATCAGTTATTTCAGTATGCTTTTGCAAAATCTTATGCAGAAAAATATAATTGCACATTAGAAATACCAAAAAATTGGGTAGGAAGAAAAATATTCAAAAATATTGACGACCCTCCTATCAGCAACCCACTTCCAAAAACAAAATTAGACATAATACCATGGGGACGTAAAAATATAGACTTATTTGGATATTTTTGTGCTCCAGAATTCGTCCAATTCTTGACTCGTAAAAAATTGAAAAAATGGTTCCAAATAAAAGACAAATGGACTGATTTATTTCCTAAATCTGAAAAATATTTAGCCGCCCATTTAAGACGTGGTGATTATACAACCCAATTTAGCTTTCTATATTGTACTGTATCCAAGAAATCATATTTAGAAACTATTTCACGGTTCAAACTTGACAAATATAAGGTAAAATGGGTGTCTGAAAACAATAAAAAACAACATCCTTTATGTGAAAAAGAAAACATATCTTTTTTGCCCGACTTCATAACTCTTTTAAATGCGGATGTAATTCTAAGAGCAAATTCATCTTTCAGTTTTTGGGCTGCTGTCTTATCTGATGGCGAAGTGTATAGTCCAGTTGTTAAAAAGAAAACTGGAAAGAACGATGTGGAATTTGTTAGAGGTAATTATCCAGCTATGCTGTTAGACCCTAAAGGTGGCACACCAGCTACTCTTGGAGACCTTTTTATAGAGGAAGAATAATGGAAATTGGAAGATGGCTTAAAGATAACGCAGAACACTTAAGGTATGAATATGACCTTAACCCTAATAGCGTGGTTCTTGATATAGGTCTATACAAAGGAGACTTCGCAGCCAGAATACATAAAAAATATAAATGCAAAGTTATAGGTTTTGAGCCAATTAAAAAGTTTTATGAACAATCTAAGAATAGGTTCGCAAACAACCCTAAGGTTAAAGTATATCATTGCGGAGTAGGCGACAAGGATGAAACAATAGAAATTTCTATAGACAATGATGCGTCTAGTGCGTTTAAAGATAAAGGTAATAAATGTGAAGAAGTCAAAATAATTTCTATTAACACGATGCTTGAAGAAAACAATATTCATAATGTAGATTTGTTGAAAATAAATGTAGAAGGATATGAATACGAAATCCTAGATTCTATTTTGGAAAATGATATAGTTAGTATATTTAGAAACATACAAGTTCAATTTCATAATTTTGTACCTAATGCAGAAGAAAAAAGAAAACGAATAAGAAATCGCCTTTTAGAAACTCACTATCTAACTTATGATTATAAATTTGTTTGGGAAAATTATGCTCTATGATAAATCTATTACAAGAAAAAAATACTTTTAGTAATAAGGCCATTATATCAACAGACTCAGACCCTTATTACTACTTCTTCCTTCCTCTTGTTGCTTTGATGTGGACCAAAATGAAATATCAAGCCAATATATTTCTAGTGGGAGAAGAAAAATATTGGCTTAATGGATATAGAAAATTCATCATAGATGAAACTCTCAAAAATGGCGGAAATGTACACCTTATAGACACAGGGAGCAAAGAGAGAAAACAAATCCTAAAAGGATATGGAGATGGTGTTATAGCACAAGTTTCTAGATTCTTGCCATTTCAAATGAAAGGAATAAAAAACACAGATTATTGCCTTACCAGCGATATAGATATGATTCCTTTAGATAAAGATTGGTTCTATCAAGGAGGAAGAAGTAAGCCAGATATATTTTATGCAAATGGATATAACCATACTCGATACGCTGTTTGTTATCTAGGAATGAAAAGTGAAGTTTGGAAACAGGTTGTAAGCATAAAAGACGAAAATATTTACCAAACAATAAACAAGATGCTGGTTGGACTTCCACGTAATTCTTCTAAACGAAGAGAGTGGGGATATGATGAAACATGGTTATATAAAAAGATAAGAAAATTCCCACAATACCCTCATTCGTTTAACATGATAGATAGACGTATTTATAGAAATCCAAGATTTAAGCATGGAATGCATGGAACTCCTGAACTTCTTCCCGAAGGAAGGTTAGATAGGTCTAATTGGAATTTTAATGAGGACACTGTAGGATTGATAGACGCACATTGCAAAAGACCCGGTTTTTCTCCAGCTAATTGGCCTGAGATTAAAAAACTTATGAAAAAATTTATTACCCCAGAGGAACTAAATTCAATTCAAAGGTATTACGATGCCTTTATTGAACGTCACAATTATGTATAAAGCTAAGATATTCAATGGACATTGGTTGGAGAAAAGAAAGTTGTGGTTTCACAAACCAATAAATATTTATAATAGTCTTGCCTCTAACCCAGATGAAAACAAGATTAACGTGCTTAATTTATGTGGAGAACCAGAAACATCAAGAGGAGCATCTAATAAAAAGGTATTAGAATTTGGAAAAAAATATAATCTAATTATTTCATGGGATGAAGAAATCTTGAGCAAGTGTGATAATGCCAAATTCATGCCATTTGGCACTACATGGATAAAAAGAAAAGATTGGGGATTAAAGCCTAAAAATTTTGGAGTAACTACTCTATGCAGTTCAAAGAAAAATACGCTTAACCATAAAAAACGTCATGCTTTGTGGAATAGGCAAAAGGAAGTTAGAGTTGAACATGTTTTTTGGAACAGTTCTCAGAAAAAACTTTTAGATATTGATAATAATCCCGTTCTTGGCGGACAGACTTTCAATAAAATAAAAATGATGAATTCTCAATTCCATATTGCAATAGAAAATGTTTATGAAAACAATTATTTTTCAGAAAAGTTAATTGATTGTCTAATAACAGGAACAATTCCGATTTATTGTGGGTGTACTAATCTAGAAAAGTACTTTGATACTAGAGGGATTATTCAAGCCCAAACAGTAGATGATATCATAAAGACATGCAACTCTTTGACTCCTTCTTTGTATGAAGATTTGAAAGATTATATTAAAGTTAATTTTCATTTGGCACATGAATATGCTAATAATTTTTCTTCTAGGCTACACTCGATGATTCAACAACATTTAATGGGTTAAATGATATGAAAAGAATATTTTATGTATGCAGTTATGGCGGAAGTGGTTCTAAGATGCTATGTAGTTATTTAAACAATTTTGGTATCACCTATCATATCCATTCTAATTCTCCTCCCAACAAATTAACTCATGTAGGAGGGAAAAATACTTATCATGAATGGTTTAACAATAAAGAAATACCAACACAAAAGTTAAAACTATACAATGTAATTTATATTTATAGGAATCCCGCTGACGCTATATTAAGTAGATTTTGGACGCCATCCCATTTAAAACATATACAAGCAGATGAAAATATTACTATAAAGAATGTTACAGATAGTAAAAATGATTTATATAAAATAGAAGAATTTTATAATAACTATACTACACCTAACAATAGAAATTATAAAATTTATTGTGTTAAATACGAATCATTCTTTGATAATATTGAGGAATTTAATAATGTGTTGAATTTGTCTAATGACAAAAAACATTTACCAACTAAAAAAGAAAGTCCATATTTTTGGGGAACCACCAAGAAAAAAGATACAAATACTCGTGAAAAATTATCATCTATATACAATCTGTTAATAGATAAAATGAATAAATCACCGTTCATTAAAATTGTTTAAACGGACATGATTGTAATAATTTATCAGTATCTATATTGACCTCATAAGGGTTGTTATCTATAAATTTAATTATATCCTCATAGCATGTTAGTTCATTGATAATAGATTTGTCAAATTCACGATTAACAGATAAGAAATAATCTCTAAATTTAAATCCTTTACCAACGACCTTATCAGATAATTTGACCCACATTGCGGGTATGTTATAAGAGTCAGCTAGTATAATCCCATGTAACGAACTAGATATAATCCTTTTGCATTCGCAAACTTCATCTACAAAATTAAATATGGGATTGTTTTTCCCTTTTTGAGTTATGTCAATTATCTTAATTTGTTTATTATTACTAATTTTACTTAGAAGAGGAGGTTTTTTGTCTATGTAATGTGGTATTATTCCTAATTCATATTTTTTCTCTATATTAGGTTTATAAAATTTAGAAAAAAGAATAGCTGGGTCTCCGTAAACCTCTGGGCAATTAATTCCTAATTTGATAAGTATTTTTCTTGTTAGCGGCCCTCTGACGGCACATATAGAATGTGGCGGGGAACTTGGTTTCATTCCTGAGTTAATACAACCAGTGCCCCATACTATGCTTTGTTGGTTAACCCATTTCATAACACTACCACAGATTACAAAATGAAGTTTCTTTAGTGGGTTTTTAAATACGAAAAGTTCTGGGTCGTTATTAGAAATGAATTTGTACAAAGTAGGGCTAATAGCATCACCCCAATTAAACATGGTATTTCCCGGCCCCCCCTTTGTCCAACATCTTATTTTATTTACGAAGTCTTTGTTGATGCTCATATATCTTCTTCTTTTCTATTTCTATTTCTTTTATAAGTGATTTTTGTTTTTCGGGAAACGCTTCAATCATACTGCATAAATAATTTACATGAGATTGTTTTGGGTTTATTTCAGATTTAAACTCTCCAACAGACAAAGAAAGGTCATGGGCAATAGGAGGGGTTATGGTAAAATGTTTATGTTTTGAGGCTACAACTTGATGTACATACACATCAGAAGTGTTCCTTATTTTTAAAGAACTAACTTTTAGCGAAAGAAAGAGAGATAGCATAGCATGGGTTTGACATTTTTTTCATTTTATTAAATCCAATGGTATATTTTTTTTTTGTTAATTTACCTTTGGTCTTTGCTCTTCCGTATCCTAATCTAAACAGGACGGGGTTATCAAGGTTGACACCTTCATTCAACATCCATTCATTTGAAAATATTTGAGAAACAACTTCATTAGAAGATTTGGTAAAACACAAATCGTCTTCACAAATTAGTGTTAGCAAATTATTTTGCTCCACAATGGTCTCCCATACAGAAATATGAGACAGCCAATTCCCAATTTGTCTTTTAGATAATAATTCCTTAGAAGTCTTTTTCAATTTTCCACTTTTAACTAATTTTTCTACTTTTTTAGATGTATTGCCATTAACAGCTTCTATAAAATCATATTGATTTTTATCTACTTTTATTTTTTCAAATTCTTTAATCATATGTTCTTTCCTAGCAACACATGATTTCATATTTATACAATAAATATGGTCAAAGAAATCGAATCCTGTTTTTGTTTTCATATAATTATATATTCAAGTTGTTTTGACAAAAGAGTAATTCTTGTTCTTTAACAAAACATCATCTGAAAAAATATCAATCACTTCCCAATCAGGCAACATTATGCACAATTCGTCAAGAGTCTTTTGCCCTTCAAAGTGTTTGGTATTGCAATATTCTGTGAATAAATATCCTGTGTGTTTAAGAGCGTTTCTACCGCCCCTAATTAAATCGGCCTCTGCCCCCTGCACGTCTGCCCATATGAAATCAATATGGTCTAAGTTATGTTCATCAAAAAATGTATCTAGTGTACATATGTTTATTTCTATTACAGCAGCTACTTTTCTCCATTTTCTCAATTCTTCCAGTATCTTTGTGGGGGAATGAAGAGATGACCCAGCAGTGAATAATTTCCCCTGTTTTGTAAATCCACCAGACAGATGGAAAGACGTTACTCCATCTTTGTCCCCTATGGCTTTTTCTATAATAGGTATGTTTTTTTCTTTATAGAAAGTATTTAGTTTAAGAGTTTCTATGTTTCTCGGGTCAGGTTCAAACGTAAATAATTTCACGTTATCAGGGAAATTATTATGTATTCTCTTTGTGTCTTGACCTATATGAGCACCAATTTCTAAAACAATTGGATTATTATCGCATTGTTGTCCAATCATTTTAAGATGTTCATCTATTTTGTTAATTTGTGTTTTGTTCATTCTACTTTATATTAGAAAATTTATAACCAAAATGATTAATTATATCTTTATAACAATTAGCAACTAATTTTATAGATTGATTTTGATAATAAGTTGAATAATGTCTTTTGTCTTTTCTGTGTTGTGATTTTAAACGTGGAAGATTGACTTGTGGAATTTTAAGTAGATTTGAAAATTTATCGAAATCATCTTGTAACCTTTCAAACCTTAAATGAATATCGGCAATAAGTATTTTGTTTTTAAAATAAAACTGATGGTTTAGTCCTAAATTTTTTTTCAAAAATTTTACAAATAATTCATTAATTTTAGTTTTTGATAAGATACTGAAATCTTTTTTGCAATGCTTAAACCAAAAAGCAGAAACAAGCATATCCCACGGATTTCTCACTATGGTGATTTTTCTGTAAGTATCCTAAATTTTTTTACCTATTAATGATTTGATATGATGAGGCGTTGAATGAGAACCAAACCGTCCCGCAATACTAGGGATTTTACCTTCGTAAAAATTTTTAACTCTATCTCCGCCCATTTTAATGATGTCTTTTTTGTTACAATTTTCCATTAAAGCTACTTGTACACTACTTCCAGCTACCTTCATTGGCTTTATAAAAATATATTTGTATTTATGAGATATAATCATTTGTTTTATTTACTAACTAATTTAATGCAATATTTACTTATTATATATGTAGGGCCGTTATATTCTTAGGAGCACATATGGTTAAGAGTTTAGTTTATATAAAAATACATAAATGTAGCAGTACCAGTATAAGGGACTTAATAGAAGATTGCGCATCTAAAAACAATTTAAAATGTGTCAAACAAAGAAGGCCGGGGCCGATAAACTGGTGGGAAAATTGCAAAAACGATAAATGGGATTTAAATAATCCACCATACAATGTTTTTGCTAGGCACCAACCTTATGATATTGATTTTTTCAAAAATTTTATGGAATCACCAATATATGTGACATTCTTAAGAAACCCTCTTGAGCGTGCGATTTCATGCTATTATAGCCAAGATGTTCCTCCTTATAATTCAACTATTTCTTTTGAACAATGGTACGCAACTAATAAACTAACCTCTCCTCCATCCCTTGCTGGTGGCCGTTTAGTTTTAACACACAATTTTATGTCTTATATGTTGGGGTTTTACTCTTTGAAAGAAATAAATGCTGATAATTTGAGAAAAAGATATAGATTTATAGGGTTTACAGAATGTTTCAATGAAAGTGTCAAAAAACTAGAAGATGTTTTGGGGTGGAAATTTAACAAAAAATTGATTGACATAAAAATTAGAAAAAATAAAAATAAGCCTAAAATTGTTTTATCAGAAAAGTTTAAAAATACATTTAAAGAAAATAATGATTTAGATTATAAATTATATCAACTTTCTAAAGAGGTGTATTAAATTTTAATTAATCTTTTAAATGTATTTTCTATTTCTTTTATTTGTTCAGAAGATAATCTTTTTTTATATTTGCACAAGCTTTTTGTGTTAGGGGAGCTAGAAGGTATTTTCACCCCAATAAACCTAGATAGCTTACCTATTTCTTCTTCGTGGTTCAAGATTAAATTGTCATAACTTATTACATGCAGCTTGTTCTTTAGACTTTGTTTTAAATACTCAAGTCTTTTATAATGTGAAACATAACGGTATACACATCGAGAAATAAGACTTGAATTCTTATAATCTTTTTTTGTTATTTCATTTACCCCTAAAAAACTATTAGGTATTGGGTACTTTTCCCAAGTTTTTCCCCAATTACGTAGGCCATGTTGCATCATGCTAGATACTGTTTGCAATACGTCTCTTTGTATTCCTATAAATTTTACTTTTGGGAAATGATGCAACAAATCCTCTACCAACCAAATATTAGGATGACTTTTATCAACATAAACCTTATTACAATTTTGTATATTTTTTTCATATAAAGAAACTAACTTCGGTATTAGTTTTGTTTTTTTACTACTGTCCAACGCCATTTTTACGACAAGAGGGAATATTGATTTGTCTTCTATTGTGGTCGAAATATCTGAAGACTTAGACACAATATCTCCTAACCAACACGTTCCAGACCTGCCTGTTCCTATAATTAAAAACATATTCTTTCTATTTTTGATAAGTTGTTTGTTCATAACTATAATATAGTCATGATACCTTATATTATAGCGTCATATCCAAGGTCTGGTAATACATGGGTTAGATATATTATTGAATGGTTCTCTGGACAACCCACATTAGGAATTAATTGGAGAAAAGGCAAACCTTGGCCTATGCATCCCACCGATAGACCAATTTGCGAGCGAATAGACGGATTTAAGATTGGAAACTTACCAATAGCAGAAAAAAAACATTTTGTCTACCATCTTAGAATTCCTGAAGACTTTAAAAAAGATATAGTTTTAGTTGTTAGAAATTATAAAGAATCAATAACAAGACACAATCCTCAAATACTAAAAAATAAGGAACTACTTAAAGAGCAAACTTATCTTTATATGGAAATGATTCGTTCTTATAATGATTTTTTCTTAGGAAGACAACAAATTATTTATTACGAAGACCTTATAGATAATCCTATTGAAACCATTCCAGATTTATTGATGTTTATGGACATATATGATAAAGATAGTTTCAATAAATTTATTGATACATTACAAAATCATAAAGAACAATCAATAAACCTATACTCTTCTGAAATGAACCCATCTGTCACGAAGGGGAATAAATCTATCCATCACAGTAAAAAATTATCCTATTCTCAAAATAAAGAATGGGATAATTTCGTCAAACAAAAGTGGCCTAATTTATTTGACAAGTATTTAAAAAGATATATAAAATGAAGTATGTAATATTAGGAATGGCCCGCTCAGGGACTACAATAGTCAGTTTGTTTTTTCATGCTCTCCCTAAAAGTTTCTTTTTTTTCGAGCCTCATTATGAGTATTTAAACCTAAAAACAACAACACAATTTAAAGGATTAGAAAAGTACGGAAAATTCAAACCTACTACCCCGATGCCCGTTGATAAAATTATATCATCTATGCTCTCTTCAGAGAGTTATGATATGGTTGGCTTCAAAGAAACCTATAAAGGAACACCTTGGAAAAATCATAGTTATGATTTGTTCAACAAAACATTATTGAACAAATACAAAGAACATGGCTATAAATTCATATATGTTCTAAGAAACCCCATAGAATCAATTAATTCTAGAGTTTTCAGGATAACAGGGAAACATTTTGTTAATTGTCCTAAAATAACAGTAGAAATAAAAAGATTTGCTAAAAATTTCCATGAATTTATCTCAGAATTTATGGATTCTAATTCTGTTATATTTTTTGATGAATTTATAGTGAACCCTAAAAAATCTGTGACTAATATTTTTCCAAAACTCGATGTTCCTAATAATATAGACCTCAAATATTCTGGGAAAAAAGTTGGGGACCAAAGAGCGTTGAAATCAAACAAAATAGAATCTAAAGGTCAAAAGAAAATAACCCTAAACAAAGATTACATCAAAATAATCAAAGATAGTAAGGGGTACGAAATCTATATGAATCTCAGGAAAAAGAGTAGTTAAAGTGTTTTATATCATCAGCATATTTATTTGCAACTAGAGTTCTAGATTCTTCATCATAATATTTGGTGTAATGCTCATGATTACCTTTGTTCCTGTGCTTCAAAGAACCTTTTACTTCTAATTTTTTACATATAATGTCAAAATCATTTTCAAGATTTTCAAATCTGCCAATGAAATTTAGATAATCACATGACCCAGTTTTATTTGCCATATGGTCATAAAGTGGTCTTGAATGTAGAAACAATCTTGATATCCCATTAAAAATTGGGGTCATTTTCTTCATGTCCTCAAATGGTATTCTTAAATATTGTTTAAATGTCATTTGTTCATTAATCCACTGTTTTTCTTTCTTTTTGGCATAAAAGAAAGTAGATATTATCCTGTCCCAAGGATTTCTTACAATTGCATATTTCCATGCTTTGTTAAATAATTCTATATGTTTATCTTGGAACTGTTTGACTTTTCCTTCTTTAATAATATGATGATTGCTTTTTTCACAAAAAGATTCAGTAATAACTTCTTTAGATAAAAACAATCTGTAAATTGATGTTCCTGCACACTTCGGGTTTCTTATCCATATTGTTTTCATTTTAACTACTATATTATATAATGAATCGTGGAATAATATATATTACTTGGGAACAAACAGACAAATTAAAAAATGCACTTCAACGCTCTCAGAAATCTCTCGACAAATTAGGATTAGAATATAAAGTTTTTGATGGTAGCGATTACGGCAGTAAATGTGACATATTCGACATGTCTCCTTTTGATGAAACTATCTTTTTAGATGTAGATACTGTTATTTTAGAAGACCCATCATATGGATTCGAAGCTGCCAGCAAACATGGTATGGCCATCGTTATAGCCCCAGCATGTTTTACAACTCGTCATTGGCCAGATATAAAAACCAATCCTAAATTATCGCATTTATCAGATGATAATATACAATATAATAGTGGCGTTATATTTTTCACTAAATCAAAAAAAACTTTGGAATTAGCTAAGTCTTGGAAATATTATTCTAATATAATTGCAGAAAATAAACATTGCGACCCTGATTCTCTTTCTATAAAATATAGTGACCAAAATTCTCTTTCCATTGCCTGTTGGGAAACTGGATTTAATCCATATGTTCTACCAAAGAATTGGAATTATAGGCATTTTCAAGCTCACCGCAATTCGTTATTCGGACCTGTGAAAATATGGCATTCTTATGGCAAGGTTCCCCAATGGATTAAAAAGCATAATAAACTAATTAAAAATGGCGGAAGTAGCTGGGCAAAGCCTAGTTAAACATTTAAGGAGTTGGTCTTAAATCATCTATGTGGTCTGGATGTCCGTTGGGGTCTTCAATATCTTCTCCGGTTCCTAAAATTTCTGAACGTCCACCTTTTTCTTCACTATCTGTTGCATCCACATCTTCTAATGCATCTTTTATGAGAGATGCCCAATTAGCAACTTTTTCTTTAGGGACATCTAATAATTGGGAAACTCCTTCTGCGTCATTTGTAATACTCATAAAATCGTCCCAGAAATCAGGTCTTAGATTAATACCAGAACGTATTACTGCTTTTGCTTGTGTGTCTTTGTTGTCCCCAAAAAGACTCTTCGCTGAATCCATGTATTCGCTAAATGTTTTCATGTTTCCCTTTTTTCTTCTTTTTCTTCTTGCCATATATTTTGGCGGCTAACCCTTCAGGCTTTGCCTTTACAGCGTCATTAGCCACCATTCTACTTTGAACACCAGCCAAAGCATATGGTTCATCATTTGTAGCAGGCCACGCCTGACCTGTATCTTCTAGCCATTTTTTGAAACTTTTCACATAATATATAGATTGTTTGTTAGTAGTTCATCCAACAAACTTCTACTTTACGTGGTTTGTTTTTTTGCTGCGACGAGTGATTAGGTACTTCTTTTTCAATTCTTCTCCATTCTGCGTAAAGCCTATTGTACAAAATACCTGAATATCCACTTATAACTACCTTTCCTTCAAACCTCATTAGTTTTTGAGAAAGTGTTATATGAGCATCTGTATTCATTTCATTTGGGCCATATGCATC
>Ga0233412_10001193_pt1 | contig 13939 bp, 18 predicted proteins | sample Na_anoxic_4_MG_FD_180667 | JGI IMG/M metagenome (GOLD analysis project Ga0233412, IMG submission 180667) | Seawater microbial communities from Saanich Inlet, British Columbia, Canada - Na_anoxic_4_MG | ecosystem: Environmental > Aquatic > Marine > Inlet | place: Canada: British Columbia...
CTGACATACTTGCTGTAGTTGCCTCATCAACTTCTTCTTCTTTTTCTTCACCCATTTCTTGACGTTTATTAAATTTTTCTAGTGATGTTGATGTTCCTTGGTTACCTACGAATCCTGAACCACCACCCATAGCCTTTACTTGCTCCTTAACAATACTTTGTATGTTTTGTTCTAAGACCATTTTTTCAGCCATATCTTTAGCTGCGTCTTCCAAAGCTTCCTCAATAACACTAGTCTCTTTTCTATAGTCTTTTCTATCTTCTTCAATCTCTGAAGAGTTCATAGTTACACCACCATTATCTCTAGCTAAAGCATGGTTTTCACCAATCCTATTTACAGCTCTTTCTATAATTTTACTTAATTCTTCACTTGTTGCTAATATATCTGACATAATCTTTTTATTATAAATATCTTATTATTCGTATTTAGGTTTATTTCCACCCATTGAATATATTTTACCTATTGGTGTATTCATTTTACCCACCCCTACTATACCAGCTTCTGGGTCAGTAACTGGTGATTTATAGAATCCTCTTCTAATAAGTTCGTCTATTTCTTTTTTAACGAGCTCTTTTATATAGTCTTTAGTTTTACCTGTTTTTTTAGAAACTTTATCTATAGCTTCTTTAATTTTAATATTTTCTGTTAAATCCAAAGCATTTATATCACCTTGATTACAGTATGGGAATGTTTTACATTTATTTTTTACTTTAACAAATTTTCCTCCTGGCCATTGTGGTTTTGCTGCACCTCTCCAATTTTTTGCGTTTTTAGCCCAAATTTGTGGTGTTGAGTACTGTCCAGAACTAGAAGCTGTTGTGGCTTCTTCCATTTCCCCTTTTTGTTTACTTTCTACCCACTCTGAATGTGTTTGTTCTGAGTGTATTTCTTCACAGGTTTTTCCTGGATGGTCTTCGTCTTCTCTTATTTTACTTTTTGTTTTACGTAACCTATCAAACTCCATTTTTGAACTACCTTGTGTAGATTTTTTTAAGTTCTTTTCAAAATTATCTTTTATTCCCATTATCTTACTCTTTTTAGTTCTGATTGCCACATACTACGTCTAAACCAGAATGTCTTATATAGTTCCAAAGTAACCTTACTTATGAGGTCCACAACCTCACTTCTGGTTTTTCTACCATTTTTTATTTGTAAATCAATTAACTTTTCAATTTCATTCTTAAATTGTGGTTTACTTATAAAATCTTTTATCTCCTTTCGAGCTATTCTTTCAACTTCTTTTTTATCTGTATTAGTTAATGCCATATACTATAAGTATTACTTAATGTTAGATACTACCCAAGATGAGGTAACAATTGTTGCTGCACCTAAAAAGAAGTGAACTACAGGTTTATTATACCACTTAGGTCTCAATTCTTTTGTCAAATCTATATACAAATCTATTCTTTGGTTTAATAGGTCTGTCTTTTCATTCATAAAAGCTATATGTAGACTATCTTGAGTGTGTAGTGTTCTATAATTTGTTATCTGGGTCTTAAGTAGATTAATCTCTAATTTTTGTAAACTATCAGTTTGTTCATACACTTGGAATAGGGAGTCCATTTCAACCACTTCTTTTTCAGTAAAAGTGTGTGTCTGAGTAAAGGCCCATACTGGGGTAAACAATAATAATATTAATACTAGTTTTTTCATTCTATTAATTATAACCTGTTCCAAACCTACCCATCATACAGTTTTTGAAGTGATACCAGTTTTCTCCATTCTGTGTAGAGGCGTAGTAAAGACATGCTTTAATTCTATCACAATTATCAGTGTATCTTCCGTCAATACCGTCAATATAAATTGGCCAATTATCTATTATCCATTCACCATCACAATCACCATCACAATCTACATTGTCTATTATGTCTTGTATTCCGTCAGTCCCTTGTTGTTCACAATCACATTCTTTCTGACATAAACTATACGCTGCTGAATCTTTAAAACTTCCGCTACCATAACAATACCCACAAAGTGAATTAAGGGTATTCCAGCCTACTTTTCCATCTACCTCTAACTTTCCGACATCTTCTTGGAACTCTTTTACCGCTTTTTCTGTCTCTGGTCCAAATTTACCGTCACAATCTGTCCAGTTTTCTATACATCCTTCGTTAATTCCTCCACCCAACTTTTCTGCGTTATATGGACCAATATCACCACATCCACTAGATAAAAGATTTTGTATCATTTTTACCACATCACCTCTGGAACCTTCTTGAGCTGACTTTCTCTTACACCATATATCACATGGTACATCACCTCTTTTAATAATACCACTATATTGTTCAGTGATAATACCCATTAACGTTTTGTTTCTATTAATTTCTTCGTTGATGATTCCCATATTAGTTACGTTTTTTAAGTCTGCCTTTTATTGCTTTAGTTGCCTGTTTTCCTGTTTTCTTTTTTACTTTAGGTTTTTTAGTTTTAAGTTCTTTTAATTCCTTTTCTGTGTCAGCAATTTTTTTCTTTGTAACTTTCTTTTTCTTTTTAACATACTTTATCTTGCCGTCAACCTCTGACGTTTTATTTTCATTACCCCTAATATTCTTTTTAATCTTTTTAACTTTTCTGCTGGAGTTGGCGTTCATGAACCAAACAAACCCTATAAAGAATCCTATAACACCTACAACCCATTTCCATGATTTTTTTAAAAATTCCATATCTATATTTCTTCTGATTTTTCTTCTTCACCAAATTTTTTAGTCGACTTTCTATTAGCTAAAACGTTTGCCCATTTTGTGGTAAAAATTTTGTAGTAATCTTTTAAACTATTTAACACTTCCACAAACTCATCGTCTAATTTAATCATATTACCAGTTAGATAAACACCATTCTCCTCACCAACAGCGTAGAAAAACTGAATATCAAACTTAACTAAATTACCAGACCACTCTACTGTTGTATCGTATAAGTTTAATCTATTAAAATCTACTAAGTCTGATACTTGGTCTATAAAGTCATCCATTGTCTCTTGGTAGTTCGCTTGTTCTTCTGAGGTTAATTCTAAATCCTGTTCGTCATAAGCATGTACCACCACTTTACCATTAGACACACTATACTCCTTTGTTTTTTCTTTTTCTCTTTCTAGTTTTTCTGTATCGTCAACAACTTGTTCAAATAAGTTTCTAGATAGATTTAAAAGTGATTTCATTTCATCATACCTCTCGTTATTATACTCGTTGGTATTCCTTGTTTTCATTGTTCTTTTTTTCATAATAGTTCAAAATTAAATGAGGGATTAACATCTCTCCAATATTCATTATAGTTACTTCTACACACAACACCGTTAAAGTTTTCTACCCCGTCAACTATAACATTATGGCCTATAAATTCAAAAGGTATTTTGTTTTCTTTACACAACTTTTTTATCAACTCTACAACCACACCTAATTGTTTTTTAGTGTAGGTGTCCCAAAATAACCTTCCTCGCCATTTTTTTTCATAAACCGTACTATTATAAATATCCCCTAACCAGGTAACATACCTACCATCTTCATGTCTTCTTTTAAACCAACCTAAGTTTTCTAAACAAATAACAATAACTTTGTTGTCATCAGTGTGATATCCGGTTAAAAAATGGTGTGTAACATCATCTTCAGTTAGTTGGTGTGTTTTACCGGTTTTTTCAATTAGGTAATTAGGTATTTTACAGTAGTTACCATCTTTACGTATTTCAATACTTTTTAAATAATCTTTTACGTTTCTATTAGTGTTACATAAAAGAATTTGTTTATAGTCTCCTACCGCTGTATTTGAGTGTGGTTTTACTATCGTCATTGGTTTCATCATTTTCGGTATTTTCATTGCTCTTGTTAACTAATGTTTGTGTTGTATCTGTTAATCTTTCTAAAGGTATTTTATCATCACTATAAGTAATATTAAGAGCATTAGATAATTTTTCAAGTTCTTCTTCTGTTGGGTTTATGGGTATGATTTCTTCTTTTATTTCTGTTTTACCAATCTCTCTACTTAGTTCGTTTAACTCTTCATCATTTAGGTCTTTTTCAGATGTAATTATCCTTGTATCTTCATAGTGTAATCCGTCATTACCGTTCTGACCTATAATGTTCATTCTTTTTTCTGATTCTTCAACATCATCTATTTCAGATTCAGGTGTAGGGATATAATCTTCAAGCTCATCAAACATTTCATTGGTTATTGGGTAAGATTTATTAAATTCCATCCCTTCTGGTACCGACATAACAACTTTTGATTCTTTTCGTTTTATTTGAGCAAATGCCATGTTAGCTGCAACCACTAAAGCTATTGCTAGTGGGTCAAAAACAAATATAATTAACAGTAAAAACCAGTTAACTACTTGGTTCATGGGGTATCCGGTTGTCTCCGCTAAATATTTTAATGGACCTAGTTCACTAGCGCTTTCGTTTGATATTTCTTTATTTAGTAAAGCTATATCTGTTTTACCTATAGAGTCTAAAACTGCCTCCAGTTTTAAATTTATATTATTTCTTTCAGTAATTGTGGTTTTTAATTCTGCCTGTAATGCTCTCCTTGTAGAACTAGATGTTGTTGTAATTACTGTTTGGGAATTTTCATCCCAATAAGAAACTGAGCCTGGGTTTGATAGTGATACTCTTAAATCTGATATTGATTTATTTACTTGGTTTTTTTCGATAGTTAAATCTTTTTTTGTTTCTTCAAACCTACTTAGTTTTTGATTAACAATCACAAGATTTTTATCTAGTAATTGTGATTGTGTTGCTGTTGATTGGTAGGCTCCTGATAGGAATCCGTATATCCCACCTGATGTTATTACCATAAGAACAAAACACGCGACACCTAAATAAAATCTTAAAAACTTATTTATAGTGTCCCAATATTGATATAGTAGTGAGGCTACCACAAGTTTAGCAAATTCTAATGAACCTGCCATTATAATAACTTGTGTACTTGCTCCTGCAAATAATTTACTCAATCCAAATACAGAGTAGAAGGCTGCAGAGCCAGAAACTGCCAAGGCTGATAACGCTATTAGTATTGGAAATAATCTTTTTTTCATAGAATCTTTATTCTATAAGTATCACTCAGATAGGTACTCTAACAGTTGGTAACTATCATTTCTTAATTTTCTGAGTGCTTTTTCTTTAATTTGTCTAACTCGTTCTTTTGTTAGTGATAGTTCGTCACCTATTTCTTGTAAAGTCATAGGTGTCCCTACTAATCCATAATAGTCTTTTATAATACCCTTTTCCCTATCATCTAATATATCCATTAAAACCTCCAATTCAGTTTTTAAACTAACTTCATCAGCAAATATTTCTTCAGGATTATCAGCGTTATCATTTCTTAATATATCTATCAAGGTATCACCTTCTTCATTAATTGGTTTATCGTAGTTTATGGTTGTAGGTAGCAAAGATAATTTACTATCAAATTGAGTTATTTCATTTTCGGCTTTTTTCTTTTCTTTTTGTAAAGCCTGTATAACGTTGACTGGATATCTTATAGTTCTAGCATGTTCATTTAAAGATTGTAGTATGGATTGTTTTACCCACCAAACAGCGTAAGATATAAACCTAAACCCTTTATCCCAATCAAAGTTTTTTATTGCTTTTAATAACCCCAAATTACCTTCTGCTATTAAATCAGATAATGGTATTCCTTGATTTTGGTACTCTTTCGCTACACTTATGACAAATCTTAAATTCCCTTCTAATAATTCTTTGTGGATATCTTCAATTTCTTTTTGTGTTACGTCTGGTGATTTAATTTTTTTAGCTAGTAGTTTTTCCCTGGCAGGTGTTAAAACTTTAACTTTTCTAACATCTTTTAGATAGTGAGATATTTCAGCCTGATTGATAAATGTGTTATTTTTCGCCATATTTTATAGTTTTTATATTAATATTATACAATAATCGTACCACATAAGTATATATGACATTATGTCATGTCAGTATATTTCTCTGTATACAATTACAAAAATACTAAAATAAAACTAAATGGACAAACTTTTACTAAAATACTTTAAATACAGTATTTTTTAAGTATTTCTATGGCTTCGTCATTATTTTCAAAAGCAACCCCAGCACTAAAATATTCTACTTCACCACTAACCGATTCTATAACCATAACTGGTGTAAATTTTATTTTACCGGGATTTTCTTCCTCTACATCACGAAAGTCCCATCTGTGTTGGATATTTTCTTTTATCTCATTCCCTATAAGTCCTCTGGCTCCATCTCTTGGTGTTATACACTTATTTGTGTGTGGGATATTTAAATTTTTAAGTCTTTCTTTTAAGTCTGTACAGTCCACACACTCTAGTTCAGTAAATAAGGATAACTTATATTTGTTAGTGTCTAATTTCATTTTTTATTAATTATCTTTAAAATTATTTAGGAATTCTAGTTCTTCTTGTGTCAAACTTTCAATACCATCTTCACTAATTTTATCTAGTAAACTATCAACAGTAAAGGATATGTGTAATTTAATTCCTTTTTTTTCTATAGGTGATTTTAAAGTTTTTCTAAGTTCTAACATTTTACTCTCCACTAAGGATTGTAGTGACTTAGATAGTTCTTCTGCTAGTTTTGGGTCTATTAATTTGTGTTTGGTATTTTTATTTACCCCTTCGTGAAATAGGTGTGACTCTAATTCTTTATCCATTCTATAGGCCAATTTATTTGGTTTAGGCATTAAAAAGTATGTATTTACTTGTGGTGTTAAAAATTCGTATAGTACTTCTGAAATCTCTTCAAAAGACATTTTAGATTTTACACACATTATAACAATATTTGTTCCAGTAACAAATGAAAATTCGTCATCAATAACAATAGTTTGCATAACTTCTCTTATGTTTGTTATTATTTTACGGCTTTTTTCTACCGTTTCCCAACTACCAAACATGAATACTAAATATTTTTTTGTTCTTTTTTTCATTTATAATAAATATCTAAATAAGTCTTGATATGTTTTTTTCTTTAGTGACCGTAACTATGTTGTCTGACCATTCTCTAACTAATGGGTTGTGTGTAATTAATAATATATTTTCAAAATACTCTTTTACTCTACTAAAGAAAATACTTACCTCTTCTAGATTTTCGTTTGATACCTTACCTAGCACTTCATCAAAAACTGTTATGTTTGGTCTTGGTAAACATGAAACCTTTGTTAGTACTGTTCTAATAGCTAAAGAAGCCATAGTTTTTTCGTAACCGCTACCGGTTAATAGTAATTTTTCAACACCACTAACATTATCTACCATCCAAAACTCAACTTCATTTTTATCATTAACTTTAATCTTAACACTAAATTTAGTAACGTCAGATAATAAACTCATTAATTCGTTATTTAATTTAGGTACCACACTTTTCATGATTGTTTTAATTATACCATTTTTACCAAAAACTGTTAGGTAAGCCCTAAAAACTTTATCGACATCATTTTCTTTATTTATAGTGTCTATTCTTTCATTACTTATTTTATTATTATCTTCTATTACTTTACACCTAGACTTATTTTCTTCAAAAACTCTAATTAACTTATCTTTTTTATTATTTAACACATCAATTTCTGATTTAATAGTCATAATTTTTTTATCTATATTGTTATTTTTTTCTAATTTTAATTTATTTTCTTCCCATTTTTTTAAACTACTGGATAATATTTCTATAGTAAGTTTTTTTTGGTCTATTTCTAGAATTAGTCTTTCTTTTTTTAATATATCTTTTTCGTATTCATCAAAAATTATTTTTTTATTATTTAAAGTTTCTATAACCTTTTCAAACACTGTTAATTTTTCTTCATCTTTTTTTACTTCTTTTGTTAATTTACTAATATCTTTTTTTAGATTTTTTATTTCGTCTTTATGGTCTACATCCTTAAGTGTTTGTTTACACATAGGACATACTTCTGACTCTATTAAATTATTTAAAGTTTTATTTAAGTTTTTTAAGTTGGTTTGGTTTTTTATGTTTTGTGTGTTTACGGTATCTCTATTTTTTGTCTTATTTCTAATCAATTCCAAATCCACTTCTTCAGGCATTTCATTATCTCCATAAATTTTTAATTTATTAGTCATAATATCCAACAATTTAGTTTCACTACTAATCTCTTCACCCACTAGTCTTGGGTTTGTGTTTTCTACTTTTTTATCTATATCCGTAGATTTACTAGATAATAAATTATCTCTATCTTCATTTCTTTTCTGTATTAGTTTTTTAGTTTCTGTTAATAAAATTTTATTATCGACATTTAACTCTAATAGGTTATTTTTTTCTTCTGTCAAAATTTTAATATCGTGTTTTAAATCTTCTATATTGTATAGGTTGGATATTATTTTTTTTGACCATTCTGAGTACATTTTTTTAGCTGTACTTTCTTTATCTTTTAGTGTTTCTAGCCCCACAAATCTAGATAATATATTACCTCTTTCTGTTGGTTTTGATTCTATTAAGGATTCTAGGTTTCCTGCTGTGGTAAGTACTGTTAATAAAAAATCACTCATTGTACCTATTGATTCTTTTATGAATGTTTCGGTTTCTCTTCTTTGTTCACCAGTAAAATTTTTTAAATTACCATTTTCTTCTATTTGTAGAAACTCTAACGAAGTACTTACGGACCATCCCCCCTTTTTGGTCTTTTTTCTTTTTATTTTTCTAACTATAATATAATCTTTTCCGTCTATTTCTACCTCTCCTTGAACAAAAACTTCATTTACTTTTGTAAACCTATTAAAAATGTCTATAGCTTTAGCTGACTTTGTGGTGTCGTTAAAGAATAGGAATAGTATTAAGTCTACAGCTAAAACCGATTTACCACCAAAATTAGGTGGGTTAGAATCAATTACCGTTATACCACCTAATGAATTTACATCTAATGTGTTATCATTACCAAAAGACAAAAAATTAGAAAATTTTATTTTTTTTATGTAAACTCTTTTATACCTAGTGTTTAAATTAATTTCGTCAGACATTTTAGAATTAACTTTATCATCTAACCTTTTTAATAAATCTAAATCAACACCAATAGAATTATTTTTTATAAATTGTTCCATTAAGTTTTTTTGGTAGTTGGTGTCCATAACATTCTCCTCAATGTCAATGTCTAGTTCACCTGTAGCATCTCTATCGATAGATTTAGTTAAGAGTGTAACATTTTTAGATTTGTACTTTCGTTGAAAGTAACTTCTAACTCTTTTTATTTTTTCTTGTGTGAAGTTTTCGGGAATGTCTTCCCATGTAACTTTAATAAAGGGGTTTTCTAGTTTATCTATATCCATATTTAAAATATAGGATAATGTTGTTGATATATCAATTATAATAACCCTGGTCCTGAGTCATCATTTTTACTGGGTTTATTTTCTTCAAACCACTCTATAATTGCGTTAAGAGCCCAAACAGAACCACTAGCTAACATACCGTCAAAAAATATGTTTGAGTATGGTATACTAACCATTGTAATTGTTGGTGAATAAAATACTATCGAAAAGAAGAATCCTACCCATGTTGATGTGCACATCATACAAGACAGTAGGTCACCAAAAAATGTTGATTTTTTTGTTATCCAATCTCTTATAGTATCAAATATACTACCGAATACTAGAATTTGTGACATTCCGTAAGCTGCTAAAATCCAAATAAGTGTTTCCATAATTTAATCTAAGTATGTATCATTTAGATTTGATGATTTTAGGTATTGAGCTCTCCTATTAACTGTCACATTTTTAAAGTGTTCTAAAATATCCTCTTGTTTTTTCATCTCATCTTTTTGTTTATTTATAATATTTTCTCTTTCCAATAATTGTTCTTTATATACACCTAATTTATCCAATAATTCTTTATTGTCAACCTCTTTAGTTACAATTTTTTCTATTATAATTTCTTTTTCTACTGGTATTTCCACTATAACTTCTTTTATAACTTCTTTCTCTACAGGAATTTCTTGTATTTGTGATTTAGGTAAAAAAGGTGCTACCCCATATTTGTCTAGTACTAAACCATCTTTTGCACATTTATTAAAAAACTCTTTTGTGTCTTCAATTTCGTTTAGTTTACAATACTGTTCAAACTCTTTTAATAATTCTTTATCCATTTACTAATATTTCTTTTTCTTTTTCGATATCATCAATATCTGTTATTCTAAAATTAAGGTATGGTTGTGAATTATGTAAGTTTTTATATTTGTACTTATTTTCACTTATATTATATACACCATAACCATGTTTTTTAATACTTTCCCCAAAATTCTGACATATCATAGACCCAATCATATAAGCTTTTTTATTGTTTGGTATTTTATATGTTTGTCTTTTGTGTATGTCACCAGCTAATACTACATCACATCCGTCAAATCTATCAACACTATAACCATCATTAAATGTAAAACCAAAGTCATTAGATGAACCCTCAATCATCCCATGAAACAAACCAATTTTGTGTTTTTGTGTATCATCTGGAATATCAGGTTTTATATTGTGTGATATTAAAGAATAGACGCACCACAATAAATTTTCATCAACATAACACCCCCTATCCTTATAATAAATTATGTTTGGGTTATTTAAACTTGTAACCACGGGACTTATCGCGTCTAACCTATCCATATTATTTTCTAAGAAATCGTGATTACCAATTAAATAAACACATTTACATATTTTAGAGGTTTCTGTCATCCACCAAGACATTAAATTTATCAACTCTGGTGTCATTTGGTTTTTAGAGTGTACGAGGTCACCAGTAAACACTATTCTATCTGGTTTTAATTCTGTCCACTCTTTTAAAGCCTGTTTTAATATTTTTTTATCTCTTTTATGTTGTTTATATAATTTAAGATGTAAATCTGAATAATGTACTATAGTGTTAATCATCTTTTTTTTCGTATTTTTTTTCAAGTTTATCATAAAACCAAATTAAAAAACCAAAGATAATGAAGTTTATAGGTTCTTCTACAATCATGTTGTACATTATGATGATTAAAGGTATGATTAATGATAATGCGGTTACATTAGATAAAATACTCATTATAACTTTTTTTAATAACACATTTTCAATATTAACTTTTATTTTGGTAGGGTCAAAATCAAACCTTTTTAAAATCATCACTAAAATAGAATAAAGACTTAGTGATAATAAGATTAAAAGTAAAGATTTAAGATTTAATACCACTACATATATTACAGCTGTTAAAACTTTAATAGTTCTAATAAATGTTAACATATTAAAAGTTTTAAAGTAGTTTTTAATATTCTCTAGTGAACACCAAAAACATGGTTTTGGTTTGTCATTAGCTACTTCATATCCACCTATTCTTAAACCTAAAACAGATTTTAAAAGTTTTTGTATGATGGATGTTCTACCATACCTAACTTCTATCTCATATTCATTACCATACAATTCTCTTAAAATTCTTAATCTATGATTACCGTCCAATAATCTATAAGGTCTATCATTAGTGGTTGGTGGTGCTATAACTATTGGTTTAATGTCTGGGTCATACCCAGTATTTTTCATCTGTTCTCTTAAGCTATCCCAATCGTATGGTTTACCAAAAATTTTAATTACTAAACTACTAATAATTTTTTTAAACCAATTTAATTTTTCTTTTTTAAAGAAAAAAGCTACTGTATTTAATTTTTCTTTGTTGGTTGGTGTATCTCTTGTGTATTCGTCTTTTGTTTTACCACATTTTTTTTGTAATTCTTCAATACTTTCTCCCTTTTTATAGAATAAAAAATGACTACCGGTCAAATCTTTTAATTTAACTCTAATACTATTATTTAACTTACCTGTAAGTATATTATATTTTTTAATTGTCATTTTGCCATAATTTTTAATATTTCTTTTCTAAAGTCATAACACTTCATAACCTTATACTCATCATTTTTTTCATTAAACCAAACTATGTAAGAGTCACCTAAAACTAAGTCAGTATTTCTCTCAACAATTAACCTATAAAAAGATAGTTGTAATGAATAGGTATTTAACTCACACACGTCCAAATGAGATAAAGGTTCTTTAAATTGTTGCCATTTATTAACTTTTTTTATATCTTTATTTGTTTTCCAATCCCATATCTCTAATTGTTTTGATTTTTCGTTAAAAAACAGCTGGTCAATCATACCGGTTACACTCCACTCTTCATCACCCACAACTACCTCAGCTCTAACAGGTATTAATTTCCCATGAGAATCATCATAGAATTTTTTAAACATATCTATAATTTTAAAAACACCTTCTTTGCATTCTAGCATTTTTTCTTTATCACCCAACACATTTGTTATTTTATGTTCTGGAAATGGGAACACTTTATTGCTTAGATAGTTTTCAGCAAACTCGTGAAAAGCAGAGCCTCTTTCACAAGAAAAATCAGCTTTATATTTCCATTCTTTTAATATTTCTTCTTTTGTTATACCTCTTTCGTCAGCTTTTTTTTGTGACCAGTAATCTTTATCAAAAGGATGTTTATATTGTCCTATTATTGATGTTACTGATTTAGTCTTAACACCATTCATATAATAAATGTGTTCTTGGTCATGAAATTTAATGTTATTAAATTTCGCTAATTCTCTTGTTATTTTCATTTTATAATAATGTTATTTCTTTTAAACCTTTAATACCACCTAGTTCACCAACATCTTTATCTATAGGTAATTTAATTAGTTTAACTTTATTCATCAACCTACCCCCTTCTAATTTTCTATACAATTTTTGTGCGTCTTCCCAAGCATCTCCATCTAAACATATAATTACATTCTTTTGTGATTTATCATACAACATAGTCCATAATTTTTCACTAACACTTTTACCTAGTATTGGTATGGAATTTTCTACAAAAAACATATCAAAAACACCTTCCACCAAATATATATCTTCTTCCCAATTAATTAAATGCTCATTAAATATTATTTTATCTTTTTCCGCTTCTGGATTTTTATATTTATTTTTATGTCCAGTGTATGAACGTGAAACAAAATAATTAAGTTCATCATCAACATCATATGAAGGTACTATTATTCTTCCACTGTATTGACCTTTTGTTACATACCCTATTTTAAACTTGTTTATGGTATCATCACTTAACCCTCTTTTTCTTAAGTAATTGTAAGCTTCTTTATATGGTATACTTAATTTTATACCATTTTTAAAGGTGGTGTATTCTTTAGGTAATTTTACTTTCTGGTATTTTTTTTCGGTTTTTTTAATAAAGTCACCACCTATTAGTTTCCAAGTTTCCCGTGACCTTCTATTTCCCCATTTATTAAATAGTTTGTTTATTGACCCGTGTGTGTCCATTGTTTCTGAACAAGACCAACATTTATAAACACCCATATAATAATTTACTTCAAAGTTTCCTTTTCCGTCACCAGTGTTTAAACCTTTAATGTCATAAGAGCAAACAGGACAGTCAAAGGATATTTGTCCTTTGTTTGGGTAGTGAGAATTTTCTTCACCTAAAACTTCGTGTAGTAATTCTATTAGTAGAATAGGGTCTTCCATAAGTGAATTATATGGATTTTTTATGGTATAGTCAATTACCAGATATTGATTTTATTCATTTGACCTAGAACACAAGTATAAGCATCACACATGTCATAATTTTCTTTTTTTAAGGTGTTGTTTCTTGTGTATACCCAAGTAAGATGAGATTCTTTATCTGAAACTTTTTGCCAAATAATATGTTTTTTGTCACAACCTTTGGTATATGCCCCAAATAAAACTTTTTTACCTTTTTTATTTTCGGTAAATAGGGATGGGAAAGCGAATTTTCTAGAGTCGTATGTTGATATGAATTCTGGTAGTATCCCCAAAACGTCATAAATAACCCTAGTTATAAAAGAGTTGTATCTAATTAATGTTGCTACTGTTCTAATATTGTTAGAACTAATTAATGGTTCTTCTATTATAACTTTTGTTATTCCAAAATTTTGATAATCTTGTAGTTTGGTCTTAAATTGGTCTACTTTAATCATCATTTC
>Ga0233412_10001195_pt1 | contig 13931 bp, 12 predicted proteins | sample Na_anoxic_4_MG_FD_180667 | JGI IMG/M metagenome (GOLD analysis project Ga0233412, IMG submission 180667) | Seawater microbial communities from Saanich Inlet, British Columbia, Canada - Na_anoxic_4_MG | ecosystem: Environmental > Aquatic > Marine > Inlet | place: Canada: British Columbia...
ATCAATAGTGAAACCGAGGAATCAGCGAATGAGAATAAGGATATTAAGTATAATAAAAAATCAATATTCAAACAGGAAAAATTACCATTCATATTTAATAACAGACTCTTTTTTGCTCTTTTTCTCCCCAAAGGTCTGGTAGATGCCAGTATAATTTTGGGTACATTACTTCTGTTTCTTTTTCTTATTCCATGCGGGGTATATTTCATTTGGTTTTCCGAAAAGAGTTATTTGTATTTAGCACTATTCTATATTATTATCATTGTAGTTTTTGGAGGTTTATACTTACTTGTCAGTAAATTTAAGTATAAACATATTAAAGCACTAAACAGAGTTCGCGAATTGCGTATAAAGCTTCATGAGAGCAAAAAGAAACAGAAAAGGATTAAGAAACAAATAATTCATGACAAGGACGAAAGCCAATACGGATTGGAAGACTATGACAATGAATTAGCCTCATTGGAATTGGAGATAAATAAACTAACAACACAAAAAAGAAATGCATTAATTAGCTTCGATAACGATAAACGCATATCCATTACCAACGAAATTAAAAACAGAAATCAAAAGGAATTGGATCGTTTAAATTCAGAATACAACATAACTCGCAACCGGAACAAGCTAAATGGAGATCATATTAATAGTTTAACGGCTAGACTTACTAATAAGTATGAAGCATTTCTTGGTAAAAACATGATGACAATTGAGAAAATCAGTCAATTAGAGCAACTAATGAGTAGCCATAAGCTGGGAACAATTTCAGAGGCCATATCTTTGATGAAGAAACAGGAAAGTTAGGTTGACTTCACAAATCGGATATTAATTTATATAGTTATCCTAAAAAGCACATCAGCAAATTCTGAGGTGCTTTTCTTTTACAAATATTTACAAACAGCATATTTGCCAATTTACTTTCATTCACTATTATTTGAACTGAGCTAAATCCAAATGTTAACTTTACGTTAAACCAAATTAGTAGCTGAAATAAAGAGACATAATTTGTGTCTCTTTGTGGTTTGGTATGCCATTAGGGATTATGTCTGCTTCACCTTCGGTTCGCATACCGATGATTCGGCCTCTTTATGTTTACTGTCCTCCGCGTTCGGACTAAAAATTGATTCACCAAATCAATTTTATAGAAGGTGTGCCAACAACAATGACCATTCGTTGCTAACCTGGGTCATGACATTGTTTTTCAGTGCACGCCGCCGTTCCTCACTTCGTTGAGGTACGGCTATGTCTTTACGGGTTCGGATCCCAAACACGAAGATCTATAAAAGAAAGTCTCCCCAAAAAAGGAAGACTTTCTTTAATTGGTACGCCATCGGGGATTCGAACCCCGGACACCCTGATTAAGAGTCAGGTGCTCTAGCCATCTGAGCTAATGGCGCTCGCGAACTATATAATAATACATGCGGATTATTTTTGCAATATTAAAATTGCTGCGTCTTGGCAGCTATGCCTAATCCATAAATCCGCAGCGTCTACCATGGGCTTCTATAAGCGATTCCCCAGAATATCTCACTGTATATTCATCCACTATTTCCATATTTTCATTTGAGATTTTACCTTCCAATGGTTCAGTGGTTTTATAACTTTCCTCAAAAATAACGGGACTATCCGGCTTTATAATTTCAAATGCTGTTTTTTTAGAAAAAGCCTCTATTACCCGTTCATATATCAGGTCACATGCTTTATCAGGATGAAGACATTCAGCATGATATATGTCAAATCCTTTTTTCACAGGGGCAACTACAATTTCTTGATTTAGTTCCTGTGCTTCCCTGCACGCAGCAACATCACCACTGACCATGATTGCTTTGATACCATATTCCCCCGCTAACATAATTGCCGTGCCAATCTCGCCGACAGTCTGTCCATTGATTTTCCTATAAACGACATTTCTATTGCCGGTATGCGAAAGAACCCCGTCAGGCGTTCCGGCCATGGAGTGACAGCCTATCATTATCATGAAATCATAACCTTCCCAATCCTGCAGCTGGGATATGGCAGGATATCGCGCAGGAATGAATAATGCCCTTGGATCAAGCGCCAGGAAGTCCGTCGCATCATGGCCCTCTGCAACCTTTACTTTCTTTGCACCAGCATCAAAACAAGCTCTGATAGCGGCATTTAATTCACCAGTCATCAATTTCCTCTGGTACTTGTCTAATTCAGTAAACGGTTCATGCTTGTCAAAATCGACAATTCCGCTCACACCTTCAAGGTCAGTCCAAACGAGTATATTCATTCTCTATCCTCTTTTTAGAAACTACAAAATAGCCTGCTCTAATATGTCTCGTTAACAATGAGTACTTCATTGCCAACAGAGAAAAAGCTATTTTTAGCAATCATATTGGGTTCTCCTGTTATTTCAGTGGTTCATCAAGAATCTTGTTAAATTTCTCATTTACCAGTGCAAGTATCTGCTCCCTTTGAGATGACGGGCCTGCTATAAAAATTCCATCAGTTATATCAGCCTGCTCTACATCCTCTCCGTCTATCAGTAAAACCACAATGTAAGACGCATTCATTGGCATAGAAACATATCCCTTTTCTACCAGACGAAGTTTTTCCCCGCTTTCATCCAAATACTTCAGTATGCCAATTCCGTCACTGCCGAAATTTAACTGTATGTTCTGACTCTGATAATCCTCAGACAAATCCGAGTCTTCGAGTTTAATTTTACCCGTGAAGCGAGTACCGCCGAAAAGCTTACGATTCATGTGTCCGTCTATTTTTACAGTAACCATTTCTGAGTATGATGTTTCTTCACTGATCATCATAGCATCAAACTCATTGAATACTTCTTTAGGCCAGATATACAACGGTAGGAATACCGAGAATCCGGATATTATTATCATTAAGGCGATTATTCCATATTTTCTAAAAACTTTCATAAGTGTCCTTTCATGAGTTCAGTTTTAAGCTATATTGACTTCTCAATTATAGCACAGCATTTAAATGATATAATTAATATATAGAAAGGATTTTGCATGAAATCTTATACTTTTTTACCAGCGGATGGGCGCTTAGCAGATCACAAAGAATACTTGCTTAAAGCCATAGTCATCGGGGTTGATACTGAAACAACCGGCCTTGACCCTCATACTGAAAGACTTCGGCTAGTCCAGCTTGCAGTTCATGAAAAACCCGTAGTAGTTCTTGATGTTTTCAGGGCGGATGATGAAGACATGCAGGTGCTTGCTGAAATTCTTTCCAATAGTTCTGTTAAAATATTTCAGAATGCTAAATTTGATATTAACTTTCTACGCGCATCGGGATTCACAGTCGGCGGCCCTATATTTGACACAATGATTGCCGCACATCTGCTAAGGACATCACGGGGGCCAAAGAGACTTGGCCTTGGTTCGCTGGTTGAATTCTTCCTGGGCACTGAATTACCAAAAGAAGAGCAAAAAAGTGATTTCAGCGGGGATTTACGTGATGAACAAATCGAATATGCAGCAAAGGATGCAGCTGTTCTGCTTGAATTACGAAGCGTCATGAATCCTGCCTTAAAATCAAACTCATTGGTTGAAATTGCTAAAATAGAATTCGAATGCACCAGGGCTGTTGCTGAAATTGAATATTCAGGTATCCTGCTGGCTTTGGACCCATGGGCAAAGCTGACCAAAAAAACAGAGAAAGAGTATTCAGAGTCTGAAAAGAAATTGCTTGATTATGCGGAGAAACCCGTTATCCAGCCTGACTTTTTCGGAACTGCTACTGTCATGGGCGTTAATCTAAACAGCAACAAACAGGTGCTGGAATTACTCAATGACAATGGTGTGTCTGTTGAAGATACCTCAAAACGTTCATTATCGCCATATAAAGATGAACCTATTGTAATCAGCCTTCATGAATTCAGGAAAGCAGCAAAGATGCTCAGTGGTTTTTTAGAGCCAATGCCTTCTTTTATCAATCCGAAAAGCGGAAGAATCCATGCCCATTATGGGCAAATAGGTGCATACAGCGGCCGCATGAGCTGCGGCAATCCAAATATGCAGCAGATTCCCAGGAATCATGAATTCAGAAGCTGTTTTATACCTTCCCCCGGAAATAGTATGATTATTGCCGATTATTCTCAGATTGAATTGAGGGTAGCAGCTCAAATCGCCCATGACGAAAGGATGATTGAAGCCTATAAAAACGGCGGAGACCTTCACAGGCTTACAGCATCGCTCGTAACCGGTACTCCCATTGAAGAAATTACAAAAGACCAGCGCCAGGCTGCAAAGGCAGTTAATTTCGGATTGATTTTTGCCATGGGCGCCCGGGGGCTCCAGGCTTATTCGCAGGATATATATAATGTCGAAATGACCCTTGAGGAAGCCGAAGATTTCCGGGAAAGGTATTTTAAAGCCTATGAGGGAATCCGGAACTGGCACGATGGTATAAAGAGGAATCCACCCAGGGTATCAAGAAGCCTTACGGGCAGAAGATATTTTCACCGAGAAGACGCCGGACTGGCGGGCTTATACAATACACCCGTTCAGGGTAGCGCAGCTGATATCATTAAGAATGCACTCGGGATGCTGGTTAAAACACTTGAAGGTACAAATGCAAAGATTATTGGGGTAGTACATGATGAAATACTACTTGAAGCACCGTCAGAGAATGCATTGAAAGCCGCGGCAATTCTTAAACAAACCATGGAGGAGGCCGGAAAAGCATATATGCCTGATGTGCCGCTTGTAGCTGATGCACAGATAGCAGCAAGCTGGGCTGAAAAATAGTTTCCGGCTGGTTAGTTACAGTTCCAAATGCTATAGCGGCCTGACAAACTATTCATTATTCGGTTATACTTTCATTCTCTGTATATATGCCTTCAAGAGATATGGCCCTCGTCGCCCACTTTATCGTGTCATATCCTTCCACGCGGAACCACTTGACTCTCCTCTTATATGAATACCTAATATAAGCCCCGTCATCTGCATTAGGATCCTCAATAAGGATAAACTCAGCCCCGTCCGGGAAGCTCAGGTAAACGCCGTTCTCCTCGTCCAGGGGAGGTTTCTTATATATCCTTTTCATCTCTGAAACTGTCAGCACAGATTTTATACGTCGTACATTCTGTCCAATTACTTTCGTCCTGGTCCCCAGGTATTCAGCTTCCAGGTTCCCTTCGGCATTTATAGACATGACATGGCTCATGACATCCTTCTCATACTGGACCTTGGCATAACTGCGAGAAATGCCAAATGTAATGAAGCCTATGAGGGCCAACATAAATATAATTAACGGAAAAAGTATCTTTTTCATGTTTTTACTCGCTTTCTTCACAAAGTTAACCAAATGCTTGAAATTATTACACCTCAGCAGTTTCTTAACATCTTGATATCTATTGTATTTTCATAGGACTCGGTTGTTCTATCTTATATCAGATTATGCCGCATTATATTGCGTTTTTATGATATCTCAATCCTGCCCAGGTTTGTCCTTGCTGTGATATTCATCTTCTTTTCAGCTGACTCATATCCATCAGTTTCACCGGCATATTCCAAATCCTTATTAATGGAACACGGGTGGTTTACAATGACTTTACCATGGCGCCCAGCGTGGGCATTGAATTTTACGCCGGTTTCATTCGGTAGCTGTATCCTGATGTTGCCGTTTGAGGTCTTCAGGTTCATTATGCCGTTCTGGCCTCTCGGTTCAAAGTCCTCCATCCGGATTGATGCATTGCTTGTATTTGCCTCAATGTTATCTGACTTGCTGGAAACACATTTAATGCTTCCGTTTGTTGTATTTAAATCAAGCAATGTGCATTTTGAATCATAAACACCGATGGATCCGTTGGTGGTATTCAGGGCTACCTTATTTGATTCGCAGGAATTGCATGCTATGGATCCATTTTTAGTAATAGCTTTAAGGGTCGGGCATTTCGCAGCTTCAACCTTAAGGCTCCCGTTTTTAGTAATTAGTTCAAGGTCATCAGCTTTAACAGATCCGCATCTAAGGCTGCCGTTCTTAGTCTTGAATACTACATTTCCATAATTGATAAGCGGTATCCTCAATTCTATGGTTACACCGCCGTCAACACCGGATGCGTCGATTGCCAGCGTTTCTTCGGTATGTACTATAGGTATGTTTTTCATGACTTCGTCAACATCCGTATCCCTTTTGGTTGATATACTGAACACTGCGCTGATTTTCTCATCATCAGACGGATATGCTCTGACAGAGCCGTTTTTCGTAGTCACGTCAAGTTTCATGCCCTCTGTCGCTTTGTATGAAAAATGTCTCTTCTCAGTCTGGTTAAACCAGTTCCCAAAATTAATATCTGGAAAGTTCCTGAAAGCCTTCTCTGTAGTATCAACTACATCAGAGACCATATTTTCAAGTCCTTCCGCCATGTTTTCCATTTTTTCTTCGAAGGAATTCTTACTTCCTGAGCTCTTTTTTTCACGGCTTTCATATTTATAACTCCCTGTACTCTTCTTACCTTCTATTGCTTCAATAAGCTTTGCGGCATCTTCATTAGTGATTTTGCCGTCCTGCACCATTTTTAAAATCATTAAAATTTCTTCTCTGGATTCCATTTTTTTCACCTCTTATTCTTTATAATATTGACTGCTTCCTCTATACTGAGTTCTCCTTTGTCAAGGCTTTCCAGTATGTCCGTATTCCCCTTTTCCGGTTCAGGTTCAACGGCCAGCCCCAGGGCTCCTGCTACTTCATCGAGCCTGCTCTTAACCGTCGGATAAGAAATCCCAAGCTCTTTTTCCATTTCTTTTATGCTACCTTTGCATTTGATAAACGCCTTTACAAATTCAAGCTGTTTTGGCGAAAGTTTAGAAAATCCAGAAACGTAAAAGGTTCCGGTCATCTTCATATCGCATTCTGTACAGCTGATGCTGTCAATTTTTAATTCCCCGTTGCATACGGGGCATTCTCCCGGTATCGTGTGCTTTTTCATAGTAACACCTCTTTTATTAATGTCTGCATTATACGTCCAATTCTTTTATATGTCAATACTAATCTTTAAATAATTAATATTTACCTTAATTATTTTAACATCTACATTAAATTATAAGATTTTACGGCTTTATATACCGTTCGAAGCTCGGAATTTACATATAGGATAGTTGGAACAGATCAGATATTCTCCCCGGACCCCTCTCTTTCTCAGTAATTTTGCATTACAACGTGGACAATATCCTCTTCTGAATCGTTCTTTTCTGGCCGTAAGCATTTTCTTATGTTCTTTCGCAGCTGAATCGCCGACAATAGCAATTCCTCTTACTGTCCCTTCTATTTCCCTTATTTGAAGTTTATTGTATTTTTTTCGGGTTTTACTTAGTTCTTTTATAACCTTAACCAACCCCACGGGTCCCGTTATGGGTATTTTTGTTCTAATATCAACTTTTGCGCCTGATGCCAGGCAGATGACTGAGAATATTTCTACACCATCAAGCTGCGGGCAATTATCCTTAAGCATTTTTACATGATATGAATTTTGTCTGATCGGATTATATACCTTTGCAGATTCACCGCCTCTTTTTGCCGTCCAATACTTTTTCCTACTGCTTCCGCTGAGTTTCCCGCTATAGTTTTTTGTTTCTATTACAATGATTCCACAGGCCGCTATTACAATATGGTCAATCTGGGTATACATACCGTCGTATGCAGGAATATAGATATTGTTAATAATTATGAATTCATCACGAAGAACTGACAGAAAAAGCCTTACAACCCTCTCGCCCACCCAGCCTTTTATCTCAGGTATAGTGTAAATGCCGTATAAAGAAACAAGCAGTGCCAGAATAATTGGGTAAAGCATTATATCACCTCTTTGAATATTTTACCATTAATTGTCATTAAATCCAATATTCTTTGCTCGTTAAAACATTTTTGTGCAAAAAAAGCGCCGGTCAAAAACCGACGCTTGGATCTTTTTTTTATTACTTGCCGCAGCACTTTTTATACTTTTTACCGGAACCGCAAGGGCATGGTTCATTACGCCCTACTTTATGCGATACAGCTGTCGTATCCTTGTTGAACTGTTTCTTAATATCATCGCGTTTATCTACAGGAAGGACGTTGTCCCATTCCTCAAGCAGATACAACCAATTGGCTTTAGCTGCATGCATATTATACAGAAGCTTTTCAAAATTAATTTCAGCATTTATCTCAGAAGTTTCCGTTAGTGTTTCAAGCTCAAGCTGTTCAATCAAGCTTGTGTTTATTCCATCAAGGAAACCACCGAATACCGCGGGTTCCATATCAAATTTCTCTGCAAGTTCCCCACAGCTGCCCTTTAATACTCCGCTTCCTTCCGTAAGGATATCGATATAGGCACTCATTTCTTTTTCAAGATACTCGTCAAAAAACGATTTGTCACTGCCTTCGTCAGTTTTTTTCTTCCATTCCTCAAATATCTTCATGTTACCAGATCAACCTTTCATCATTGTCCTTTTTCACCATTGTTATGAAGTCATCCAGTGGTATAGCTCCTATGTCTCCATCTTTACGACTTCTGACAGCCACTGCCCTGTCTTCCATTTCCTTATCACCTACAACAAGTATATAAGGTACCCTCTGATTCCTTGCCTCACGTATTTTATATCCGAGTTTTTCGTTGCGAATATCAGCTTCAACTCTTATGCCGGCAGCTTCAAGCGATTCTTTAACTTCATATGCATAGTCACAATGGGCTCCGGCTATCGATAGAACCTTTGTCTGAATCGGTGCAAGCCATACCGGCATTGACCCTGCGTATTTTTCAATCAACAACGCTAGAGTTCTTTCGTAACATCCAATTGAACTCCTGTGTATCACATATGGATATTGTTTCTCGCCATTACTGTCAATATACTGCATATCAAATCTTTCCGGCAAAGCAAAATCTATCTGCACAGTAATTAGTGTATCTTCCTTACCAAATACATTTTTAAATTGAATATCTAATTTGGGTCCGTAGAACGCTGCTTCTCCATCTGCTTCAACATAATCAATGTCAATCTTGTCGAGAATTTTACGCATTTTCCCCTGTGTATCTTCCCATGCATTTGGATTATTTATGTATTTCCCTGTATTCTCCGGGTCCCATTTTGAGAATCTATACTTAACATCATCCTGAATCCCTAAAACTTCCATCGTGTAATTTAATAAATCAATAACATCTAAGAATTCCTGTTCCAATTGTTCAGGCGTACAAATAATATGACCTTCAGCAAGCGTAAACTGTCTAATCCTTATAAGACCATGCATTTCACCGGAAGCTTCATTTCTGAACAGTGATGAAGTTTCATTATACCTAACCGGTAAATCCCTATAACTTTTCAGACCAGCTTTATAAATCATAAATTGAAATGGACATGTCATCGGTCTAAGCGCAAGCAGTTCATCTCCCTCTGCCTCATTTCCCATTACAAACATACCGTCTCTATAATGTTCCCAATGCCCAGACATTATATACAAGTCACTTTTAGCCATAAAAGGCGTCTTAGTCAGTTGATAGCCTCTTCTTTCTTCTTCATCTTCAACAAATCTTTGGAGAATTTGAATTACTTTTGCTCCCTTTGGCATAAGAAGAGGCAAACCCTGCCCTATAACATCAGATGTGGTAAAAAACTCAAGCTCCCTTCCTAATTTATTGTGATCTCTCTTTTTGGCTTCTTCAAGAGCCGCAACATATTTTTTCAGGTCTTTTTTATTATCAAATGCGGTTCCGTAAATCCTTTGCAGCATTTTGTTCTTTTCACTTCCACGCCAGTATGCCCCGGCTACCTGCATAAGCTTGAATGATTTCACCCTGCCGGTTGACGGAAGATGCGGGCCGGCGCAAAGATCAGTAAAATCGCCTTGCCTGTAAAACGAGATTTCCTCGCCTTCTGGAAGTTCCTCGATTAATTCAACCTTATATGGCTCATTGTTCTCTTTCATCAGGGCAAGGGCCTCATCCTTTGGCAATACAAACCTAATTATCTCATTGTCTTCTGCAATAATTTTTTTCATTTCCGCTTCTATTTTTTCAAAGTCAGCCTCTGAAAATGTATTCTCTATATCAAAGTCATAATAAAAGCCTGTTTCTATAGCGGGTCCTATTGCAAGCTGCGCACCGTCATACAACCTTTTAATTGCATTAGCCATTATATGACTTGCTGTATGCCTATAAACATCCGCTCCGCCTTCATCGTCAAATTTTAGCAAGTTAAGTTTGGAATCCTCATTTATAGATTCTGTGAGTCCGGCAATCCTGCCGTTGATTTGGGCGGCTACGCAATTCCTTGCAAAACCCTCGCTGATGTCCAAAGCCACGTCCAGCGGCCTTACACCTTCTTCAAATTCTTTTACACTTCCGTCTTTCAGCGTAATCTTAATCATCTTAACTGCTCCTTTCATGTCACGGGCCGGGTTTTCTACTTTTCGAAATGTTGTCGGATAACTTTTCTGAAAATACAAAAAACCCGCCACCCGGATAATATCCAGGGGCGGGAAAGTTCCCACGGTTCCACCCTGATTGGCGCATGCGCCTTCTCATTGTGATTATAACGTAATCAACGCCTCCGCTCCGGGGTGGTTTCAAAAGGATTTTCTCTGCGGCGGCTTACAGCCACGGCCTCCGCTCTCTTATTCGAAAATTCCAGCCTACTCTTCCCTTCACTGCGGATGGATTACACATAATTATAGCCTTAACCTGAAATTTGTCAAGGCATGGAACTTAACGTAAAGTCGGGTATATAATAAGTGTAGAGAAATAATGGTGGTGATTCAAATGAAAATTATAATAGCACCCGATTCTTACAAAGGATGCATGAGCGCCGTTAAGGTTGCTGCTTTTATGGAGGAAGGTGTACTTAAAGCCCTGTCAAATCCGGAAATTATTAAAATACCGGTTGCTGATGGAGGCGAAGGAACAGTTTCAGCCATGATAACCGGAGCCGGAGGGCGGCTGGTTCATACGAAGGCTACGGGACCTTTAAGGAATGAAATAGACTCTTTCTACGGCATATTGGCAGATGGGAAAACCGCTGTAATAGAAATGGCTGCTGCGTCAGGACTCAATTTGGTTCCCGAAAATCACCGGAATCCCCTTAATACCACTACCTTCGGAACCGGCGAATTAATTTTAGCTGCGCTTGACGAGGGATGTTCAAAAATAATAATCGGCGTGGGCGGAAGTGCAACAACAGACTGTGGCATGGGTATGGCACAGGCCCTTGGAGTAGTGTTCTACGATTCCGAAAGAAAGCCTCTTTCATACGGCGGCAGGTTTATGAATGATGTTAAATTCTATGACGATATTGGAATTGACCCTCGGATACGCAAAACAAATATCAGGGTGGCCTGCGATGTTACCAATCCCCTTTACGGGAAACGCGGTGCTGCATATGTATACTCCGCACAAAAAGGTGCGTCTTTAAGGCAGATCCGCCATTTGGACGACGGGCTTAGGAACATTGCATCTGTTATTGATGAATTATCCGGGCTGGATATAAGCGCCATTCCCGGTTCAGGAGCTGCCGGCGGACTTGCAGGCGGATTAATGGCCTTCGCCGGAGCGAAACTCGCCAAAGGCATCGATATTGTCACCGACACCTGCAACTTCAATACAAAACTGAAAGGCGCATCACTGGTTTTGACCGGCGAAGGGAATACTGATTATCAGACTGCATTCGGAAAAGTCCCCGCGGGTATTGCTTCAATAGCCTCCAGACTCTCTGTTCCTGTCATTTGTATATCCGGTTCGTTGGGCAAGGGGTATCAGGATGTATATGAAATGGGTGTTGATGCGGTTTTCAGCATAACACCGGGACCTATGACCCTTGAAGCTTCAATTAAAGATGCAGGCAAAAATATTGTGGATACGACTTATAATGTAATAAAGGCATTCTTCAATGACCCTGCTGTCATCTGACCGTATTTACAGGATTTCCTTCAACATATGCCTTGAAATTTCCAATGGTAATATTCATCAGCCTTTGACGGGCTTCTTGTGTCGCCCATGCAATATGCGGTGTTATGATACAGTTTTTCGCCTTGAGCAAAGGATTATCGACTCTTGCAGGCTCCCTTGAAAGCACATCAAGGCCTGCACCGGCTATGCCTCCTGAGTTCAGCACGTCTGCAAGATCCGCTTCATTAACGACAGGTCCCCTGGAGGTATTAATTAAGAATGCTGTTTTCTTCATTTTTAATAGCGTATCAATATTTATTAAGTTCCTGGTTTCATCAGTCAGGGGGCAATTAAGAGACACAACATCCGAACGGCGCAATAGTGTATCAATATCAGAATACTCAGCACCGGATTCCATTGCATAATCTTTTTTATTCCTGCTGAAATAAAGAATTTTCATACCGAAGGCACTTGCAAGTTTAGCAACGGATCTTCCTATTTGACCAAAGCCTATGATTCCCATCGTTTTCTCGTTTAATTCAACCAATGGGTAGCTCCAGAAAGTAAAATCCTTGCTTTTACTCCATGCGCCGCCTTTTACCTCGAGACTGTGGTTCCCTGCATGATGGCACAATTCTAGAAGAAGAGCCATCACCATCTGCGAAACGGCATCTGTGCTGTAACCGGGAACATTGGTTACCGTTATTCTCTTTTCCATAGCAGCTTCAACATCGACAACATTATATCCCGTTGCCAGGACTCCAATGTATTTCAATTTACGAGCTTTCATCAAAATTTCACGGCTAAGAGGCGTCTTATTTGTAAAGACCGCATCAGCATCCTGAATCCTATTTACTGTCTGGTCCTTTGTTGTCCGGTCATAAACAGTTATCTCACCAAAGGCACCGAGGATGTCCCAAGACATGTCCCCGGGATTCATTGCATAACCGTCAAGAACTACTAATTTCATTATCTGCTCCTTTATGCTAAATGGTTCTGCCTTCGAGTTCTGCGAGTGGCTTCAGCTGCTTCATTATTTCGTCAAAATTCTCAGGTGTAAGAGCTTGATTTCCGTCGCACAAGGCCTCGTCAGGACAATTATGAACTTCTATCATAAGTCCGTCGGCTCCAAGTGAAACCGATGCTTTCGCTGCAGGGCTTACAAGCCATGACACACCTGTCCCATGACTAGGGTCAGATATTACAGGCAGATGGCTTAACCTCTTAACGATCGGAACGGCGCATATATCCATGGTATTTCTTGTAAATGTCTCGAAAGTCCTCATTCCCCTTTCACAAAGGATAATATTCTCGTTACCACCGTTCATTACATATTCTGCGGACATTAACCACTCTTCAATGGTTGATGCAAATCCCTTCTTAAGCAGTATGGGGATTTTTATTTTACCCAGTTCTTTCAGGAGGCTGTAGTTTTGCATATTGCGTGCGCCTACCTGGATTATGTCCACATTATTAACGAATTTGTCAAGCACATTAGCATCCATTATCTCTGAAACTATCGGCATCCCTGTTTCCTTCTTAGCCAAAATCAGCATATCCAAACCTTCTTCACCGAGTCCTTGGAAGCTGTATGGGGATGTGCGAGGTTTAAATGCTCCGCCCCTTAAAAATCCTGCTCCGGATTTCTTCACCGCCTTAGCGACTGCTATTATCTGTTCCTCGCTCTCAACAGAACAAGGCCCGGCTATAACAGCTAACTTTTTACCTCCGATTTCGTGACCGGCAACCCGGACTATTGTCCTGTCGGGCTTGAAAAGCCTGTTGACTTTTTTATAGGGTTCCTGAACCCTCATTACCTTCGCGACAATCTCGTTCTTTTCAAAGCGTACTTCGTTAACACTGAGAGTATCGCCGATAAGTCCAAGGATTGTCTGCTCCGCCCCCCTGGACAGGTCGACTTTCAACCCAATTCCTTCTATTTCTTTTATCAGTTCCTGAAGCTTATCCTCAGGCGCTTTTGGTCTTAATACAATAATCATGATCTTTCTCCTTATATGCCCTAAATATAAAAAGGGCTCCATCGAGCCCGGTTAAGTTATTAAGTTTCCGCAACTCGAATTAATTG
>Ga0233412_10001200_pt1 | contig 13906 bp, 12 predicted proteins | sample Na_anoxic_4_MG_FD_180667 | JGI IMG/M metagenome (GOLD analysis project Ga0233412, IMG submission 180667) | Seawater microbial communities from Saanich Inlet, British Columbia, Canada - Na_anoxic_4_MG | ecosystem: Environmental > Aquatic > Marine > Inlet | place: Canada: British Columbia...
CTTTTTCAAATGTCTCATTTAACTCTAAATTTCCTAAAAATAGACCAAATTTATTATAGACTGAACAATAACCTTGTAAATTATTAATTAAGATCGTAAATCCATCTGAAAAATTTTGATTCATTGAGATCCATGAAATCCAAATTTTTTCACGTTGATTTAAAAGAGAAATAAATGGATACTGTAAAACTACTGAATTATTATTTTTAATTCTTAAACCAATTAAATTCCAATCAGTTTGATAATATTTAATACCATTAAAATTTGCGGGAGAATTAACATAAATAGTTTTTCGTTTAATTTCATTTCCAGTATTATCTAGAATTGAAATATCAGAATAAAATTGATTAATCGCTTTTCGCTTAGTATAAGTAATCCAAAAATCATTTACTCTAGTAGAAATTTTCGGAATTTTTGTTAATTGACCAGCACTTAAAATATTTTGAATGTGAAAAGTTTCTGTTTTTGGAATTATTTCTTGCGCTTTAAATCCTCCTAAAGAACCTATAACTGAGCCAATTAAAATTAAAATCATACTGAAATGAACAACTATCGGTGCTATTTTGCCAATTATTCCTTTATAACAATAAAGAATATTCTTTTGTTGAAATATTGAATATTTATTTTTTTTTAATTTAAAAAAAAATTTAGTTAAATTAGAATTCTCAAATTGTCGAAAAAGTTTTAATTTTTGAAACTGGTTTGAGGTTCGAAAAAATTGACAACGACGAGCTATTTTTAATGAGGGAACTTGTTGAATTAGTGTACAAGTTAATAAACTTATTCCAAACAGTATGATAAAAGAAATAAACCACCAAGTTTTATAAATATGATCAAATCCAAATTTTAAAATTATATCCCAGGATAAGAAACCAAAAATACGATTTGTTAGTGGATAATTTAATTTATAGGTTTCAAGAGACTGATCTTGCTCAATTATCGTCCCAATTACACTAGAACAAGCAATTAGTAATAGAATACCGATAGCAAATCGAAGATCTGCTAGTGATTTAAAAATACTTTGCTTCATAAGATTATTAATTTGTATAAATATTTTTTGAAGATGCTAATCGAATACGGCCTGATGAAGCCCAATTCTGTAATTTTAAAGTTTGATTGGTCTCTAATTGCGCTAATGGAATTAATTCTTTTAACGCTCGACAAATATCTTCGGTTGTGAATTCGCGTTCTTCATAAAAGGCATGATACATTCCTTCAATAATGCTTTGACGAATTTCGGCACCAGAAAAAGATTCAGACATTTGGGCTAATTTTGAATAATCAAACGCATCCCAAGTATTAGGTCGGAATTCTTGAATATGTATTTTAAAAATTTGTTCTCGTTCTTGTTTTTTAGGTAAATCTAAGAAGAAAATTTCATCAAACCTTCCTTTTCTAATAACTTCTAATGGTAATAATTCCACATTATTAGCAGTTGCTACAACAAAAACTGGTTGAGTTTTTTCAGATAACCAACTAATAAAGGTTGCTAAAACTCGATTACTTGTTCCACTATCTCCTTTACTATCATTATTACTGAATGCTTTATCGATTTCATCAATCCACAAAATGCATGGTGATAAGGTTTCAGCTACTTGAATCATTTGCCGCAATCGTGATTCTGATTCCCCTACAATTCCCCCAAAAAGTTTTCCGACATCTAATTTTAACAGAGGTAATTGCCATTCTGTTGCAATAGCCTTGGCTGTTAAAGATTTTCCAGTTCCTTGAATACCGATGAGTAATAAACCACGTGGCGTCGGTAATCCATAATTTGAAGCTTGAATACTAAACGCTGTTTTTCGTTTTTTCAACCACTCTTTTAAATTACCGACACCGCCAATATTTTGGATGTTTTCACCAGTCGACCAATATTCCAAAATTTCGGTTTGACTAATTATCTGTTTTTTCTCACTTAATAAAATCGCAATGCTATTTTCATCAATTGTTTTATAAGTAGCAATAATTTTAGATAAAACTCGCCGAATCCGTTCTAATGATAAACCTTGACAAGCTCGAGTTAAATTTTCAAGAAGTTGTGCATCAACTACTATATTCAAAGAAGTTATCAATCGATTTAATTCTTGATTGATTTCATTTTCAATAGGCAATTGAAAAGAAAGAACGGTTATTAAATCTTGTAATTCTTTAGGTATAGTAATATCAGAGCCAATAATAATTATTGTTTTCGGTTGTAATTTTAGTACTCTACAAATATTTTTTAACTTGCGGGAAATAGAAACATCTGTCAAGAATCTATTGAAATCTTTCAATAGGAAAAGAGCTGGAGTTTCACCTGTCAATCGTTCAATTAACTCAAGCGCCTGTAAAGGATTACGTTTAGCAAATCCTTCATTATTTGGATTATTTGTATATCCATCAATAAAATCCCAACTATAAACGCTTCTATTTAAGTTTGCTTTAATATTTTTTCGAATAACGTATTCAACACGATCTTCTTCAATCGTATTAATATATATAATCGGATAACGGGCTTTTAGTAAAAGAGTTAATTCATCATTAAATTTCATATACTAACTATTTAATAGAATTGTTTCATTAACCTACTATTATACTAATAATAAAATTTTTTTATTTATTATTATAGGAAATAAAAATCATCAATTCTTAAAATTAATTAACTTATCGTTTTATGGCTAATTTTTTACGACCTTTTTTACGTCGATTTTTAATAGTTTTACGACCTTGTGAAGTTGCCATTCGAGCTCTAAATCCTGATAAACGTAAGATAGAATAACATGTTTTATTTGATAATGTTCGTTTTGTCATAATTTATTTATTTATAATAATATTTTTTAAATAACAATATTGGAAATAATGATAACAATGTTCTTACAACATTGAAGAGCGAATCAGATCATAAATAACTAGATGAGCAGTTGTTTGACTTCGATTATAAAACAACTCATAAGCATCATCTTTATATTCAAATAAAGGATTTCTTTGTCCATATCCTCGCCAACCAACAGCGTCGCGTAATAATGACATTTTTTGTAAATGTTCTTTCCAGGCTATATCGATATAAACTAAAATAAGTGTACGTTCTAGTCCTGATATTATCCCTGGTTGATGAATTTCTAATTCTAATGCCTTTGCTTCATAACACAACCAAAATTCTTGGAATAAATAAATTTTTAACTCCAGAGGATCTAAATTGGCAAAATTAGATCTAAGCTTTGGAATTAAATTTAAAATTAAATTTGTTCCAAATAAATTTTCAATAACAGAAATAGTTTGATTATTATCTAAGTTTTTAGATTGTAATTCGGTTATAATTTCTGTTATTACCTGTTCACCATAAGATAAAATTTTATCTCGAACTGATTTACTTTCTAAAATTTTTCGTCGTTCATAGTAAACAACCTTTCGTTGTTTATTTAAAATATCGTCATAATCAAATAAGGATTTACGTCTTTCATATTCCATTTCTTCTATTCGTGTCTGCGCCGAATCTAAACTTTTAGTTAATAAATTAGATTCAAGAGGTAAATCATCAAGTAATTGACTCTCCATAAAGTTTTGAATTTTTGGTCCACCAAAAAGACGTAATAATGAATCATCTAAACTTAAGAAAAATCGCGATAGCCCCGGATCGCCTTGTCGACCACATCTTCCACGTAATTGATTATCTATACGACGTGAATTATTCCGCTCAGTTCCAATAATGTATAAACCTCCTAAATTTTTTACAATTATATTATCTATTTGTTGATTTTTTTTTTCAAAAATTTTTAATTGAGTCATTAAAAATTTAATTGAACATTCGTAGATATTTTTTGGTGTCCGAACTTGATCACTGTCATTTAAAATTTTTAAGACTTGTGTGTCGGATAATTGTAAAAAATCATTATTATTTATTAATGAGTTTAATACACTCAGAAATTTCTGTGAATATACAGACTTATTAACATAAATAGGAAAAATAGAACTTATACTAATTCGTTTAGTCCTATTTTTGTAAAAAACTAAAATATTGTAAAGTTGTTTTCTAGCTTGAAACTCAATATTTCCTCCTAAAATAATATCTGTTCCACGACCGGCCATATTAGTTGCAATTGTAATGCTACCTTTTTTTCCCGCTTGTGCGACAATTTCGGATTCTCGACGAACATTCTCAGGTTTTGCATTAAGAAGTTGATAAGACAATTTATATTCTTTTAGTAACTGAGCTAATAAATCTGATTTTTCAACAGTAGTTGTACCAATAAGAATTGGTTGACCAGTCGCGGAAATAGTCTCACATTCTTTAGCAACTGCGTTCCATTTAGAAAATTGATCTTTATATATTAGATCAGGTAAATCTTGTCGTTTTGTAGGACGAGCAGTGGGAACTTCTTCAACTGATAAATTATAAATCTTTTCAAATTCTATTTCAGCAGTTTTTCCAGTTCCAGTCATTCCTGATAATTTTGGATATAACAAGAAGAAATTTTGATAAGTAATCGAGGCTATAGTTTCACTATTTTCACAAATAGGTAATCCTTCTTTTGCTTCAACCGCTTGATGTAAGCCTTCACTCCATCTTCGGTCAGGCATAATTCTACCAGTGAATTCATCAACAATAATAATTTGATTATTTTGAACAATATAATGAACGTTTATAAAAAATAGTGTAGTAGCTTTGATTGCATTAATAATATAAGGAATCCAGGGATCATTAAGGTTAAATAAATCTTGAACCCCTAAAATTTTTTCAATCTGTAATATACCTTGTTTCGTTAGTATTACATTCTTATTTTTTTCATCTACTTTGAAATGGACATCAACTTCCAAATATTGCGTAACTTCCGCCGCTATAATATATTTGTCAACAGATGTTTCAATTGAGCTTGAAATAATTAAAGGCGTTTGAGCTTCATCAATTAAGATTGAATCTACTTCATCTACAATACAATAATTAAATGGTCGTAGAACAACATCTTGAATATTTAAAGCCATGTTATCACGTAGATAATCAAATCCTAACTCATTGTTTGTTACATAAGTAATATCAGCATCATAATTTTTTTGTCTTTCGCGATTAGTCATATTTTCTTGAATCAAACCTGTATCTAAACCTAAAAATCGATAGATTTGACCCATTGAAACTTGATCACGACTAGCTAGATAATCATTAACAGTAACAATATGAACTCCTTTTTCTGTTAAAGCATTTAGATAAGCAGGTAAGGTAGCCACTAATGTTTTACCTTCTCCTGTTCGCATTTCAGCAATTTTTCCTTCATTAAGAGTTATCCCTCCAATTAATTGAACATCAAAATGACGTAAACCCAATGTTCGTACACTAGCTTCGCGTGTAATTGCAAATGATTCGGCAATAATTGAAGTTAGATTTTGGTCCGTTTTATACTTTTTTTTTAATTCAAATGTTTTTGCTCTTAATTCTCCATCAGTTAATGATTTAACAGTTGTTTCTAATGTATTTATTTGATTAATTAAACTTTGATATTTGTTTATTATGGATTTCTTAGCAAATATATTTTTGAGCATTTTTTACTTTCCCAAAATTATAAAATATATTTTAATTTTTTGTTTCTCAATTACATAGTTTGTAATTATAGTTAAAATTAACCAATAATATTTACTCGTTTTTGTTTAGCGTTTTGATAATCAAATTTTACTGTTCCGTCAATTAATGCAAATAAAGTAAAATCTTTTCCACACCCAACATTACGACCAGGTTTAAATTTCATTCCTCTTTGACGAACTAAGATATTTCCGGCCTTTACTACGTGACCGCCAAATCGTTTAACTCCTAAACGTTTTGAATTTGAATCACGACCGTTTTTTGTACTACCCGCACCTTTTTTATGAGCCATATGTTTAATCCTTAAAATTTTATATAATATTTATATTTTCAATAAGCACCCGCGTAAGTTCTTGTCGATGACCTTGTTTCTTGCGTGTTTTCTTTTTTGGTCGCATTTTATAAACAATAGTTTTTTGACCACGTAAGTGCTCTAATATTTTACCTTGAACTTTTACACTGTCAAGATAAGGCTTTCCAATCAAAATTTCACCGTTATTATTTACAAGTAAAACTCGATTTAATGTAATTTCTTTACCTAAACTAGTTGGAATACGATTTAAATCATAATATTTACCTGTTTCAAACCAAAATTGTCTCCCACTAATTTCGACAATTGCGTATTTCATAATTTAAAATTACTATATCATTAATATAAAACTATGTTACTAAAAAATTTTAAGGAAATCAATTTTTTTAGAACCAGTTAATGTTTTAATGTTCTTAGAGTGTTTTTTAATGTCCATAATTCATTATAAAAAAAATCAAATGCTTTAGATCGATAACAGTCAGGATTGGTAATAATTGATAATGTTCGAGTTATTTTAATGTTTTCAATATTAATAATTTCGATTGTTTTTAATTCAATTTCTTTTTCAATAGCGGAGGAAGAAACAAATGCAGCACCAAGTCCTAAACTAACTGCCGTTTTTATTGCTTCAATTGAATTTAATTGCATTATTATATTAAACTGTTTCGTTTCAATATTGTTTTGAATTAAAATATTATCAATAAATTTGCGAATGGTAGAATTCGAATTTAATGTTATAAAATTTAAATGGTATAAGTCATCTTTATTAATTACTTTTTTATTCTTTATTGCAAACGGATGTGATTTTGGTATGATTAAAGCAAACTCATCTTCTACAAAACTTTCAATTTCTAAATTCTTTTTCAAGCTTTCAGGAACATAACCACCTACAACAGCAATATCAATGTCACGATTTACAACACTCTTAGTAATTAATCTTGTCGAATCAACTTGAACTTTTAAATTTATTTGTGGATAATTTTGAGCAAATAAAGCTAAAACACGAGGCATTAAATATGTTCCAATTGTTTGACTAGCTCCTACCGTTAATTTTCCTCGATCACCGTTTTGAAGATCTTTAATAGCCCGACAACTTTCTTCACATAATGCTAGTATTCGCTCTGAATATTTAAGAAATAATTTACCGGATTCAGTCAATGAAATTTTATTTTTATCTCTATTAATCAACAAAATACCTAAATTATTTTCTAGTGACTTTAATTGTTTGCTTAATGAAGGTTGCGAGACAAATAAAATCTCTGCTGCTCGCGTAAAGCTTTTTTCTGAGGCAATCGCTTTTAAACTGCGTAATTGTTGTAAAGTAAAAGGAAGTGTCATTAATTATGTTAAAACAATATAAATTTTTTTAAATCTAAACAACTAACCAAAATAACTTACATTATTAATAGAATTTTATAAATTGCGGATGGAGAGACTCGAACTCTCAAAACAAAAGTTACTAGGACCTAAATCTAGCGCGTCTACCAATTTCGCCACATCCGCGATTTCTAGATATTATACTATTATATAAAAGTAACCGCAAGTAAATCTTTAAATCTTAAATAAGATTTAAAGATTTATTCATCTTCATTTAAAGTATAAATAAAACTACTAGCTTGACCTCGTAACACTGATTTAGCTAATGATAAGGCTTTTTGAGCTTCTTTATCAGCTTTCTTCTTCCAAGTCGCCTTACGGGAATTTTTTTTTGATTTTGAGGTCCGTTTTTTAGGTACTGCCATAAAATTACCATTTTAAAATAGTTTATAAAACGAAGTATAAAAAAAATAAAAGTAAAAATCAAGTATCTTCTATGATTGAGTGTATTCTTACTGATTCAATCAATTATTATTAGCTAAGTAACTTAAAAAAAAATCTCATTTAAATTACTAAATTTTTAATTTAGTAATTTTGAGTTAAATATTAAATATCTAAAACTGATTAATTTAGAATATTTTTTTAATTTAATATATGAATGTTTAGAGTTAAAAGGTTTAATTTTAAAAACCTTTTAATTCTAGTTATTTATTTCTCCTCACTAGATTCTACTTTTTCCTCATCTTTACGAAGTGCTGGATCAACTGCACTATAATCGACTGTAACAATAATATTATCATATAAATCGGCATCCACTATAAGTTTAGTTCGTGGATAAAGTGGTTTTGCCAAACATTCTTGAGCTAAGTTGTCTTCTAATAATCTCATAACGGCTCGACGTAATGGACGTGCTCCATATACCGGATCATAACCTTGTTCAATTAAAATTGTTTTTACAATTTGTTTTACTTCTAATTCTATTTCTTTTTCTTTCATTCGATTTTGCAATTCTTTTATCATGAGATCCGAAATTTCTTTTATATCATTTCTTGTTAAATGTTTGAAAATAATAATCTCATCTAAACGATTTAAGAATTCTGGACGAAAATATTTTTTTAACTCTTCATTTACTAAGAAAGATATTCGTTTAAAAACTTCTGAATCTACATCAGAGTCATCATCCGATGATAAAAATTCAGCATTTATATCAAAGTAGCTTTGATTTGGTTTTTTTGATTGAATCCCACTTTCTTTTTCAATAATTTTTGCACCAACATTAGATGTTAAAATGATTAACGTATTCTTAAAATCAATTGTTCGACCTTTTGAATCAGTTAAACGACCATCGTCTAATATTTGAAGTAATAAATTAAAAACATCTGGATGAGCTTTTTCAATTTCATCAAATAACACAACAGTATAAGGTTTTCCTCTTACCGCTTCGGTTAGTTGACCACCTTCGCTATATCCGACATAACCTGGAGGTGAGCCAATTAATTTTGCAACAGTATGTTTTTCCATATATTCTGACATATCTAAACGAACCATAGTATCTTCAGTTCCAAACATATATGCTGCTAATGCTTTTGTTAGTTCTGTTTTACCAACCCCAGTTGGACCAGCAAAAATAAAACTTGCAATTGGTCGATTAGGGTTTCTCAGTCCTACTCGAGCTCGACGAATTGCTTTCGATACGGATACAATAGCTTGATGTTGTCCAATTAATCGTTCGTGAAGCGTTTGCTCCATATTTAATAGTTTTTTCGACTCAGATTCTGAAATTTTATTTACTGGAATACCAGTCCAACCAGCAATTACTTCCGCTACATCATCTTCCATAACCATATCAATATGAGCTCGTTTTAAACCAGCTTTTTCATTAATTTCAAGAGCTTGCTTCATAACTTGAATCTGTGTTCGAACTTCCATTTCATATTCTAGTAAATTTGAAGCTGTTTCGAAATCTTGTTGTCGGACTGCCACATCTTTTTCACTTAATGTTTGTTGTAATTCTTTTAATAATAATAATATTCCCTGTGGTAAACGCTTGTTTTCTAAACGAACGCGAGATCCTGCTTCATCTAATACATCAATTGCTTTATCAGGTAGATAGCGATCAGCAATAAATTTGTCAGCAAGTATGGCTGCTTGTTCAATAGCTAAATCATGATAACTTAATGTATGATGTAGTTCAAATTTTGAACGTAAACCACGTAAAATATCAATAGTAATTGCGACACTTGGCTCTTTTACTTGAACTGGTTGGAATCGTCTTTCTAAAGCAGCATCACGTTCAATATATTTTCTATATTCTTCTATTGTTGTTGCTCCAATACAACGGAATTTTCCTCGAGCTAACGCTGGCTTTAAAATATTAGCAGCGTCAACAGCTCCTTCTGCAGCTCCTGCTCCAACTAATGTATGAATTTCATCAATTACTAGAATAATTGTTCCATCATATTGTGCTTCTTCGACAATTCGTTTTAATCTTTCTTCAAATTCTCCACGATATTTTGTTCCTGCAAGTAATGATCCCAAATCTAACGACATAATTATATTTCCTTCTAGGAAATTTGGAACATCTTGGGTAAGAATCAGTTGAGCAAGGCCTTCGGCAACAGCAGTTTTTCCTACTCCAGGTTCTCCAATCAAAACTGGATTGTTTTTACTACGTCTTGCTAATACTTTAATAACTTCAAAAATTTCTTTATCTCTTCCAATTACTGGATCTAATCGTCCTTCAACAGCTTCTTTTGTTATATTATCAGCATATTCATCTAATGTTGGAGTTGTTGTATCACCATCTTGATCTAAGATTCGTTTTTCGACATCTGTTAACGGGCGTAATAATTCTTCTTGATTTTCTTTTATAAGATCTAAAGTTTTTTTACGAAGTTGTGTGATATCCACCCCTAATTTTTCAATAGTACGAATTGCGACACCATCTTCTTCTGCCAGAAGAGCCAAAAGAATATGTTCTGTTCCTACATAATTTTGTCCAATATCTTTTCCTTCTTGAACAGCCATTTCTAATACACGTTTAGCTCGTGGCGTAAAGGGTATTTCTGAAGCAACAAAACCGGTACCGCGACCTATATAATTTTCAACCTCTTTTCTAGCTTTTTTTAAAGTCACTCCTAATGATTTTAACGCTTTAGCCCCCATTCCTTGTCTTTGGCCAACAACGCCTAAAAATAATTGTTCGGTTCCAACAAAATTATGTCCCATTCTTCGAGCTTCCTCTTGAGACAACATAATAACTTTGATAGCCCCTTCTGTAAATTTTTCAAACATAACCGATTCCTCTAAATTGAATGACCAATACGATTTCTATTCACTTAATTTTTGACAAAGGTTTTAGATTTAAACCACTTTACAACAATATATATTGTAATAATGATTGTTATTAGAATTTAAGTTTTGTATAATTATTATTTTAATACTTAGATTGGCGGTATGGCCAAGTGGTAAGGCAGTGGATTGCAAATCCTCTATCCCCAGTTCGAATCTGGGTGCCGCCTCTAAATATTAAGTTAGAATATTGCCTTTTTTTATAATTTTGTTTATAATATAGTAATTCGCAAAAGGGGATGTGGTGGAATTGGTAGACACGACGGACTTAAAATCCGTTGCCTAGTGATAGTGCGTGAGGGTTCAAGTCCCTCCGTCCCCATTATAAATTTTTTTGGATTTGATTTAAGCTTTGACGTTGTACTTTGTAAAAATTACTTAGTTTTTCACATTTTACTAAATTTAAAACTTTAAGTTAGTTAAAGTTTTATTTTTTTAATAATTTTATATTTAACAAAATTTTCTTACGTAAATTACGGTATTCTTCATATAAACAAACATTTTTAGAATTTATATTGTTAATTTTTAGCGTATGTTAAGCATTAACGTTTCGCTTCTACCAATTTTCAACTGCAGTTTTTTAAGTTTCTCAGAAATGGTAATGATTTTATGTTTCTTAATTCGGAAGTTTCTCTACGTAATAATGTTTCAATAAAGGATAGAATCTATCCTTTATTGAAAGGCTACTAATTTATAGTATCAACTTAAAATTAATACGTTAATTAATAAGATCTGCAGTTAATGGTGCATTCTATTCGCGATACATGTCAAATATATGTTTTTTAAAAGATAATTTATTATAATAAACAAATTCGATATAAAACACCCGGAGGTAAATCTGACTCCGCTAATAGATCAAAAATATTTATATTAGAATCGTAATAAATATCTATAATTCGTTTATGCATTCGTAATTCAAAATGTTCTCTTGAATCTTTATCAACATGTGGCGATCTTAAGACGCAATAAATTCGTTTATCTGTCGGTAATACTACCGTTCCTATACTATTCAATTCACTTTTTTTTGCAAGGTCAACAATTTTTTGACACGAAACATCTAAAAGTTGATGATTAAAAGACTCTAATCGCACACGAATTTTATCATTCGTTTTCGTTACCATAATATTTCATACTTATTTAACAATTTTAGATACTACACCTGCACCAATTGTCCGACCTCCTTCACGAATAGCAAACCGCATACCTTCTTCAATTGCAACTGGATAGATAAGTTCAGCTGTCATTTTAATACGATCACCAGGCATTACCATTTCTACGACTGATCCATCATCAGCTGTAAATTGCGTAATTGAACCGGTTACATCTGTTGTTCGAACATAAAACTGTGGACGATATCCCGTAAAGAATGGAGTATGACGACCACCCTCTTCTTTTGTTAATACGTAAACTTCCGCTTCAAAGTCCGTATGTGGCGTAATAGTACCAGGTTGCGCTAATACCATACCTCGTTCAATATCTTCACGTGTAACACCACGTAATAAAATTCCAACATTATCACCAGCAAACCCAGAATCTAACGTTTTCTGGAACATTTCAATACCAGTGATAGTTGTTGTTTGAGTATCTGCAATACCAACAATTTCTACACTGTCACCAACATTAATAGTTCCACGCTCAATACGACCTGTAGCTACAGTTCCACGACCTGTAATTGAAAAAACATCTTCAATTGCCATTAAAAATGTCTTCTCAGTATCACGTTCGGGAGTCGGAATATATTCATCAATTGCATCCATTAACGCATAGATTTTATCAACCCAAGGATTATCTCCACGTTTTAATTCTGGATTCGATGAAATAGCTTCAATAGCTTGTAAAGCTGACCCGGCACAAATTGGAATATCTTCACCTGGAAAATCATAAGTTGAAAGTAATTCACGAACTTCTAATTCTACTAATTCTAATAGTTCGGCATCATCTACTTGGTCTTCTTTATTTAAAAAAACAACAATTTCCGGAACACCTACTTGTTTTGCTAATAAAATATGTTCACGTGTTTGAGGCATCGGACCATCCGCAGCTGATACAACTAAAATTGCTCCATCCATTTGCGCAGCACCTGTAATCATATTTTTTACATAGTCAGCGTGTCCTGGACAATCAACGTGGGCATAATGACGTGCTGCTGTTTCATATTCTACATGAGCTGTATTAATTGTAATACCACGAGCGCGTTCTTCAGGTGCACCATCAATTTCTGAATAGTCTTTAACAACACTATTTCCGTCTAATGCTAATGTTGCTGTAATTGCTGCTGTTAATGTAGTTTTTCCATGATCTACATGACCAATTGTACCAATATTTACATGTGGTTTTGTACGTTCAAATTTTTCGCGTGCCATTATTAAGTTTCCTTAAAAATTTATTTGTATATATATATCTATCTATTATATTAAGCTTTTAGCGAGATTTAATTTTAGTATTAATAACGGAAATGAGCAAAAGCTTTATTTGCTTCAGCCATTTTATGTGTTTCTTCTTTTTTCTTTATAGTATTACCTATATCATTAGCTGTGTCAATTATTTCACTTGCTAATTTTATTGACATAGTTCGACCTACACGTTGTTTAGCATAACGAATAATCCAACGTAATGATAAATTTGTAGCTCGAAATCCATTAACTTCAACCGGTACTTGATAAGTAGAACCACCAATTCGTCGAGCTTTTACTTCTACAACAGGACTCGCATTTTTAATAGCTTTTTCAAAAACTACTAATGGATCTTCATTAGTTTTAGTTCTAATAATTTCAAATGCACCATTTACAATATTTTGGGCTAGATTTTTTTTACCGGATTTTAAAATTCTTGTAATTAATAAACTGACTAAATAACTATTATAAGTTGGATCCGGTTTAGGAAACCGCTTTTTTGAGATGTTACGACGTGACATAATATAAATTTTTTAAAAAATATATGTTATTCTTTATTAAATTAAGTAAAATAGATTTCGTTATTTTAAAAGAAAGTTTTTATAGCCTCTTAAATAGAAAAAATCTTAAAAAACGTAGCCTAAATTCAATTCAAACTACCTTAAATTACATTTTAATAGTTATGAAACATTAAAAAATTTCAAATATTTATTTACTTGTTTTTGGTTTCTTAACTCCGTATTTTGAACGACCTTGCGTCCGATTATTAACACCACCACTATCTAAAGCTCCACGAACAATATGATAACGCACACCAGGTAAATCTTTAACTCGACCTCCTCGGATTAAAACAACTGAATGTTCCTGTAAATTATGACCGATTCCCGGAATATAAGCTGTAACTTCAAAACCAGATGTTAATCTTACACGTGCAACTTTTCGAATTGCTGAATTTGGTTTTTTTGGCGTGGTAGTATAAACTCGAGT
>Ga0233412_10001201_pt1 | contig 13901 bp, 26 predicted proteins | sample Na_anoxic_4_MG_FD_180667 | JGI IMG/M metagenome (GOLD analysis project Ga0233412, IMG submission 180667) | Seawater microbial communities from Saanich Inlet, British Columbia, Canada - Na_anoxic_4_MG | ecosystem: Environmental > Aquatic > Marine > Inlet | place: Canada: British Columbia...
ATAATTATTACCAAGATTCTAGATGGGACGATGATATGATGTGCCCTAGATGTAATACATATCTATCATATTGCCAATGTCCTGTAGAGAAATCTGGTGAAAAAGAACTTATGTGCCTAAATGATTTTCCTGATGATGTGGATGCTTTCTTTGAGTGGGCAAAAACTAGAGATGAGTATTATGTATACGATTCTAGTATACAGGCTATTGAGTGGTTGATATGGAACTATTACGAAATGATTGCTTCGTTCCACTTTGATGTAGGAGAGTATATAGATTGCTTTGGAATAGGATGGAAATGGGATAGTTTACGCAGGGAGTACGATGCCGTAGATGAGTCAGAAAACTCACTCACCCATAAAGATTACGCAGACTTAGCTTTTGGGATTGTACAACAAGAATTAGGAATAGAAAGTGAGGGGTAGCATGGAATCAACACTAGACCAGAAGTACGTTAGGCAGAGAGATATTATACCTGAAGAAATACTTACAGAGGAGATAACAATAGTAGGGGCAGGTGCTGTGGGTTCGTGCTGTGCATTAGCACTAGCAAAGACTGGGTTTAAGAATCTCAAGGTATTTGATTTTGATACTGTTGAGATACACAATATGCCAAACCAGATGTATCGTGTACGTGACTTAGGAAAGCCAAAAGTACAAGCACTAAAAGAAATTATCCACGACTTCGAAGGTCTTGATATTGTCACTGTCAACGGTAAGTACAGAGCATTGAATATGAGAGGTACAATAATTGTGGCAGTTGATAACATGGACGCAAGAATAATGTTTTGGAAGAAAGCACAGCAACACCTAAAGAATATTAACTTGTATATAGACTCTCGAATGGGTGCTGAGTTGATTCGGTTATATTCGTTTCAGCCAATGTATCCTGTTGATATTGAGATATATGAACAGTCTTTATATACCAGTGAGGATGCCGAACATTTGTCATGTACTGCTAAGGCGACTATGTATACTGCTCTTATGTTAGGGAGCATGATAGTCAGCCAAGCAAAACGGGCATATATGTCAATGATAAGCGGGGACTATCTAAAACCAGAAGTAGAGATTATTCTTGACATACCATCAAATACAATGATAACACGATAAGGAGGTGATTGAAGATGAAAAGTCTAGAGGTAGATGCATCAGAATCGCAAGGCGTATTTCGTAGAAAAAGTACAGGGAAATATGCTGAAGTAGCCGATAGATTAGAGAAGTTAAGTCCAATGAAGGCGATTGAAATAACACCTTCAACTGAGAATGGAGCAGTTAAACTGCACTCTATTTTCTGTGGTGTAAGACTAGAGCTAATCAGGAGAGGTATCTATAAACAGTTTACATCCGCTGAAATAGATAACGTCCTATACATAACCAAGTTGTAAGAGAAGGGAGAATGTAAAATGGAGACTGCTACACAAAGCAAGAACACCGTTGTACTCAGAACAAATCTACGTCCAGAGCCAAGACATTGGTACTTCTGTGGTAGAGACGATGATGGTAACGTAACTATCATGAGAACGCCTATTGACATGACAAAGAGGACTGAAAAGAGTAAGGCTAGAAGAGCTAAGAAAGCCTCTGAGTTAAAGGCAAGGCGTTCAACAGACAGGGCAAAAGATTATATGAATGAGAGCGAGCATAACTGGCTAAGACAGAAAGTTCATACTTGGTTCGAAGAGTTTTCTGGTATGAAAGGGTTTCATGCTTGTACTTTCCCAATGTTCAGAATGAAGTTCCCTAGCAATGAGCTTGTAAAGAAACCAAAGATGTTTAGGCAGTTTGCGTACAATGTTGCCAGTATGCTGAAGGTTAAGACACCAGTTGTGAAACAAGAACAGCCAAGTGAAGCTATGATGTTATCCTCAAAAATAGCGTTGGTTGATAAGATGCTTAAGGAGTTAAAAAATGGCTAAAGGTGCTATGATAAACAATCTTGCAATTAATTCTGGTAGTGAAAGGATTAAGTGTCATGAATGTGGTCAATGGTTTACGCATTATATAGTGCATAAGCACGTCGCAGGTAGGAAGAAGTTCTGCGAACATTGTGTAAGGCTACGTTACGATAGAGAACATGGTAAGATGGGGCAGTTACGTGGATATTTGAAACGTCATTTACCTCGTATCTTCAAAGAACACGATAACGAAAAGGACTTACAGAAGGCTATAATAAGTTTTGTTGCAGAGAAGTACAAACACATCCATGTCAAGGGTTAGATTGCTATTGACAAGGGTGTTGTTGTCTGCTAGAATACTTACTTACTAAAGCGAGTACCAAAACAAGGAGGGCAAATGCCATTAAAAGGATTTAGATGCAAACATCATGGGGAGGCTTCGTTTGATACTTGCATTGAAGCCAATTGCCCTTCTGCACCAAGATTTGTTCTTGAGAGTATTAAGGAACAGCATGGTAAGGACTATCACAAAGGTGACGTAATCACAGCAACAACAATGACTGGGTGTTTAAGGAGTGCCTACCTTACTCGTGTCAGAGATTATTACGCCTCTGTTGATAGTCTTTACTATTCTTGGAGAGGAACTCTTATCCATAAGATATTTGAGTTCCCTAACGTAGAGAAGTGGGATTCTGAGAAGCTATATAAAAGAGTAGTCGATGGCATTGAAATCTTCGGTAAGATAGATGCTTACGATAGAGCTAAAGACAGAAACATCCTATACGACCTAAAGACTATTGGCGACAATGGTCTTAATTTTGTTATTAAGCAGGGTGCTAAAGATGACCATGTATTACAAACTAACATCTACAGATGGTTGATGCAACTACCTGTAAATGAAATTAAGATAGTATATCTATCTATGATGGGGTTTGCTGAAACTGGAAAAGAGAATTGGATAGACCAATCTTTCAAGTATGAACCAGATATAAAGAAGATGGGAATGAAAGCCGCAGTACCAACAGGTAAGTTTACAAAGAGTGGATGGCAACGCTACCAATGTTGTTACGATACACCTCCTGTTCCATTCATGCCTGATGAAGAGATAGAAAACTTCATCGCCACAAACTCAAAGATTCTTAAACATGCCTTCGATACAGACACAGTTCCTGATATTAACATTGACGATTCCACACGTGACTGGAAATGTAACATGAAGTACTGTCCCGTGTTTACAGATTGTCAAGAAATAGAAGCCAAGAAAGGAGAAGATGATGGGGCAAAGTGAATTTACAGAGTACGCAGAGAGTATTAAGGGATATATAGGGCAGATAAGCAAGATACTTACTATTGGGTTTGACACAGAAGTAGAAGTAATGAAGCAACACCTAGCATTGATATTAGGTCACAGAGCATCACTTGTGGGTATACTAGCAGAGCTTGAGAGATATAAGGCTCAAGCAACTGGAGAGTTCTTACCACACAAGAGTAAAGACTTAACTGATAAAGATAGGTCTGTTATTCTTACAGATAAAACATCAGAGCATTGTTACTGGTGTGATTTTGTAGATGGTTTAGTAGATACTATTGATAAACAGGCATCAGCACTACAAACATTACTGTCTTTTGAAAAGAAGGCATTAACTCAGCTATCAACATCTTAACTAAGGAGTGAACATGGATTTTGACAATGTGCAAAGTAAGATAGATGATATGCAACCAGATGAACGAGAGAAGTTTAAATATCTGGTTAGGAAATACTTCTACGCAACATATCCAACCTTAGCTAGTAATGACCCAGAGTTACGTAGTATCGGCATTGAAGGAGCGTTAGAAGGCTTTGAAGATGGTTTCGCAATGGGGTTTTTTCTTGTTGATGGAGATAGTATCTTAGTACAGAATGAAGATGGAACGTATGATGATATAACTCACCTACGCTTCCAAATATTAGAGATGATTGATAACGAGGAGGGGTAATGCAAATAAAAGATATTGAAACGCTTCAAGATGGTGTATCAGGGCTGTCGTTTTCTGGGAAAGCGGTTGTTGTAATGAGTCCAAAAGAACACACTGGTCAATATGGTGCGTTCACCACACAGTTCATAGTTCTAGAAGATGCTTCTGGTAGTGTTGGAGTTAAACTATATGCAAACACAATCCCAGTTGAAGCAAAGGGAAGTCTTATTAAGGTGTCTCAGGCAAAGACTTCATCTTATAAAAACAAAGACAATGAATTGGTTAAACAGATTGAAGTTCCTTCAAAAGGTAAGATTCAAATAGCAGAATACACAGATGAACCTGAAATAACCACAGAAACATCTACGTCAACAACATCAACTCCACCAAAAGCAAAGCAGACATACGCAGAGTCTATCCTAGAAACATTAGAGGAAGTACACGGTGTGCTTACTTCTGAAGTAGCAAAGGGTTTATTAGAGTCAGCCAAGCAAAGTGGTTGGAACTCGGAAGACATTCGTGCTTTCACCATTAGTAGACTTATTGAAAAAAGTAGGCGTTAATGGCTTGGATTGAGTCACATACATCTTTGTTAAACCACAATAAACTGGTATCGCTCTCTGTTGACTTTAATGTTGACAGGGCGCATACCATTGGGTATCTACATCATCTTTGGTATGCTGTGTTAGAGCAACAAGAAGATGGCGACCTATCGAAATGGGACGATACAGCTATCGCTAAACTTGCTGGATATACAGGGAATGCAAAAAGGTTTGTGAAGTTATTACAAAAACATAGATTCCTTGATGACAGAATAATACACGATTGGCTAGACTACACTTCAAAATACCTAATTAGTAAATACTCCACAAGCAACAAGCAACTTCTTATTGATATATGGGCTAAACATGGCAAGGCATATGGTAATTTAAAAAAACCACCTGCTGGCATGTTAGCTAAATACGATAGAGCAGAACTAATTAAGGCAGTCTACGAGTACATAAGACTTAAGGGTTGGCAGATTGATTCAAAAGCCCTACGTAATAGTATCATAAAACGCAACATAAAGGTTGTTAAAGAACTCCTTACATTTGCAGAAGATGATATGTCGGAAGTATATAAATGTATGGCTTATACCAAAGAGTATTGTAGTGCTAATGGATTAAACTGGACTCTTGAAACCGCAGTAAAAACATTCCCTGAATACAAAAAACCAAAAAAAGCTAAGGTGAGATATGAATAGCCATGATAGATTCTTATGCGACTGGGCTATATATGACATTGAATACTTTTCTGAGGAACGCAAGGTTCTTCAAGGGTTATTGAGTAAACTACGTAAGGACACAAATCACAAAATGGACTTCACTAGGTTCATTACAAACGCAGGTAAAGAAGTACGTTCCGCAAAACAAAGGCTAATTGAGGTTGAAAAAAGAGTAGGTGAAAAGTATGTTCCTATTCCGGGCGATGTTTTTTGCTAGACAGACGTTTTTATGAAAATCTGCAAAGTTTTTGAAGTTAGTTAGGAAACATGTATCTTGAAACACAAACAACAAAATCAAATAACAAGGAGAAGAAGAAAATGACAGAAAAAATGGAAGAGTTTTATATGATTTTGGATGTTGATAATACGCTGTGTGTAGAGAAAGTCCAATACCATTCATACGCTGACGTAGCGTTAGAGCATATGGGCGATGATGAAGTGCAAATGATACTTACAGAAGACCAAGCAATAATTATTAGTGAGGAGTTAGAGGAACTGTTATCTACGGAAGGTATCTAACGTGGAAGATAAAACTCTATCTGAACATCTTCTCGACCTAAATGCGTCTATTCTTGATAAGAAAGAGCGAGGACATGGAGAGTTTCTGACAGGGTTAGGGTCTGTTGATGATATATTATTTGGTCTAGACAGAGGACAGGTAATGGTCATTGGAGGTGGGCCCGGGTCTGGCAAAACTAGCCTAGCATTACAAATGGCTTATAACGTATCAGAATCTCCAGATACAGACGTACTGTTTATATCGCTAGAAATGACAGGGTCTGAATTAGTAGGGCGTATTATGTGTAATGTTATGAACATTGACAACCATTATCTACGTACTGGAGATGTGTACGGTGATAAAGAAGCACTACAGAAGAAGATTGACTTGTTTGAGAAGAGTATTGAAGCAAACTCAATGCAAATCATAGACAATAGAGGGTATAAATTCTCTGAATTGGAGAGCATTATAGCTTCTCTATACGAAGTAAAAAAGCCAGACATAATCTTCATTGATTTCCTACAGCTTATTGACTGGGCTGAAACAAACAATCAAAATGCAGTAATTGTCTCCTTCATTCGTAAGTTGACAGAATTAGCAAAGACCCACCATATTGCAATCGTATTACTATCACAACTAAGAAGAACACCATCTGGTTCAGACGTTAAGAAACCTACGATGCATGATTTATTAGGTAGTGGCGCTATTGAACAATGTGCCCACATAATACTCATTCTATATAGAGAATTTGTGAACGACACAGATAAGCGTCATCATCTATCAATAGACAAGAATCGTAATGGAGAAGCTGGCGCAGATTTACTTGTTTACTTCGAAGGAAGATACTTCAGATTCAAAGATATGACAGAAGTAGTCGAAACGCCTAGTAAATCTAGGTGGATTGCACCCAAGAAGAGTATACAAGAGCGTGATATAACAAGTAGTAAAATTGATTGGGAGGAATAATGGCTAAGACAATGGACGACCTTGCCATAAGCAGGGAAATAAGAGCAAAAGTAATACAGAAGTACGGCGATGTACCTACGAGCGTTTGGGAGATTGATTACTCTGAAGGGAGAGATGTCATAGAGTATGAGAAAAGAAAACAACAAGCTGTAGCAATAGAGAAGCATAAGAAGATGGACTATGATAAGAACAAGCTTGGTAAAGCGTTTGAGATGTCTTCTCAAAATGTACGAGGTAAGTCAGGTGGACTATCTACATTTCCACCTGGGCTATGCAGACGTATAGTAATGTTCTATTCAGAAGAAGGAGAAACTGTTCTTGACCCTTGTGCTGGGCACAATAGTCGTATGCAAGTTACTTATAATCTTGGCAGAAACTATATTGGCTATGACGTATCGCAAGAGTTTATCCAATTCAATAAAGAAGTTAAAGATGAGATAACTGGAGCTGGTGTACAAGGGCAGATGTTTGCACCATCGAATACAATTACTCTGCATGAACAATCTTCAGAGAAAATGGTAGAAGAAGACAATTCTATTGACTTAGTGTTTACGTCTCCACCTTACTGGGACATTGAATACTATGGTGAAGAGTCCGAGCAACTCGGATTCGGTAAAGATTACGGAAGCTTCTTACAAGGGCTACGTTCAGTTATATCAGAAAGTTATAGAGTATTAAAACCAGACAGATATTGTGCGTTTAATATCAATGACTTTAGAAAGAATGGCAATTTCTATTCGTACCACGCAGACGTAATAAAACTGTTTGAAGATGTTGGATTTAAGATGTGGGACGTTATTATTATCAAGTGGAAGAGCTCCATCGGAAGTTGCTTCGCCAGCCAAGTGGAGTCTAGGAAAATAACAGCCAAGGCTCACGAATATTTGGTTGTTGGAAAGAAGGTGTTAGATGCCTAGAAAATCAACAACAATTAAAGCAAGAAGAAATTCTGTATGTCCACTATGCTTCGCTATGGTGTGGAAGAACTCTGATTCAAAAGTATACAATGATGGATGGTATCATCCAAAATGCTGTGATGAATTAGTGTATGCTATGAAGAAATCAAGAGAGTTACGACAACCGGAGTTGTTCGTATGAAGGGTATGAAGTGGGACCAAGAGAAAGCGAAGTGGTACCTACTTCCTCTTGATATAATAGAAGAAGTTGTTAAAGTGTTAACGTTTGGCGCCAGAAAATATGCTGACAATAATTGGCAGATAGTTGTCTCAGAAGAAGGTGGCGTAGACAGATACTACTCTGCTATGATGCGACACGTTAGAGCATGGCAAAGTGGAGAAATATACGACAAAGAAACAGGTATACATCATTTTGCTCATGCTATGTGCTGTGCTATTTTTATAATGTGGTATGATAAGCAAAAGGAGAAGAAATGAAGAAAGTCTATATTGCTGGAAAGTTAAGTAACAGTAGCAAGGATAGTGCAGTTGGGTATATACAGAACGTATCCACAATGATGCAATGTGCTGAAGATGTTAGACAGAAAGGTTTCTCTGTATTCGTACCATCGCATGACTTGTTAATGGGAATAAAGTTTGGTGATTATGACTATCCAGATTACTTTGAGAACAACATCGAATGGTTGAAAGTTGCTGATTATATCTTTGTCTGTCCTAACAGCGAAGATTCAATAGGTACTCAGAAAGAAATAGATATTGCTTTGTCGTTAAACATACCTGTATTCTATGAGTTAATGTCGTTACTTACAAGAAGGGAGACAGATAAAGATGAGAGACCCCAAGAGAATAGAGAGAATATGCAGACTCCTAGCACAGAAATGGCATAAAGTACCAGACCAGCGTCTAGGACAGTTTCTTGAAAACTATGTATTTGGACATAAAAAAGGTGTACGTCTATTTTATCAAGAAGATGACGTATCGGAAGAGATGTTGAAAGATGTTTACTTCGATTAAATTAGTTATTGACAGTTAACCTATTTATATGTATAATGTATTCTAATGATAAATGCTAGGACAAAAGGCAACCAAGGTGAAAGAGATTGGCGAACTATTCTTAACAAGAAGTTCGGTACTAGATATGAACGTACTCCATTATCTGGAGGTATGGACTTAAAAGGAGATGTTAGAAAAGCTTTTGGCAGTAAGCCTAGTATAATTGACGAATATCATTGGGAAGTAAAACGTGTTGAAAAGATTAATATTCATAATTGTTTTCACCAAGCAGTAAGAGACGCCCGCAACAACACCACTCCTGTAGTAGCATTCCGAAAGAACTCTGACCAATGGAAGATTTGTATTGATGCAGAAGACTTTCTTAATATATTACTAGAACTCGAAGAACTGCGAGGTGATTATTGATAAATACACTTGTTATTGGCGACACCCATATTCCATTTGAACACCAAGAATATTTACCATTCTGCAAACGTGTTCAGAAAGCATGGAAATGTAGTAGAGTAGTTCACATAGGCGACTTAGTTGATAACCACGCAATATCCTACCACGAACATGACCCAGATGGATGGTCTCCATTAAGCGAAATGGAAGAAGCAGATAGTCACTTAGCACCTTGGTTTAAAGCTTTTCCAAAACTATATTTATGCAGAGGTAATCATGATTCGCTAGTTAATAGAAAAGGTAAGACAGTTGGGTTGCCAACGAGATGTTTCGCAGAGTTTAGAGATATATGGAAGCTTCCTATCGATTGGTTTGATTCTTTTGAATGGGAGTTTGATAATGTCATATACAAACACGGAACTGGTTCTTCGGGTAAGTATGCTCATGTTCAATGTGCAGTTGACGCTAGACAGTCATGTGTAATAGGACATACACACGCTACTGCTGGTGTTGAGTGGTTAGCTAACTCAAAAGAGATTATTTTTGGTATGAATGTAGGATGTGGAGTTGATAGAAAGACGTACGCTTTTAAGTACGGTAAAGACTTCCGTAGAAAGCCAATTCTTGGGTGTGGAGTAGTTAGTGTTTCTAGTAAAGGAACAAATGCTCAATTCGTGCCAATGACATTAAAATAGGAGAGAACATGACTCAGAAATTAGTAAGAGATGATTTTGAGAAGTTTCACGATTATGGATGTCTTATCCCAGAAAGAATAATCTATTTTGGTAGTGAGCTTTTTGATGAGACAGTTTCAGAAAATGGTGTTGACTTTATGTCTTCAGCAAAGCTCATTAAGAATTTATTGTTCCTAGATAAGCAAAGTCACGCTCCAATTTTCATGCACTACAGCTCTCCAGGTGGTGATTGGGACAGAGGTATAGCAGTACACGATATTATAAGAGGAATCAAAGCTAAAGTCATTATGATTGGATATGGATGTGTACGAAGCATGGGTACAATTATCATGTCTGCTTGTGATAAACGATACCTTGCACCACACTGTAGATACATGATACATAACGGTACACTTGGGTTATATGGTACAAGTGAAGACGTTAGAAGAAATGCAAAAGAGGCTGATATTTGTTGTGATTTTATGTATAATATTTACTTTGAACAGATGGTGAAGAAAGACCCTTCTATAACAATAAGAAAGATAAAGCATTTATGTGAGCATGACTGTTATATGAGTGGTCAGAAAGCCGTTACGCTTGGATTAGCAGATAAGGTTTTAGGGTAATGGACATCGTAGCAGGCATCTTAGAGCTATTCGCATCATATGTTATAGGGAATAAGAACAAATTGGGCTTTTTGCTCAATATTATAGTGTGGTGCTGTTGGATTTCATACGTATTTGTTAACCAAACAACGTATGGCTTGCTTATAATGGCTATACCAGCACTCTGTATCAATCTACGTAATTATATTAGGTGGGGTCAGAATGGGAGATAATGCACATAAGTTTTTTGAAGAACAAGAGAAGTTTGATGATAAATTCGCTAACGCAGAACAAGAGTTGTTTGAGGGTAAGATAAAGAGGTCATATTACTTCGGTCAATTCTTCATTATGCACATATTAGCTAAGATGTTGCAGATGTATGGAGCTGAAAAGATGTCTATATTCCTAGATTCTCGATATAAACAGTTTACAAAACAGTTTCCTAACTTCTATAATCAGATGGTTAGTACAGATAAGAGAGCTGTAGGAAGCGTTGAAGCTGATTATGAACGAATGTTCAGAAAGCAACTTGATGACCAAATTAAAGACGAAACAAAGCTTTAAGGAAGCAATAGAAAACCAAGCGATTAGGCATATTGAAGAGTTGATGGATTTATATGGGTATGGTTGGGAGTTATACATGAAATGTGATACAAATGGTAACGTAAGATTCTGTCCAAAAGGAGAGGTATGGGTAAAGCAGACGTGATGTCCCGCATAACAGAGTTAACTCATGAAGCGTAGATTGGAACGTGACTTATGTAAGAGATGTTTACATGCGAGTTATGAAGAATACGATAAAGAAATTATCATGACCTGCTCGAAAGAGAAACAGCTCGTAGACTTCACCAAGATAGGTGACAATGTGATAGCATGTGCTATGTTTCAAAAGAGAAAAATTCTGTACTCGTTGTTGTACTCGCTGGCAAAAAAGAAATAGGAGGCGTCTCTCCTCGCCTCCAGTTTCTTATCCTGTCTTGCCGTATTTTATTATGAGTTTTTGATAAATGTAACTGCAATCTCTAGCAATAAACCTATCAAGCTGTCTTTGATTTCTATTCCTTCAGCAACTACGATTTCTTTAATCTTATTAAATGCTTCCTGTCTTTTCTCTGAGTTTGTTAAGTCAGATGAATCAACCTCTTGTACGACCTTAAGAGCAATATCCCACACGCTATCAAGTAACACAACAAGTGCTGATTGAAATATGCGCTTAAGAACATCTTTGAAGTTAATCTTCTTAAAAACTCCTGTGATTGCACTCCATATAGATTTGAACATTAGAATCTCCCTTTTATCTTAAAAGTAAAAGTATGACCAATTACTTCTTTGTTTTTATTTTTTACTGGTTTATATCCAAAGCTTAACATCTTAAATAGTCTTTTCAGCAGACTTTTCTTTGGTGATTGTTTTTTCGACTTCTTTTGCAAGGTCTTTCTCCGATAGTTTTATGCTCATGCCATGTGTTGAACTCTTTACATCAGAAGCTATAATACCAATAGCTTTTACTAACGCCTTATGTTGCTTCTCAGGTGTAAAGCTTCCGCTTTCTTTAAGTCCCTTAACATATGTTTTATATACTGTCTGAACAGACTCCTTTGCCATATTCTCAAATCTCTTTTCGAGCTTATCGTCAATATCAAGATTTAACTTACTCTCAACAGCACGTAATACTTTAGATAGTTGAGACGCAACCCAAGTAGCAAGAACACCACCCACGACGAGAATAAACTGTGCCAGCATAGTTTCTTTTATTCCGTTCATGACTGCTCCTTATCTACTTTATCAAGAATCTTTTTTGCATCTGCCTTCTTCTGTGCAGAAGCAACATTTGTATTCTCTACAAGTCGTTGAAGTTGTTTACGTGCCTCTATTTCTTCATTCAAAGTACCTGCAAGTTTATTAATATAATTAACAAGTTTCGTAACGTACGCCTTGTCTCTTCCATCCATATCTGTCACGATGAACTTTTCAGTTGTCAAATTAAAATGGTCTAATGGTCTAAGTTTTTCCATTACAAAATACCCCCTTTGTTTTTATTTATCTATTGCGACTTTTTCCTGTACTGTTTGGTGATGCACATCCACCTCTTCCATTATTTGCTCTTTGTCCACTACCACTTCCATCTCTCTTAGGGACTCCTTTAGCCATTTCTATCTCCTTGTGTTTGTTTTTGTTTATGTCTACAAGTACTCCAAATAATTCTCTTATGCGCAGTACACTTGTTTCCAAAATATGAACGATATACACAATGAATAGGGCTTGTGCATAATCTTATTTCTCTCTTCTTTCTTTTCTTATAATCTTCTGACATACTTTCCCCCGATGTTAGATTAACATTATATAACTACAAGCAAATATGGCTAATGCTCTAAATATGTCTTCAATCAGAATATCAACCTGTCTACTACCAATCTTAAAGCTAAACAAACTTCCTGCGTATACTTGAAAACACGATGCAAGTACAATAATATAATACCACCAAAATGTTACGTTGATGATTGTAAATATTCCTGCTATCATTAGCGAATAGACAAGTCGTGTTAGTCTGTCACTTCCGCCAAGCAGTTTACGTATGAATGAACTTTCTCCATAGCCCATACTAAGTATTCCCATTAACGCCCAGAGAACAAGATACTTGAGCTTTGCAGTCCACTTTGTTTTCTTATCAGATAACATTGCGTAAATGATAAGTAGATTAGGAACTCCATATCTACGAACACCTTTCTCGATTTGTCCACCGAAAAGATAGAAAAGTGTTATTAGTGATGCTATAACAACGTCTGAAAATGACATAATACTTATCCCTTTATTGTTTATTAAATTCTATGATGTTGCTAGCGCATCACTTATTAACTCTATTTCTCATAAGTTATAGCAGTATCAGTATTCGGGTCAGTATGGTTTATGGAAAAGTTTCTAACTATTCCACCTCTAGTTAGTGAGTTTCCTTGTATTGATGTATATAGGTCAACAACATCCCCATCAGATAAACCAGACAAATCTTCTGACTCTGACTCCCAAGAAGGATTCGGCGTGTGAGTACCCTCTATAACCGCCCCGTATGGTGAGCCATTGAGATATATCTGTGAAGCGACATAAGGTGTTGGACTCTCACCGGAACCCAAAGGAGTGTTTGTTTGTCCGTATGTATGCTCAAACTTAAATCTATACGCTCCACCATAGAATGAATTATATGCTCCTATTGTAATAGTGAATGCCTTGTAGTAGTTGTTAGTTCCAGTACCGGTAGTGTTGGGGGCGTAATCTGTTGTGGTTGCAACAATAACATCATCCCCAACTACCTTTGTAATTTCAGTTGATGATATTGAAGACGCAGTGTCAACGTATGCTTTAATGCTCTCGCTAGTTGCTAGAGTTGTTGCTGATGCACCAGACATCGTATCACTATCTAATACTTGAAAGCTCCAAGAAGGGTCTGCGCCTGCCCCATTTGTTGATAGAAGCTTGTTTGCAGTTCCTGCGGTTAACTTAACTAAATTACCAGAAGTGTTAACATAGAGAATATCTCCATGCGTATATGAGCCAATAGCAGTTCCACCATTAGCTATTGGTAGAGTTCCTGTGATAGCAGTTGCTAAATCTATTGCTTTGCCACCTGCGCCACCTGTATGACCATGTCCAGTTCCTGTAAATAGTAGCTTACCTTCAGTGATGTCTGCGTTAGAAGCAACCTTAGCGTTTGTAACTAATAATGAGGCTGTTG
>Ga0233412_10001203_pt1 | contig 13883 bp, 13 predicted proteins | sample Na_anoxic_4_MG_FD_180667 | JGI IMG/M metagenome (GOLD analysis project Ga0233412, IMG submission 180667) | Seawater microbial communities from Saanich Inlet, British Columbia, Canada - Na_anoxic_4_MG | ecosystem: Environmental > Aquatic > Marine > Inlet | place: Canada: British Columbia...
CTGAGAATTGTTTCACTCTCCAGCAGCGCCTCCTCCGCCCCTTTCCGCCCAGATTCTGCTTGATCTAATTCTTTGACCCTTTGTTCCAATTCTTCATAGGTTGGCTTATTGGCCATTAGAAAATCCTCCAAATCAAAAAACCCATACATTCCTGCTATCTGAGTTGTGTAAGAGCCTTTGTAATTACCGTTAGTGCCTGAATCGCAGACAGTCGGATATTTTCAATCTCCTGTAGCAGCATATCATTGATAACCGGACTTATAACTGTAACGCCTAAACTCAAGAAAAATATTTTACTCCAGTACGGTTTGATTAGCAAATAAATTATTTCCAATAAACCTCATAAAGGGTCGCCGGATAGACCGGAAGAATTTCATTTCAATATGTTGTGGGGGCAATTTGGAGGCTGAAATTCAAGGCTGAGCGATGAAGGTCTCAGAATACCGAAAGATTGCCTGGGAACCGCGCGCCAGTCTCACGCAGGTTTTACATGTTAAGGGGGCTTAACCATGACGTCATTAACTTTCAGTAAAACTATCAGCATAATGTATATATACAATTGGGATGAAAGAAATACAGACAACCGGTTATTTACTTGTTATGTTTCTTGAGAGCCAAAAAATACGTGATATTTTCATTAATCAATAGTACATTACTTGCCTTGAACAATTACCAAGCACCTCAACGTTAGCTATTCAATTATATGGGAAAAACATGAAAACAAATCATACTGTAATTAATGGCGACAGCCGTCATATGGCAGAATTGTTAGATAAATCGGTACATCTTGCCTTAACCTCCCCGCCTTACTGGCAATTAAAGGACTATGGAACAAATGACCAAATTGGTTACAATGAAGATTATGAAAGCTATATAAACAACTTAAATCTCGTATGGAAGGAATGTTACAGGGTTCTTGATAATGGATGCCGCCTGTGTGTAAACATTGGAGACCAATTTGCGAGGTCAGTCTATTATGGACGTTATAAAGTTATACCAATTAGAACAGAGGTAATTAAATTCTGTGAAAACATAGGCTTTGATTATATGGGGGCTATAATTTGGCAGAAAAAAACTACCACAAATACGACGGGGGGAGCCAGCATAATGGGAAGCTTTCCAGTCCCCCGTAATGGCATTTTGTCTATTGATTATGAATTTATTTTGCTTTTTAAAAAACTCGGCGCACCGAAAACACCAAACCGGGAGATAAAGGAACAGTCAAGGATGACCAAGGAAGAGTGGAAAGAATATTTTGCCGGACATTGGCATTTTGGCGGAGCGAGACAAGATGGCCATATTGCGGTATTTCCGGAAGAGCTACCAAAAAGATTGATCAAAATGTTTGCCTTTGTTGGTGACACTGTACTTGATCCATTTCTTGGAAGCGGCACTACTTCTTTTGCGGCAAGAAATCTTGGCAGAAATTCAGTTGGATATGAAATTAACCCTGAGTTTATTCCGTATATAAAAAGGAAACTAACGGTAGAGCAGCAAGACATATTAAATACCACATATAGTTTTATCACTCAGGACAAAATCAAGGAAGACTTATCAGATGCAATTAAAAAACTCCCGTACATTTTTCGAGATCCCCATAAATTTGATAAGAAAATCGATCCCAAAAAATTGCAGTTTGGGTCAAAAATTGACAAAAATAGTAAAGAGAGAGAAGATTATTTTTCAATAAAAGAGATTATTAGCCCAGAGCTAATTAGATTAAACAATGATTTAATTGTACGACTGATTGGTGTTAGGCAAGACAAAGAACTCGATGGACAAGCTATTGAATTCTTAAAGACAAAAACGAATAGACAAAAAGTATTTTTAAAATATGATACTTTAAAACATGACCAAGATGACAATTTACTTTGTTATTTATACTTGAAGAATAAAACCTTTTTGAACGCTCATTTGATAAAATATGGCTATGTCAACGTAGACACCTCATATGATTATAAATATCGAGAGAAATTTACCTCGTTAAGGAAAGGAGCGTAAAATGGCGGGAAAGGATATAATAAAATATGCAAAACCTTTTGGCAAAAAAGAGAAAGTATTAAATTATACCAGCAATACCTACCAATTAACGCGCCCAAGTAAAGTCGGGACGGTAATGGCCCTGATCAGAGAATGCCAGCCAGCATCACTTGATGAGTGGGAATCGTATTACTTCAAGAATGCGTACACAAAGACAAAAGAGCCTGTCAAGGTTACAGATGATATATTACAGGAGCTTGGCGAGCGACTATATGCGAAGCGAACCACAATCTGAACCGTTTGTTGGACAAGCCTGGCGTGGCAGTATAGGAAATATCTTTATTCCATTAATGCCCCTGCCCATAACATGATGTAAGTACCAGGTGCATCAAGTCCTGGCATACAAAATATCTACTTCCTTTATGTTATATTGTTAAGTCGGTTTGGAAGCAACATACCCCTTTATGCTCCGCCAACTGAATTTATTTGAATCTTAACCGGACACTACTGAATCCTGAATCACCCACCACGCCGAGAGAGACGTGGTTTGATGAAGCCCCCTCGAAGGAGGTTTAGTTCTCAATTCTCAAATTCTTTTTCCTTAGCACACACTCGTAATAATCGGGCAACTTATTAACCCGGCGAAAATAGTCGCGGTAGGAATGCCGGTTACCCGGCACCCCCCGCACAGATCGTCATGCCGGACTTGATCCGGCATCCAGAGATTTTAATTTGCTGCCACCTTCCTGGATTCCGGCTTTCGCCGGAATGACAAGCTTAAGGTATTTATCCGCCGGTTTAATAACAACTTAAAAGTTTAAAATGAGAATACAGATTACACTTACCGTACACGAAGCCAAGAGAATCATCGCAAAAGGTATTGCCGAGCTTCCGGCAGTGAAAGCGGCCCTTGAGACCGGCAGTATTTTTTTAAAAGAGACACCACGGTTTCCGCCGTTTGTGAAGAGCTCACAGGTAACCCCATGAACATCCTGGGACAAATAAGTATCCGGGGTGCGGTGACGGCAAAATCAACCTTGAAAAAGACCTGTTAAATATGAAGGGCTCTACTGCCCATCTCGGGAAAACCGTGTTTAATCTAATATCCAACGCGGCAGAGGCAATGCCTGATGGTGGCAGAATATTCATATCCACAGAAAACCAGTACATTGACCGACCCGTAAAGGGCTATGACCATGTAGTCGAGGGCGACTATGTGACTGTTACGGTCATTGATACGGGGATAGGCATATCTGAAGAGGACCTGAAAAGGATATTTGAGCCGTTCTACACAAAGAAGGTCATGGGAAGAAGCGGTTCAGGGTTGGGCATGCCTGTTGTGTGGGGGACGGTGAAAGATCACAATGGTTATATTAATATTGAAAGTGTCAGAGGAAAAGGCACAACATTTACCCTCTATTTCCCTGTCACCAGGAAGGAAATAGCGGAAAAAGAAAAAACACTACCAATGGAAGTCTATATGGGCAAAGGTGAGTCCATCCTGATTGTAGATGATGTCGAAGAACAGAGGGAAATAGCATCCGGAATGCTTAAAAAGCTGGGTTATTCAGTAACAACTCTATCAAGCGGTGAAGAGGCGATAGAGTATATGAAAGACAATTCAGCAGATTTACTGATACTTGATATGATTATGGACCCTGGAATTGACGGGCTTGAGATATATAGGGAAATCATTAAACTGCACCCAGGGCAGAAGAAGCAGAAGGCTGTCATCTCAAGCGGGTTTACTGAGACAGAACATGTCAAAGAGGCCGAAAGGCTGGGTGTGGGTCAATACATCAAAAAGCCATATGCTTTAGAAAAGATAGGTCTTGTTGTTAAAGAAGAGCTGGGAAAGAAATAATCAGCACTCAATTATCAGACATCATAGGCAGGGCCAGGAATGGCTCTGCCTTTTTTTTACAGTTTTTGAAAAATGCCAACTTCAGGTTAGGCTCCATGCCTGCTCATGACAGGACACCCTGTTTCATTCCTCCCGAGATTAAGTTTTTCATACCACTGCAATAATCCTATCATTTTTCTACCCTTTCGTTGATATAACCGCAAAAAATGCTCAAAAATGGTACTTTTACCCGATTGATTTCATTTGCTTTTCTTTAGTATTGTTTAGCTTCAGATAGAAAAAATACTAAAAGCGGAAAAAATATGAACATGCTCTTTCCTTAACAGAAATTCAATAACTGCATGGCTCCTTCCCTATCCCCGAACCTGCAACAGTGTTTATAGTTGCCTGTGGGTTAATTGGACTACAGTGGGTTCAGGAAGAAGTTTAAGAAATATAAAGAGAGATTCAAATGAAAAAGGTATTAGTGTTTTTATGTTTGATGGTTTTAATTTTTGGAATATCGGAAATGGCAACAGCTGCCTTTATCACTATTGATAATATGATTTCGGTTGAAGCATCATCTTTCCATACTGAAGGAAGTATCTATGGTGGGCCAGAACTTGCTATTGATAATAATTTATTTGCCGCATGGATTTCATTTAAGGAAATATACATATCAGGTTCTTATATTGAATCTTTCCCTGATCCCGTCCCTATCCCCGAACCTGCAACAATGTTTCTAGTTGGCTGCGGGTTAATTGGACTTGCAAGTATCGGAAGAAAGAAGTTTAAAACGAAATAATCAGCACTTAATTATCAGACATCAAAGGCAGGGCCAGGAATGGCTCTGCCTTTTTCTTTACAGTGTTTGAAAAACGCCATCTTCCGGTTAGGCTCCCTGCCTGCGCTCCCGCCCAGGCAGTGATAAATTATTTGACATATGTTTAAAATTTTTGTATAAACTTTAAATCTTGAATCGATATTGCTCTACACCCTTAACAAAGGACGGGCAGCCACGATGAATATAGAAAACCCCATTTCTCGATAAAGGCTGAGATATGGGGTTTTGTTGTTTTAGTCAGGATGGTTAGCAGGCAATAAAACAACGCCAGCCGTGGGAATTGCTAATCCCCAATAATGAGTATATACTCTTATCCTATATCTCATCTCGACCCAATCTTTCTGAACAAGGAGGGCGCATGAACATAGCAGGAATTCTTAAACGGGCAGGAACGGGGGGGCTGTTGGGCACAATCGCAATAATCTACCTCATCAGTGTTGTCGGCTGTGTCACATCGTCCCGAAAACCGGTACCCAAACCCGGAACACCTAAAAAACAAGCGCGAATTCCATCGACCCCTAAAAAGCCGAAACAGGTAAAGAAGAAGCTGCCGTCCACTGTGTTGATCCAGAACCAATCCAGCCAGCCGGTGTTGGTTAAGTTAAGCGGTCCGATTCCTCAAGTGGTTTACATTCAGCCGCAAGGATATTATAGCTTCAAAACCACCCCAGGCGATTATCATGTCAGGATTCGAAGCGGCAAGACGGAACCGTACGATTTTGCCGGGTACGAACCCTTTACGTTAAAACAGCATGGAGCTGTCAAGATTCAAGTCGGCCCACCGGGACAAAGAACACCACAGTCACACAAGATTGATGAAGCCGATTTTTATGGAAATAAACCGCGCCTGGCCTTCATTACTGGCCGCATGCTTGACATTAACGCAGAGCCAATCGTAAATGAACATGTGTGCCTGTCCCCGTATAAGAAAGGTAAAGCCAGTTTAGGCGTCAGTGAATTCGGGTACTTGCTCAACCCGAGAACGACCATTAAAAAAGAAGATGACGGTTATTTCAGATTGATCCTGAATCTGGATGCTTTTCCTCATCATGACCAATTCATTCTTCAGCGCGGGTCATTTAACGGCCCGCCAATGAAAACCAACGAAGGCAAGTTGATCATTTTAAGCATCTCCGAAAAAACGGAAATGCCGTTTGATATAGGAAACGTCACAGCCAAATAAAGCAACCTGGAATTTTTCCTTTCATGGTTCAAGTCCCCTCTCTCGCACCAACCAGAACCTGCTCTACCACCTACATATTTGTAGCCTAATACATAAATTGTTAGCCTTACCATATCCTCATTACATATTTATTTATTCAATTTAATATTATAACCAATAAATATTATTATTAACCTTTTGATATTTGTAGATATATTAATAAACTATTTATCACTTCCAGATTTCCTCAATCCTGGCACGACATTTGCTTTTTAAATAATTTTTATTAAAAAGCGAACACAAAGAGCGCAAACCCATCATCATTTCAAGGTCTGTCTATCAGGTTACCCTGGTTACAGAAAGAGACCTTTGAAAAATGTTCGATTTTGGTCAAGGTCAAGGAAGGCAAAAATTTCAACCACAGGAATATATTGAATATTTCGAGGATTGAAATTTGAGTCTGACGCCGAGATTGGCCAAAATGGGGCGTTTTTCAAAGGTCTCAGAAAGTATTTTGGAAATGTCAATTAATCATTAACCATAAGCAGGAGGCAAAACATGAGTAAAAATGGATGTGTTTTAGAACTTTATCTTGTCGGCCAGGCATCGAAATCCGTGGAGAGCATCAATAACATAAAAACGGTTTTCGAAAATAATTTTAAAGGTCAGTATTCTCTCGATACTATAGAGCTAATTGAGAACCCAAAGATTAACAAATGTGATAAGGTTCTTGCCACACCAACATCAATAAGATATATTTCAGGGCCTGTTAGTAAAACAATTGGGAATCTAAATAAAAATGAGAAGGTCACTTCTGTCAGATTGAAAATCAACAAAATCCTGCAATAACACAAATCCGGATGAATATACAAAAAACTGCTATAAATCACTTGAAATTAGTAAAATCATTGTTACTTTGATTCACAAGTCATCATTTATTAAACACATCGAGATATTTATATCTGAATTGGAAAACCACGTCCTTTGGCGTGGATACTTTATTTAGGAAGATAAAAGCATGAAAACAAGCGTGGAAGAAATTAGTTCTGTAAAGAAAAAGCTCTTAATTGAAATTGAATCCAGGGAAGTCGATAGTAAATTGGACGTTGCTTACAAAAAACTTAGTAAACAGGCTAAGATACCTGGATTCAGGCCAGGAAAAACACCAAGGAAAATGCTTGAGATGCATTATGGAAATCAGGTAATGGAGGATGTAACAAGAGATCTTATTAATGAAACTCTCCCCAGGGCGATAGAAGAGGTTAAGACATTCCCTCTCGGCACACCCTTACTTGAAAAAGGCACATTAAAAAAAGGAATAAATTTTTCTTATTCTGCTGTAATTGACGTCGTCCCTCAATTCAAACTGGAGAATTATCTGGGACTTGAAGCGGAAAAGGAGAAACATTCAGTTACTGAAAAAGATGTACAAAAACAACTTGACCAAATAAGAGATAGTCGGGGGAAACTGACCTCAATTGACCAGGATAGACCCATCAAAAAAGATGATTATGTTATTCTCGACTATGAGGGATTTGAGGACGGGCGACCTTTAAATGGTATCAAGTCACCGAATTTTATATTGAAAGTTGGAAGCAATGATTTTCATGCTGATTTCGAGAAATCCTTAATTGGTCTCAAAAAAGATACTGAGAAGGAAATAAATGTTGACTTTGAAGAAAATTATTATCATTCAAAACTTGCAGGGAAAAGCATTAACTTCAAAATCAAAATAATCGACATAAAAAAAATGATCCTTCCAGAGCTGAACAATGAATTTGCACAAAATTTTGGAAAAGATTTTAAAGATATGAAAGACATGAAAAGTAAGGTGAAAGAATCTGTCTCTGCAGAAGAAGAAAAAAGAATCAATAAAGAGCTAAGACAAAGACTGCTGCAGAAGATTTCAGAAACCGTTGATTTTGAACTGCCTCAGATCCTCGTTGAGAACGAGGTTAATTCTGCTGTTGAAAACGTCAAGCAAAACCTGCTTAGAAATGGTGGAAATCTGGAAAAAATGGGTTTATCGGAAGAAAATATCAGAAATGACTTCAGACCTGTTTCAGAAAAACGTGTCAAGGATATGCTGATCCTTAACGTGATAGCAAAACAAGAAAAAATTACCATTGATGATGAGGATCTTGATAAAACATTTAATGATTTAGCCGCAACAACAGGAGAAACCCCCCAAAATATACGAAAATATTATGAAGAAAGGAATGTTGTAGATTCCCTGAAAGAGACATTGCTGGAGGAAAAAACATTGAACTACCTTGTTGATCATGCTAAAGTTAACGAGGTAAAAAAAGGCGCTATCAGCCAGAATAACAAATCAGATAAGGAGAACAATTAGATCCTATGCTTATACCAATGGTTATTGAACAGTCAAGTCGTGGTGAACGCGCATATGATATCTATTCCCGGCTGCTGAAAGACAGGATTATCTTTATGGGAGATCAGGTACAAGACAGTATGGCCAATACCATTATTGCTCAGATGCTCTTTTTGGAATCCGAGGACCCTGATAAAGACATCTTTCTCTATATTAATTCCCCAGGTGGTGTTATTACCTCCGGATTGGCCATCTATGATACCATGCAGTATATAAAGCCTGACATCGCTACAATCTGCATGGGGCAAACCGCCAGTATGGCAGCATTGCTTCTGTCCGCCGGTGCCAAAGGAAAGAGATATGCCCTTCCCCACTCCAGGATTATGATTCATCAACCAATTGGAGGAATGCAGGGGCAAGCTACAGACATAGATATACATGCCAAAGAAATATTAAAAATGAGGGAAAGCCTTAACCAGATTCTCGTTAAACACACTGGTCAGAATATACAAAAGGTTCGGAAAGACACTGAACGAGACTTTTTCATGAACAGTGATGAAGCAAAAACGTACGGAATTATTGATAAGGTCATCACCGTAAGAGAGATGCAGGAAGATATTAACAAAAAGCAAGGATAAAACAATATGCCAAAAAGCAATAACTCCAATGACGATCTGCTTTGCTCCTTCTGTGGAAAGAGCCAGGAGGAAGTTAAAAAATTAATTGCTGGCCCTTCAGTTTATATTTGCGATGAATGTATTCAGCTCTGTAACGAGATCATAGCCGAAGAATACAGTCAAGAAACTGAAGATACGGCTACAGAAAAATCACTAAAGCCCTTTGAGATAAAGGATGTCCTTGACCAATATGTAATTGAACAGGAAAAACCAAAAAAGATCCTTTCCGTGGCTGTTCATAACCATTATAAACGTATCAATACCAAGATTGATATGGAAGGTGTTGAAATTGAGAAAAGTAATATCCTCCTGATTGGACCCACAGGGTCAGGCAAGACTCTTCTGGCACAGACCTTGGCCAAGATCCTGAATGTTCCATTCACTATCGCTGACGCCACAACCCTGACAGAGGCCGGCTATGTTGGCGAAGATGTCGAAAATATCATTCTGAATCTGGTACAATCAGCCGATTATGATGTGGAAGCAGCGAGTAAAGGCATCGTATACATTGATGAAATTGACAAAATTGCGAGAAAATCCGATAGCCCGTCTATTACCAGAGATGTATCTGGTGAAGGTGTCCAACAGGCCCTTCTGAAAATTATAGAAGGCACTATGGCCAATGTTCCTCCTAAAGGCGGCAGAAAACATCCGCAGCAGGATTTTGTAAAGGTGGATACAAGTAATATCCTTTTTATTTGCGGCGGCACTTTTAACGGCCTTGACAAAATAATCAGAAATCGGATCGGAAGTAAACTGATTGGTTTTGAGGCCGATATTCAGGGTAAATCAAGAAAAGATATCAACACCATAATGTCCCTTGTTCAACCGGAAGACCTGATTAAATTTGGCCTGATACCCGAGTTTATTGGAAGGATACCGGTCAATTCTACACTGAACGAATTAAGCCTGGATGCCCTTGTTAGAATCCTGACTGAACCTAAGAATGCGCTTACCAAACAATATCAGAAACTGTTTGAATTGGAAGACGTCAAACTCAAATTTACAGATGAAGCACTTTTATCCGTTGCGAAAGATGCTATAGAACGCAAATCCGGAGCCCGTGGTCTTAGAGCAATTCTCGAATCAATCATGTTGGATATAATGTATGATATCCCATCGTCCCCGGGCATCCATGAGTGTGTAATCGGCGAAGAGGTCATAACAAAAAACAAGACCCCTTTATTACTTTATGAAAATCAAATAGAATACGGTTAATATTATGTCTAATTTGACAAAGAAAGATCCTGTGAATTTATTCGAAGACGGAAAACTTTACTACCCCCTTCTTCCGCTTAGGGATGTGGTTATTTTCCCAAATGTAGTAGTGCCTCTTTTCGTAGGGAGAGAAAAATCCATCAGTTCACTTGAGTATGCTATGTCCCATCAGAAAGAAGTTTTCCTGTCGGCTCAAAAAGATGCAAAAATAGATGATCCTTCTCCCAATGATATTTTTCTCTTTGGCACCCTTGGTACTGTTCTTCAGCTGCTGAAGATGCCTGATGGCACTGTCAAAGCCCTGATTGAAGGAAAGGAAAGATGTACAATACAAAATTTTGTATACAATCAGGATTTTTTTATGGTTGAGGTTAAAAAGTTCTCCAGTCATTACGAGATTAACCTTGAAACCGAAGCATTTATTCGAACCATAAATTCCAAGTTTGAAGACTATTCCAAGCTAAACAATAAAATCAGTGAAGAAATTATTCTTTCTGTAACCTCTATTGAAGATCCAGTACGTCTCGCTGATACTATAGCAGGGTACCTTACTTTAAGCGTACACGACAAACAGGAACTCCTTGAAATTGAAGACTTGAATAGTCGACTGGAAAAATTATTTGAGAAGCTCAGTAATGAAGTTGACATCCTTCGACTTGAGCACCGCTTGAAAACAAGAGTTAAAAAGCAAATAGAAAAGACCCAGAAAGATTATTATCTCAACGAACAGATGCGTGCCATCCACAAAGAGATGGGAACAAAGGATGACTTTAAAGCAGAACTTAATGAATTAGAAAAAAAGATTAAACGGAAGAGATTACCGAGAGAAGCACACATACGAGTCAAACACGAATTTAAAAAACTTAAAATGATGACACCAATGTCTGCAGAGAACACTGTAGTACGTAACTATATTGACTGGATACTTTCTCTTCCATGGTACGATAAAACAAAAAAAAGGCTGGATATCAAAGAAGCGCATAATATACTTGAGGAAGATCATTATGGCCTTGTAAAGCCCAAAGAAAGAATTCTCGAATATTTAGCAGTTCAACACCTGACGAATAAAATAAAGGGACCTATCCTGTGTTTTGTAGGCCCACCGGGAGTCGGTAAAACTTCTTTGGCCAAATCTGTAGCAAGAGCAACAGGACGAAATTTCACACGCATCTCTCTTGGGGGAGTCAGGGATGAAGCCGAAATAAGGGGGCATAGAAGAACTTATATCGGTGCTCTGCCCGGCAAAATCATTCAATCCTTGAAAAAAACACGTTCAAATAATCCGGTCTTCTGCCTCGATGAAGTTGACAAAATGAGCACTGACTTTCGTGGTGACCCATCTTCTGCATTGCTGGAAGTGCTTGACCCGGAACAGAATTTTTCTTTCAATGACCATTACCTTGACTTGGACTATGATCTTTCTGATGTATTTTTTATAACCACTGGAAATAATCTGCACAATATACCCTTGCCCTTGCAGGACAGGATGGAAATTATCAGATTATCCGGTTATACGGAATTGGAAAAATCAAACATTGCAAAGTATTTCCTAATAAAAAAACAAGTTGAACAAAATGGCCTCATACTTGAAAACACCTCTTTTACTGACAAAGCCATTCTTAACATCATCAGATATTACACAAGCGAGGCCGGTGTCAGGAACTTGGAACGTGAGATTTCTTCAATTTGCCGCAAAATTGCAAGGGAAATCGTAAAAGACGGCAAAAACACCAGGATATGTGTAAAGGCCCAATCCCTTCATAAATACCTTGGTGTGCCCAAATTCCGTTATGGACGAGCAGAAGAAAAAGACACGATTGGCGTAACTACGGGACTTGCATGGACAAATGTAGGCGGAGAGCTCCTTCAAACAGAAGTAACTATTATGCCTGGAAAAGGTAATTCTCCCTCCATTACGGGGAAGCTTGGAGAGGTAATGCAGGAATCGGCACAAGCTGCAATAAGCTATGTTCGCTCAAAATCGAGACAGTTAAAACTTCCTGATAATTTTTATGAAAAAATTGACATCCATATCCATGTCCCGGAAGGTGCTATTTCCAAAGATGGCCCTTCTGCCGGAATTACACTTGCCACTTCAATTGTCTCCGCTCTTTTAAGAAAACCGGTTAACCGCGATATTGCTATGACCGGTGAAATAACCCTGAGAGGAAGGATCCTTCCTATTGGAGGGCTCAAAGAAAAAATCCTGGCTGCTCACCGCGGAGGGGTAAAGAAGGTGCTGATACCTTATGAAAATAAAAAAGATATTGAGGAAATACCCAAAAAAATCCTCAAAAAAGTTGAACTCGTCCTCGTAGAACATATGGACGATGTCCTGAAAGAAGCCCTGATACTCAATGACGGGGAAAAGCTCTTTTTATCAGAAGAAAATTTTGAGCCTTTCAGCATTAATGAAGCGACCCATGCAGAAGAGATGCCCTCACCTGCAGTAACAGCTCATTAAAAACTCGAAATTATCTTGTCAAAGGAGAATAAAGCTGATAGTATAAGATATCTTAAATTGGGCGGATAGCTCAGTTGGGAGAGCATCGGCCTTACAAGCCGAGGGTCGCAGGTTCAAATCCTGTTCCGCCTACCAGAAATCGCTTGTTGCTCAGCAATGGTGGAAGGTCATTAAATAATACATTAATTAACTACCCGACTTTCATAAGTCGGGATAACATGGTTTGCGGGGGCGTAGTTCAGTTCTGGTTAGAACGCCGGCCTGTCACGCCGGAGGTCGCGAGTTCGAGTCTCGTCGTCCCCGCCAGTAATTTCAAGCACTTACAGTGCTTCATCAAACCGTTCGGGGCTATAGACACCAAACTCGGACACCAAATACTCTTGGAACAACCATTCCAGGAGTATTTTTTTGCCTGGTTCTTTGTGTTTGATGTTATTTTTCCCCAACCTCTCTTTCCCCAAACTCCCCAGTCACCTTTCCTGCCCTGGCGATTGCTGAGGTAATCTTGGCAAAATCGAACTCAATAATCCTTCCGTCCCGCTTTTTGATGTTTTCAAACATCTGTGCCGTCTCCTTATGTTTGGAGTTTTCAAGAAAATTATTGAACGGTTTCCTGCAATGGTTAGCGGCTGAATGTGGGAGGATGTTTCAGAAAAAGGCAGAATTTTGAGGCCAAATATGTAGATATAAGGAAGGAATACAGAAGATAAAGCATCTTTAGATCTGATATGGTGAGGTGAAAATCTGATTCGGATTGATTCAAGGAGAATATGTTATGATTATGTTTTTTGCTATCACCCTATTTTTACTCCGAAAGTACGTATTCAATTACCTCATCGGTCTGTTTTATTATTTCCATAATTCCCGACAATTGTTTAATTTCCTTATCAGTATCTTCCGATTTTTCAGCATTTTTTTGAATGACTACCCTTACTATCCTATTTTCAGAATGATCACTCCCTAATGATTCTTCAACCGACACAGGTCTCTTAGGTTTCATCACTTCTTCTGAAGGGAGCGGATTGTTAACCCTCTTGTCTTCTGCCATTGCCGCTTGAGGAACACTGGATCCTTTTGAATTTGGGCGATCCTGGATTCCCCAATAAATAAAGAGCATAAAAACAAAAATGATTAAAAGGAAAAAAATCGCCGATCTTGTCCAATCTTTGTCAGAACCTCTAAACGACTCATCTTCGTCAGGAGTATTATCGATGTAAGCCTCCGAATTATCGTTCTTAAAGGGAATCTCCTCATCAGGAGGCAGTCCCTTCATGTTGTTTAAGGTCTCTTGATTGTCTGGTAAACGGACAAGGGGTGTGGAGATATTCATATTTGCCTCTTATAACTGTGGTAATACTTGATG
>Ga0233412_10001204_pt1 | contig 13881 bp, 10 predicted proteins | sample Na_anoxic_4_MG_FD_180667 | JGI IMG/M metagenome (GOLD analysis project Ga0233412, IMG submission 180667) | Seawater microbial communities from Saanich Inlet, British Columbia, Canada - Na_anoxic_4_MG | ecosystem: Environmental > Aquatic > Marine > Inlet | place: Canada: British Columbia...
CCATAATTAATCTTGGGTCAGTTTCTTTACTATAAAGATATTTTTTATTTGGCCATTCACCCACTTCAGTTGCCCGTAAAGGTATGTATAACGTAAACCCATAACTATTCTCCCACATTAATATAGCTCTATCTTCTACCTCTGTTTTCCATTTACCAAAATCATCACCCTCAAAATTAATATTAATCCTCCCAGTATTTTCATCATCATCACTATTTGATTTAGATATTAAATCTTTTTTTAAGTTTCTAGTCATATCACTAAGGTGCCTAAATAATATTTCGCTTGGATTTACTCTTTTTCTTAGTGATTCTGTTGTACCAAATAATTTACCACCATTATAAAAATATGTAGTTGAAATTTCATAAGCTAAATCGTAAGGTATTTCAAACAACTCTATTAAAAAAGCGGCTGCCTCCCATATATTAAAGGTGTGGATATCATATGGTCCGTATTGTTTATTTAACACAAACAATAATCTTTTTTCCTGTGGACTAAATTCACTTAACGAATCTAATAAATTAGATTCCATCAACACATGTTTCTTTTTAATTCTCATAATCTACTAATATAATAATAAATATATTATAAAACAAAAAAAGGGTGAGAAATAAATCCCACCCTTTAATATTAACTTATAAATTAAGATTATCTTAATTCATTAACATCAAATGTAACAACACCGTCAACAGTAATCGTTCCATAGAATCGGTTATTAACCATCTTCTTAGCGTATCTAGTCATGATACCCTTTGTTGGAGCGAAGTTGAATGGGTTTTGCAACGTTGGAGTAAGTTGTAATGGTACGTAAGGTGCGTAAATGTACCCTGTATCCAATAAAGACTTACCTTTATGTCCAATGATGATTGAGTTAGCTGGTGCGTAAGGATCACGATACACAGTGTATCTTCCTCCTAATGAACCTACTTTCTCAATACCCATATTGTATTGATCTTGCTCTGGATTAGCGTTTGATACGTGGAAGTATTCCAAGTCATCGAAAATCGCAGAAACTTCAGACGATACTACGATAAAGTTCGCACCACCTCTTAAAGTTGCTTTGTGAATTTGAGCCGAAATCTGATTAACTTTGGTAATCAACGTTTGATTCCACTCTTTTTGAGTGTAAGCGTTGAAACCACCGCTAGCAGTTCGTTTCCATCCATTATAATCCCATCTCAATGACCAAGCTCCACCGACTCTCAAATCTCTCAAGATCTCTCTATCGATTTCAGCCGCTACTTGTTCAGACAATAAAGCTGTTAATTCAGCTTCAGCATCAATGTTATGGAATGCACTAACATCTTGTGCTAGTTCAGGAGACCAAGTTGCTCTCAACTTTCTCTCTGTTACAGAAACAACAACCTCATCAAGTTCGAAAGATACTTCTCCCATTTCAGTTGCGTATTCTAGAGATGCGTATGTCATCCAAGCAACACCAAACGATGCACCAGAAGTACTAGCATCAGTACCACCAACATAACCATCAAAAGTATTAGCTGAACAACTAACACAAGCTGGAGTTGTAAGATCCACTTCAACTAATAGACAACCATCAGGAGTACAAATATCACCGTAATCAACGATACCTCTTCCGTATTTTTGTGCTACCAATCTAAATGGTACGTTAGCGTTAGCCGCTATAACGTTATTACCACTACCGTCACCAGCTACAATTGCTGAAGCTCCGTTAGTGATGTGTAATGAAGCTAAAAATGCTTCAGTGTCCATTTCGTTCCCGTCAGGACCTGTAAGTCTACCTGCAGCTGTTTCACTGAAACCAGTAACACACATTGTAAGACTTCTTCTACTACCGTCACCAGCTAAAGGTTGATCAGCAAACGCTGTATCAACTGTTACTCCATTAGCACTTAAGATAACTGGATTAACACCACCAGTAGTAATAGTAGATTGTCCTTTGGATGCATCAAATAAACCATCATTATAAAAGATATCGTAAAGATTCTTTTCTTCAAATGTAGTTAGTGATGTTCCGTTACAAGCTGAAAATACACATTCTTGTCCTGGTAAAGCTGGTCCGTTTAAAGGGGCGTGGTCTCTACCAGATGTTTTTGGTACAAAGTAAAATAATTTTCCAATTGGCATGTTCATCGCTTGTACCGATACGATATCATTCGCCAATAATTTTGAGAATACTCGTCTAACGATTGGAAAGACGACAGTCTCAAATGAACCTGATGAGTTTGAACTCGTAGATTCGTTTAATAGAGATGATGCTTGGTTTTCATATAACTGAGCAATGTTCTCTTTTACGTGACCTTTTAAACCTTCTAGGAAACCAATTTTGTTCCACTTAGAAATGGTTTTAGATCTTATTTGTTTCAAGTGTTCAAGTCCGATATTTCCGACTTCACCTGAGTTTAATAAATGTCCCATTTTTTTTAAAATTTTAATTTATATTATTATTATGATATTCTTTTCATTAAATCTTTTATAGCCACAATTTGAGGATCTACATAAGCTGTAGACTCATTTAAATCAGACTTGGAAGATTTAACAGTTTTATTAACTTTATTTTCAACAGACTCGCTAATCGGTGCTTTTCTATCTAACTCAGACTTAATAGTCTTATAAGTAGACTTAGATTCTTTCACTGATTCAGCACTATCAAACCTTTTAAGAATTTCCATTTTTTCTTTCTTGGTTGTAGAGTGTTCAGTGAATAACCTATTAACATAAGCTAAGTTAGTGTTGAATAACGCCACTTCATTGAGTTTGTCTTTAAATACATTAAGAGCTTTTTTGTATTCGTTGTTTTTACTTTTTAACTCTTTGTATTCTTTCATTATTTTTGTTTCGGAAACTGTGTCAGTTTTTGGTTTTCTACGAACAACTGGTTTACGTGAATTTCTAGATTCAGACGTTTGTCTATTTCTATGTCCACCTTTTCTTTGTCGACCTTTAGTTCTAGCTAATGTATGATCCTCTTCCATTGGAGTTTCTTCTTCCATAGAATCATCTTCATCAGTTATTACCTCTTCATCTTCATTCATTTCGATTTCATAAACAACATCGCCATCTTCATCCATGTTAGAACCACAATCTTCATCAAGGTCATTACAACCTTCTGTCATTCCATCCAATTCTTCCAAACTTTCCTTAATGTAATACTCTGCTCCCGTTTCATTATCTGTCAAATGAATTCCATCAGCATCTTTAACTACTTCAACTTCATCGTCTGGACCCAATTTCTTAAATACAGTAACAACTTCATCATCTGAAGCCATTGTCATATCTAATACATCGTCACCCATACCTAATTCCATTCCCATAGGTTCAAGATCTAATTCTAGTTCTTCATCACCTTCACCAGCATCTAAATCTAGATCTGTATCAAGGTCTAATTCTATATCAGCCATTTCTTCACCATCATCTGGTAAATCCATAACATCCACACTTAACTCTTCAGATTCTTCTGAATCTTCATCTTCATTGTCAAGATTTAACTTAACGTCTTCCATATCATCCGCGGATCCTTCTATATCGTCTACTACATCTTCACCTTCTGGTGAATCTATAACGTCTACATCTTCGTCTTCCAATTGTTCCTTTAAAGACGACTCTACGATACTCTCAATTTCTTTCGACATATGAGCCGAAAGCATTTCTTTCGTGTTGGCCTTTAAGGCATCCTCTAAAGACTTAGCATCTAACAAAGCCTCTTCGATGATTGATTTTCTTTTTTCAGCCATTTTAATTTTTTTAAAATTTTATTTTATTATTAATAATAATGCACCACATGCATTTTTTAATAAATATGCAATAAAATATAAAAAACTTACTTTTAAGTGATTTTTTTTAATCTAATAAAAAATTATTCAAAGAGTCCGTTAAAATTTTATTCTCATTTTTCTTATTTGACTCTGACATTTGTTGTTCCCGAGATGGTTCCTCATTGTATATCCAAGACCCTGGAGTTGACGGTGAAGTTACGATATCCCAACAGATTAATTCAAAATCATCTTGAACAATATTCTTACCATTTTCTTTTTCTAAAGAACCAACACCTCTTGAAGAAACTCCTATTTTTAACCCTTGACGTATATAATTGGCAACTCTATCACCTTCACAAGAAATAATTCCTTGATTAACAAAACCTTGTGACATAATAATTTCTAACTTACCCATTAATACATTACCTTCCCACCATAACTCAACAACATTATGTGATATTCTACTTACAGCAACAATAGAACTCTCTGGGTGATCAGCTTCCCCCATTGCCCTTTTTTCTTTTATAAGTTTAAGATAATTTTCAGCTTCTCTTCTTAAGATAGCTTCAGGATATACTCTTTCATTCTTATTTTCTACACCATACTTTTGCATAACGGCATAGACAATTAAAGGATCACTTACTACTTGTTGTCCTTGTGATAGTTTGTTAACTTCATTAACAAATTTTCTATTGTCTTTCGGTGAAATGTATCCAGCATCATATTCGATTAAGATGCCTTTTTTATTTATTTCGTTTTTTCTAATTATTTCCATAATAATGATATACTTTAATTATAAATATATCATTACAATAAAAACTCTATTTTTTAGTTTTATAAAAGGTAAAATAATTGTTATTATCTAAACAACTATTTACAACATCATAAATTACTTTCTTTGATGACTCCAATAAATTCGATTGATTAATAGGTAACCCCTTTTTTTGATATAGTGTTATTTCACAAGACATAAAACTTCTTTTCGTTGATGCGAATCCAGATGTTCTCATATCTAAATCAACAATATATTTATTATTGTGAAATAATTCTTTGTTTAGATTACTATTTAATTTTTGTTTGATTTTTTTTCTTAGACCACTTACTACGGAATCGTAATTAGTGTTATTATTTATATTTCTTATTTCTCCCCACGCAGTGAGACTTATATAAATACTTTTTGATTGTTTATTATTAACCGTACCAACTTTAGTCTTATAATTTGGTAATAGGTTTAACTTTATTTCTTTCCCAAGTTTCATCCATATTTTTTTATTTTTTTATTATTAATATAATACAAATATAATGATAATATTAATCAAAGTCAATTTATGAAAACTACATATAAGTAATCTTATTTATCGATTGAAGATACGGATTGTTTTAGGTCGTAAACTTTATTTATATCAGTAATAAAGTTTTCGTTATCGAAGTTCATATTTAATAATTTGTCTTTAACCCTAAGTAATTTATCCTTTAGGTCAACATCAGAAGACTCAGACAATCTATTATCAATAATATCAATACACTCTCTTTTTAAAGTGTTATACGTTTCTTTTTTAGTATCATCATCACCGTTTAAAATGGTTTTAATGATTTCTTTTTCAGATTCATTAATATTAGAATACTTAGTATTGAATTTGTTAACAGCCAACTTAGTTAATACACTTGGAGGTAATTCAGAGTCTATTTGATTGTTTTTAATTTCAGAATCTTTTTCTAACATCAATCTTTTAATGTAACTTATAGAATCATTAATTTTTTCTATAGTAGTAGGAGTCTTTTCAGTTTCTAATAGAATTTTAATATGATTATAAAATTCATTATTTTCTTTAACAATTTCTTTACCCTTTAAAAGTTTAAAGAGTTTTTGATTACCTTTTTTCACTTCCTTCTCATCTAATGATTTCAATAGTGAAATATTTTCTTTAATGTAGTCTTTAGCTTCAGATGGGTCATCGAACTTCTTAGTCTGTAAATTTTTATAAATTAGATATTGATCAGCTAAGGTATTATTTTCCTTTATTATTTTAACAAACTTAGAAAACAACTTCTTACCATTATTTTCTTTTTTTAATACCGATTCTATTACAATATCCTTAAACGTATCTTTTATATTACCAAAATTTTCCATGCTATTTTTTATATATAAATATCAAGAGTTATTAAAAAAATTAATCTTTGATTATTTTATCTATTTCTTTTGTCATATCTTCTATCTTGGTATTTAATTTATCAGTATCTTTTTCTACTGAATCTAGATCATAAATATGTTCATTATTGTCTAAACTTTCTGTAAGTCGTTTAAGGTATATCCCCTGATATCTTTTGGTTTTTTCTTCTAATTTTCTTTTAGTTTCTTCCATTAATAGATTTTCTTTCTTCTTTGTAGACTCTACCGCTGTTTCTGTTTCTGCAGCCGCAGCTTCACCACCAGCTAAACTATCGGCAGCGCTCTCAACACCTGTGTCAAATCCACCACCAGTATCATCACCAAATCCACCACCAGTATCATCACCAAATCCACCACCAGTATCATCACCTGCCGCAGTATCACCTTCAGCAGATCCACCCATTACAGTGTCAAAGTCACCATATAATTTATCAACCTTATCAAATAAACCAGTTTTCTTAATAATATTGGCGGTTTGTTCCATCTCAGCCGCAGCAGCTTTTTCTAATCTTTGTTGTTCTAAATCGTTTCTAATTTCTTCATCTGACATCCCTAAAATTTCTTTTCTTGCCCTTGTCATTGACATAGAACCAAAACCGTTACCTGCGTCAGATACGGCATCTTTATATAAAGTAACTTTTAGTTGGGTTTGTTCAATTTTCAACATCTCAGCCTGTGTAGAAGGATTATTCAATGTAAGTGTAAAATTTTCTAACTCATCCTCTAACCCTAAAATATATAAATGTATTATTGCAATTTTATTTAATTCTTGTAGCATTGATTGTTGTATCCTATTAATAGTTCTTGCGAATCTAATATCTTGTAAGGCTAAATTTTTACCTTCCCCATTAGCCTCTTCAAAACCTAAAAATGGTTTTGGTACTCTAAGTGCAGTAAACAATTTTTTCTGTAAATATTGTATATCCGCAATCTCTGAAAGATTAGTTGCTCCTGGTAATGTGTCTATCGGACTTGGTGCATTTGGATCCCTAACAGGTATAAAATAATCTTGATCTTGAGCCATTTGATTATACCTAGTATCAATCTGCCCTGTATTCTGATCAATAACTGGACTCTTTTTAAAATTATTAGCAATCTTTTGAACGTATGATGGTACATCTTGTTCATCAATATTACCAACAAATATTTTAAATATTCTCCTTTCAGGTGCTCTGGTAACTCTATAGATTAACATAGCGTCTTCGGAAAGTAATAATTGTTTCCAAATACGTCTAGCCTTTTCTAACATAGATGTACCATAAGGTAATCTTCTATCATCACCTAACAACCTAAAATGTGCAATTTGCCACGCATTAAATTCAATATCTCTTTGACCCCATACAAATTTAACTGGGTTAAAACTATCTTCTTCAGAATTTACAGAATTCTCACCAAACCCCTCATTATCCTTTCTAGATATTTCAATATTAGGTAATTGTTTAACCCCTGTTATACCTTCTTCACTATCTATATTTAAAAATAAAAAATTATCACCATATTTACATGTGTTTCTTGTCCACATAGGTAATGTAGTATGGATATCCAATCTATTGAAAAATAAATCCTCTAATATTCTTCTAACTCTTTTACTTTCTGAAAATATGTTTATAAGTTTATTATCTGGGTTTAATGTTGTAGATTCCTCCATCATTATATCTAAAGCTGCTGCGATTTCTGGGAAAAATTCCATACCCTCAAAATCTGCATAAGAAGCCAATCTTGTGGTTTCATAATATATTGAGTGTTGATAAATTTCATTATCAACCTTTTGCCACATACCAGACAAATACTTATCCTGTTGTTGTTTTAACTTCTCAAAATCGTACTCTTCTTTAGATTTAGTTTTTAATAACTCTTTATCACCTAAAGAATATCTTGACTTATTTTGTGGTCTCTTCACTTCTGGACCAAATAAGTCATTTAACTGTTGAAATATTGTTTTTCTAGCCATTTTATAATTATAATGTTTATTTTATAATAATAAATATCAAAAAGTTTTAAATGTTATTTAATACCAAATAACCAATTGTATTCACCATTATCATTATTGTCATTATTTGGTTGTGTTGGGTGATAAGTTGGGGTATTACTATAAAAAGGGTTTGTAAATTTTTTATTAACTTTATCAACCTCATTTACTGAATTAGTGTTAACCCAACCTTCTAACATTGCTTTTGTTTGTTTTTCTATTGTTTCTAATTTTTTAAATGTTGTTTGTACCACAAAAAGTGGCATCGCTAGTGCCATAATTATATCATCATGATACCCATCCATATGATCCGGTCTACCATTTCTATAAACAAAAGTTTTTAACTCCGAAATTAACCTAACTGATCTAATAATGGTTTTATTTTCTCTGACGTGTTCTTCTAAATCACTTACCATTTGTAACCTACTACTACCAACGTTAAACCCAGGAACCTTCTCACCCTGTTTATAAACACTTTTAGCATACTTTTCACTTAATTTTCTATTTTTAGGGTCATCATAATGAAGATGTTTATACCCCATTTCTAATAATTTCATTACTGTAGAAACACCCATACCACCTGTTATATCCACCACAGTATATGCCTGATAAAGATTACCATATTTATAAACTATTTCTGCTAATAAATCGGGTGGTAATTTATATTGAAACTCCGCCACCTGCTCCAAACCATCAAAATCTAATATTACTATAGTAGAACTATCTTTCCCATCACCCCTAGAAACATCTACACCCATAATATATTTATGACCTTCTTCTGGTTCTTTCCATATCCACATAGATTTTTCCATTTCTGCCATATATTTTGGATCTTTAACATAATTTTCGTTTTGGTATTCAATGTATTCATCGTCTATAACGTTACCACCAGAACTAACAAATGACACATCTAATTCTTGTGCTATTTGTTTTTTATCCCCATTCATATCCCTACACATTTCTTCATACCAAGGAGATGTTGCTTTCCAACCATCTTTAACCATTACACTATAATCATTAATGTTATTAGCGTTAGTTTCATATGTTTTACCACTATATTCCCATCTTAACTTATCTCTGCCGATACTATCACATATAATTTCTTCATTTTCATTTCTTATCCACCTTAAACCTCTATTATATCTTATATCTTCATGCCACCTCATTTCAATAATTTTAAAATTATTGTCACCTTTTTTGGCACCATCATATGTTCTATAATATAATGCATCTTGACCATTAGGTGTTGATATTAATGTAACTTTACCACCAGTACCCAAAGAGGTTAGTGCGGCACCAAACACCTCTGCACCGTTATCGATAAAAGCAGCTTCATCCATAATTAAAAATGTAGGCGTATACCCCCTTAACGCATCTTTTGAGGTTGCTAAAGCTTTAACTTCACATTTAGTGGATTTAGTTTTTATATGCCCCTTAGCTTCAATATCTAAATAAGAGTCACCTTCATCTACTCCCCAAACCCATGAGGGTATCTGATCAGTAAAATCTTTAATTTTTTTAAGAAATTCTTGGGCTAATGTTTGTTTATTTGCCAATACCAAAACTTTCCAAGGGTTATTTGGGTCACAAAACGCAATTTTAACTGCTATGTAAGCAGCAGTTGTTGTAGACACTCCAGCCTGTCTTGGTTTAGTAACTATATTACGATTATTTTCTTCATATGAATTAATTATGTCTCTTTGTTTATGAAATAGTTTAAAGGGGACATACCCTTCTTGAGTTAAATCGTATGTTTTAAGAAACGTTTCTATTGCATAAATTGGGTCACCTAAACATTTAGCAAATATTTTTAATTTCTCATTTCTATCCATAATAATTTTTTTAAAACGCCACTACTTTATTATTTTCCCAATTCTCATAGTTTGGGCCTAGTTTATATGTTACATTAGAACCACCACCTACTTTTTCTATAATACCAGCATGATTAGCAGCTGACCAAAAATGTGAATATTGTCCACCAGAATAGTGTGACCCTATATAATCTAAAAAACCTCTCTTTGTTTTTTTTATGTTACTTATATCTTTCATATAATTTATTAAGTCCCTAATCATACTATCATCTTTTCTATTAAAACTATACCCCATATGTTTAGATATTAAAGTTATCCCATTTTTATTAGCAATTTCTTTTGCTGTATCATCTACTTTAGGGTCATGTGATTTTCTGTTAAGTATGGATAATCTTTTTATTGACTCTATTGGGTCATAAGTTTTTACAATATATTTAATCATATCATCCGAAAATCTATCGAGATGTCTTTGAATCTCCCTTAATAATTCATTTTCCCCATATACTGTCATTAAAGTATAAAATCTATAAAATAACGTATGTAAATTATTGTACTTTTGTTCAGGTGTTCCCATATTTAATATTTTTTCATACTCAGTGAACAATATATAACTAAAAATGTCAACTACTGTAAAATCATTCGGTAATTTTTGAAATTGTTGTTTATCTCTAAAATCCATTAAATGGTTAGAACGAGAAAGTACGATATTATATAATTTTTTATTATTCATAACATCTTCAATATTAAGACCATATACATTAAAAAATAAATTAAAAAACTCCGCCAAACCCTCTCTTGATTGATTAAATCGTTTAGAATCACTTTTAAATAAATCTACAATAGAATCCACGTTTAAGTTATTTCTACTCCAAGTGGCTTCTTTAATTAATTTACTATATTGTCTCTCTGTTAGTTTAATCTTCATTTTAAATATTTTCTTGTATATTATAATTAAAATTTTCCTCAGTTTTTGTTGAGTCTGGATAAAAATAACTCATATCTGGAGCACTTAGCTCTTCATATTCATCTTCTAAAACTTCTGATAACATACTTATGTAATCGGAATAATATTCTCCCGGCATTTCAGATCGTACCTCAATTGAAGAAATCATATTTTTATAAAATATATCGGTAATATCAAAACGTAACACCTGACCTTTAATACTACCCTCTTTGTCTTTAATCTCCTCCCACTTACCTTCAGAACCTAAAAACCCTTCTATTTCATCTTTAAAATTACCGAACAATTCATTTTCACCAGTCTGTTCATACGCCCATCTGTATTGACTTGTTAATTCACTACGTAAATCATTAAAAATATCTTCTTCGTCTATTAATCTTAATATGGTTTCAGTGTCGTTTACCATATCTTCTGTTAATATATAACCATGTTCATCATCCATAGAAAACTGACTCATTTCTTGTCCAATAAAATCATGTTCTTTAATATGATCTTTTATATGGGTTATAGATTTTTCATTAAGGTTATCAACAACATCACTTTCCCAATCAACGTCAAAATAACCATATAATTCAGCCCAATCTTCACCCAACACACTTTCAACCGTACTTTGATCACCTTGTCTAAACAACATCGTAAACTCGTCCCAATTATCAACTATTAAATAAACCCTATCCCCTTTTTTTTCTACATCGTTAAAAGTTTGTGGGAAAACATGTTCATCTTTTATATATTTATCAAACCATCCAGTATTTTCTAATAAGTTTACAATATCATTACCATAATACTTACTTCTTAAGTCATCAAACTCAATATACTCTAATGGGTTATCACCAATATCTAATAAATACTCAAATATAATACCTTCCGCATCAAGTTCTGTGATATTAAAATCACCAATCATAATATATGGTAACGTTTTTAATTTATCTTCCCAAACAAGATCATCCTTTTCAAGTTCTGATTCACTTAATTCATAGTTCAAAAATTTAAAAACGCTGTCTTTAAATTTTTTATATTTATTTATGTCTATATATTCTAATAAAATATTTTTTATTGTTTCATTCATCTTACATATAAATACTTACTACAAATAAAAAATCCCACTTTTGGTGGGATTATATATTTTTATCAATTACAAAAATTACATATATTTATGTAATTTCGCAACAGTTTCAAAATCTCCATTATCTAAAGCATCGTTAATTAAATCTTCGATCTCTTTTCTTGACATTTCAGAATAGTCAACATCTTTAGTTTCTTGTGGTGTTTCATCATCGACTTCGGCACCTAGATTGTCTAATACGTCACCCATATCATCGTAACCAGTATCATCAATCATATCATCTAAACCTTCACTTGGTTCTTGATTGTGTAAATCTTTTAATGTTTTAATGACTTCTTTACATTTTTGACTACCTACTAATATTTCTTTCATAAATGAATGAAATTGTTTAGCTGGTAACTTACTTAATTCATGAAATAACCACTGTTTAATATCATAATCATCTGGATCAATACAATCTAAGAATTTTTCCCACATACCAGGACCTAATCTCATTCCCCATATCTCACCTTCTATTGTGTCAGCTTTTTCAATAACCTCAGTTTGTTCTTCAAAGTCTAAATGTCCATCAGCCCAATTAATCGCAGATAACTCTAAAGTCCCTTTAATAAGTTCGTGTACTAACAATGGGAATATCCAAGCTTTAGCTACTACGACAGGAATATCATCACCCTCCTCAATATCCACCTTTTCCATTTCCTCTTCTTCATCCTCATCTTCAGCTTCTTCAGCTTTTCTCCATTCAATTTTTTCAGAACCACCAGCACCACCAGCATCCATTGAACTTTCAGGTATAATCCAATATTGGAAATCAGCCAGTGACATAAGTTTACCATATAAAACCATAAGTCTCGGATTCAACGCATCTAATTCATCAGCAACCATATGAAATATATAATGTCCTTTTTTGGATGCTCCTTGCATTAATGCATTTAATATCCTTCTCTTATCTACTTCCATCTCCAACTCTTCCATCCTTTCAGCACTTTTTGGTTGTTTAGGGACATCAAAATCAGAATCGAAATCCTCATCTTCTTCCTCTTCATCATCACCAAAGTTTAAATCTGTACCTGGAGGGGATAAATTTGCTTCTAACATTTGATCAGGAATATCGAATTCTTCTGATACAATATCTACAGCTAATTTTTCTAAAGCGTCTTTATGGTTTGTTTCTATTTGTCCAACTTCTTGCATTATTGAAAACATCTCCGACATCATACGAGGATTAATACTCTCAACACCATGATATCTTTTTACTTTATTAATAATTTCTTTAAATCTTTTACTGGCTAATTTTTCAGAATAGTTTTGATTTTCTGATCCAGATGGTACGGATTTACTTTTACCATAAATGTGTTCACCACTTCTTAATTTTCCTTCAATATCTGGATTCATTCTCTCAGGATGTTGAGGGTCATATTCAATTGATTCTGTAAGTCTATTAGACCTAAATTTCTCTTTTAGAATTCTTTTTGTAACTTCGTTTATAATATTTTTCTTCATCATATTTTTTTATTGTCCGTAAATCCCAGTTGTCCACATCACCCAAGATTCTTTAGCTAACTTCTCAAATACCCTTTGTACGTTTCTAGTTTCCATATCACCATTACCATTTTCAATTCTTTTCAAAGCGGTTCTAATTAATATGTCTCTAATTTTTTGTTTATTATTTAATAAGTAGTTTATTATTCTTAATTGTTCTTCTAATAATTCTATTTCTGATTCATTATCATCTTCATAATCATCTTCATAATCATTTTTAAGTTCTTCAATCTGATATTCAATAGATTCGATGTCTTGTTTTTGACCATATAACCACCTTTCCATATCTTTTCTAGTCCAATTAAGTAATGGGTATGCGCCAAACATATTAAGGAGACCACTTTCTCTAATATATTCTAGATATCTCATCACATCTCTTCGACCATGATTATCCATTTCTTCTACAATCTGAGGACCTCTGTTTCTTTGGTCTCTTTGTTCTTTTACGATATCTTTTTTTCTTAATTTTTTAACTCCACCATTTTTTTTAAAATTAATATATTCCATTAATTCCCCTTTTTTCATTTTGGGGTTAGTGGATTCTTTTTTAACTTTTTCTGGTAAGTTTTTAAAGTTAGGGGTATCATCAGAAAATTCCTTAGCTCTATCACACCAGTCCCTTTCTTCT
>Ga0233412_10001205_pt1 | contig 13878 bp, 17 predicted proteins | sample Na_anoxic_4_MG_FD_180667 | JGI IMG/M metagenome (GOLD analysis project Ga0233412, IMG submission 180667) | Seawater microbial communities from Saanich Inlet, British Columbia, Canada - Na_anoxic_4_MG | ecosystem: Environmental > Aquatic > Marine > Inlet | place: Canada: British Columbia...
GTTATATGATGAAGGTAAAATAGAGGAAGTAAACTACCAAATATATTTGAAATGGTTTGATGAGTTCATTGAAGATATCCCTATAACTGGGTTAATTTATATAAATACTACACCTGAAAAAAGCAAACAACGTGTTAATATTAGAGCTCGACCTGGAGAGAATATACCATTGGAATATTTAAAACAATGTCATAACTACCATACTACATGGATTGATAATTTTAAAAAACCAGTATCCCTTTTCGACGGTAACATTGATTTTATAGATTCGCTTGGTATACAATCATTAAATAAAATTAGTAGTTTTATATTGGAACACATTAAACCAAAAACACATTATGTTACCGAACAATATATGTACACCAAGTGTTCGTGTTAAATATAATAGTATTTAATCTTCCAATAATAATCGATTATTAAAAATAGATTCTGATCTATATTTTAGTATATCTAATTCATCACTAGTTGTAGGAAATTCCTCTTTTCCGTAAATATCCTGCAATAATAACCACTCAAATAAGCCACCTGTGTATACAAACACAGAGCCGCATCCTAATGTTAATAATTGTTCATATTTTTTAAAAATACTTTCATCATTGGCATTTTTGCCATAAATAATTATATGAATATTCTTGTTTAAATGTTTGTTAATAATAGCCTCTTCATCTTTTATGGCAATTGTGCCTGGTATCAAACAATTTTGTTCTGTAATAGTTAATGTATTAATTAAGATGTAGTTCCTTTTTTTATGCTTAATCACAAATTGTATATCTTCAAATCCTACTTTTCTGATTGACATTTTATTTCCCATAAAAAAGTTTATTATAAAAGTAATTGATTTTGTCTTTATTATTTTATCTAATTACTGTTCTTGATATATTGAGCTTTCCACGCCGGAAATCCTTTTTTTGCTATTGCTTGCATATTTCGCATTGAACACACAAAACTTGATCCGCTATGTGGATTATCAATATTTCCGTGATCATCCTGTAAGTTATCTGAAATTTTATTAATATTCGGATGATTCCACCAACCCTCGCCTGTATTTTCTGGTGGACTTTCATTTCTAAACCAATCCCATAATTCTAATCTAGTCACAGTTGCGGCCATCAATCGTAAACATGTACTAAAATAATCAGTAGGCCACGCGCTCTTATCTAGTGGTACAACGGTGTACGCCCCATTTGCTCGTGTATCTGCATCTGCGCTTGTCAATGTCGTGCTCATATTCGTTATTTATTACTTTATTTGTTTAAAGTGATAAATATTGTTCAATTTAATCAAACTTCACTATTATTTTAACTTCTTCTTTGCGAATGCTTTTTGTGGCTGAACAAGATAATTCTTGTCTTTTCTTTCTTGTTTTTATTTTTTTTTTAACAACACGGTTTTTAGATGTGGAATTTCGTCTGTTCATATCCTTCTCTATTTCGTCTAAATGTTCTCTTATATAATCCAAAATTTTATTCTCTAGTGCCCATTTGAAAAAATTTAGTTGACCAATAGTTGTCTGAATATGCATATCATTTTTATAAGGAATAACAATTCTATCCCAGCGACAAAATGGATCAAATCTTTTTTTAGAATACGCTTTTAATTTTAATTTATAATCAATATATACTTTAAATCTTTTAACTCGACCGTGTTTATCTTTCAAATCGTATCCGATAAATTTAGCTTTTGCGTAATTTGTTACAAACCAATCTATTAATCTTAACGACTCCCTAGAATGACCATTTATTATCGATAAAATTTTACTTAAATTATCATCGCTTCCATAATACTTCAATAATGTATTTAATAATAGATTATTCTGCGTAGCATATTGTGTATTATTCATTTATATATATGCATTGTGTCCCAGAGCTTTAAATACTTATTATTCATCACCTTTAATATTGCTGTCTTTTGGTCGTAAAAATTCGGCTTGTACTTGCAAATCGTCCAAATAATTATGGTCTGATAAAAAGGGATTAATACTTGTTTGTATTATCATATGCCTTTGACTAAGGCGTTCACTATTCAATTCACGATCATTCTGTCGTCGCTCTTCTATTTTTTCACCCAATGGAAAAGTATTCTCTTGTATCTTCGCTTTTTTATTCGTTTCGCGGAGAGATTTTTTCATTATTCCTCCATTTCCCCATACCCAATAATTATATTTTTGAGACATATAAAAATAAATATATTTATTTTTTTTTAATTAATCTCATTTGTTTTGTGAATAAAAATTTATTAGTATATAAATATATTCAAATTTATCCACGTAAAATTTCTGCTAATCTGGCGTTCATTTGCTCTTGATAAGTATCATAAGGGGTTGGGTCACTTGAACCTTTGACCCATTTAATTTTATTATCCGTAGCTAACTCTAATATATATTCTGGCGTCCATCTTGGGTCACCTTGTGTATTTAACATATCCATCATTTTTTCTTTAGTATTACAATTAACAATATTCATAGTTAATAATTGCATATGAAATATTACTCTAAGTTTATGTAAGGTTTTTTCTTCAATAGTAGCCCAATCTGGTTGAGACATGTTTGATTGAGACATTGTTTGAGACATTGGTTGAGACATTATTGAGATTAACAACATTTGTCTAGTCTATAATTCATTCAATTTTATTAATCTCATTTGTTTTGTGAATAAAAATTTATCATCATTTAAACATCTTCTCTCCAAATTACATTTTAAACAACAAATAACCACGTTGTCATTAGTATGACCCATATCATTATTCAATCTATCCAGTGTCCATTGTATAGGTTCCCTGCTATTTTCGTATAAAAGAAGAACTTTTTTTTTACAATAATAACATTTCAACTTCGATATCACCAATTTTTCAAATAATTGAGATTCATCAATAAACTCAGCAGAATACTTATTTTTTTTCGTATCTTGATGCTTGTAGCTATTTAATTTTCTAAGTATTTCACGCTTTGCACATACAGAACCTGTAAATGTTTGACCCAGATATAGCTGATTTATAATAGGAATATGATTATCCATATTTAACAAATAATCCTTATTATCCCATTTTTTAACAATTTTTCGTTCTTGTTTTTTAATTGTCTTGATAATAATTTTTTTATGCATATATATTAATGACGCCAGATAATAATTATTCGCAAAATATCGTAAATCTTCATAATGAAAAACAAAAACAAATAAAGGTTGATATTAAAAAAACAGTTGTTGGGTTTATTTTGTATTTTATTATTTTTGTTATTTTAATTCCTCTTATATTGTTTAAAAGTCAAATGTATGGTATTTTGGAAGCATATATGCCGAATGTAGATCTTATAGCAACTGTAATTTCTTGGCATGGGGGTCCTTTAAAAATATGGGATCATTTATACCCACCGTCGGCCGTAACTATATATGGGTTTTCTTCACAAACTATAATTAATTACCTGTCATTATTAGGCCTTACATATATTATAACTCGTGAAACAAAGCGTACTGGTAGTATAGCGAGAGGATGGTCAATGGCATTTATTATGTTATTAATGACATATCTTCTGCCGGGACAATTTATATCATGGACCATGGACAAAACCAAAAACTTAATATCAAATTATTTCAAATTAAATTTCATCACCACCGATTCAATTGTTGTAGTTCTGGGCTTTTTTCTTGTCGCAACAATCATCACGAGCGAAGCACATATTCTTCATAATTCCAAAAAAAACCTTGAACACATGGCTAAAAAAATAATGAATATTCCTAACTTTGTTAAAAAAATAATATAAACCGATGTCTTTATATTAATATATCAAATGAGTGAAGAATGTCAAGAACTTAAAAATATAAAATACCAAACAATGCTGTTAAATAATAATTCCAAAATTGTTTCAACTAAAGCAAATTCTGATAATTTGGATGATTTTTTAAAAAAAGAAAAAGCTCAAAATAAAAATAAACCTTGGAGCAAATTAGGTCGTTCCACAAAACTTAAAAAAATAAACCATTTTGTAACACATTTTGCAACCGAGAATAAATTAACAACTCCTGATAAAAAAAGATTACACGCATATCTTAATGACTCCCTCGATAGAAAAAAACTACAACGTGTTAAAGATGTAAATTATGATGTTAAAATCGGTCGTATTAAAGCTATTCCTGGTTTGACATTTAATAAGATTAAACAAAAATTCACACTGCGCCGTGTAGATAAAAAAAAATCAACATTAAAAGGGTTGGCGCCAAAGCGAAAGAAAAATAAAATTGATATAAAAGAAAACTTATAAAATAATAGTAATATACAATGGATGAATTACCCTCTTTGACAAATATTATTCATTCTTTATCTGTTCCAAAACAAATTCAAGAAACCGATATAGACGAGCTAAGAGAAAGCGTTTATTTGATTATAGATGACTTTATTAGCAATAATATTGGGGAATATCGTTATAAAGATTTCACACACAGACTATTTGAACATACATATCATATATTAGAAGTACTCCACGATAACACAAATTTCCTTATCGAATTGAATTTATCAGAATTAATCGATGAAGGTATTTACAGTTATTTTGAATTTTATGGTGTAAAACGTTCTGAAACAACTAAAATCACAACACCGAAAAATAAAAGACCTTATTCACAGATATTGAAAAATATTAAGAAAAAAGATACCCATCAACAAGGTACTATTGAATGGTATCAATTTCGATGGAATCATATTACAGCGAGTAGTGCTTGGAAAGCCTTAGAACAAGAATCTACAAAAAATCAAATCATATTGGATAAATGCAAACCTATTAATATTGCAAAATATTCCAGGGTAAATATTACATCAGCAATGCACCACGGTCATAAATTTGAACCTCTATCTATTCTTATCTATGAAAATTTATATAATACTAAAATAGGTGAATATGGGTGTATAGAAAATGATGATTACCCTCATCTCGCAGCATCACCAGATGGTATTAATATAAAATTAGATAATCCGCGATATGGAAGGGCCCTAGAGATTAAAAATCCAACAACGAGAGAAATATGCGGTATTCCCAAAAAAGAATATTGGGTTCAAATGCAAATGCAAATGGAATGTTTAAATTTGGATGATTGTGATTTCCTTGAAACAGCATTTAAAGAATATAAAACCGAAGATGAGTTTTTGAAAGATGGGAACTTCAATACAACAAAAGATGGGAAAAGAAAAGGGATTATTCTGTGTCTTAATGATGGTACAAAACCAACATATGAGTATGTGCCATTAACCATTACCACTTACACACAATATGAAATATGGCGCAATGAAACAATAGATTTTAATCCACATCTAACATGGATTACAGATACATATTGGTATTTAGAAACAATTTCTTGTGTGTTGGTACGTAGAAATAAATTATGGTTTAATGCTATAAAACATAAATTTAAAGAAGTATGGGATATCATTTTAAAAGAACGGAAAGATGGTTATGAACATAGAAAACCAAAAAAACGCGTTAAGAAAGGTCCAAAATTAGCAATTACAACCCCGCCGCTCAAACCTCAAAATACACCAACGATTTCAAATCTGAAAATTGATACACAATCATTAAAATCTTTTGCTTTGGAAATTTAAAGTTTACCACAATAATAATTTATTCGATTACAGTGCTCTTTTGGAGGAACAACAGGTGCATGATCACAGTGTTTTAACTTATATAATCCACCGCACATATCAGACGGCATGGTCAAACCATTACAGGGTGAGTCCCAATATCTTTTATTATTTGTAATTTGTGCGTAAGAACCAACCGCGAACGTTGGATATAATTTATATGCTTTTTCCATATCTAAATCGGAAAGACCAGGGTTGTTTTTCATTTGATAAGTTGGATATAATAAACCTTTTGTATCACTATTAGGAAATACACCTGGCGTTAAATTTAAAAATCCTTCCTTTTTATTATTTAGAATAATAGAGATGCCTAAAACAGCTAAGACAGCTATCATTACCTTTAAACATAAATCTTTCTTCATATATAGATAACAAATATATTATTTTGATATTATATATATATGGAATCTAAAACATCGACTGTGCCGATGGCAACAGCTGTAGCTCGACCCCAAGGTCATCTCGCGGTTCCTCTTGTTCCAACATTAACTGCTCAACCGTACACACCGCCACAAGAAGTAAAAGTAGAACATCCAGGAGAAGGATCATTTGAGAGGAATTGGAGAGACCCATACCTTGAATTTGGTGGCAGGTTTGAGATGGATTATCCAGATGATGATGATGATACGTTTAGCGCGCCAGAGCACCGACAAATTCGTCTCAAAGCTTTGAAGAAACTTCAATCGGAAAATTCAGGTTTTGACATTCCATTACACCCTTGAAGATTTAAAACGCCGTTTTTTCAATATATTTATTCATAATATATATATTGAATGCCCTCACATAAAAGCGAAGATTATAAGATTACTGCTGTTAAATACTTTTTGGAAAATAAAAGTTCCTATGTAAATACCTGTAAAATATTCAAATGTAGTGAAAGAAGTTTGAAACGATGGATTGAAAAATACAAAACTCAATATAATATTACACGAACCAATCGTCCCGCTATTTCCTATAAAATTACACAAGAACAGGTGAAAGATGCTTTACAATTACTCAAAGAAAACGAACAGATTACGATGAACGAACTTCAATATCAACTACAAAAGAAACATAAAACATTAGATATTTCACAACAACATCTCGGCACAATTCTACGAGAAAATAACAAAACACGGAAACGAACACGCCATTCACATTTTCCAATTATAAGGTATAAGAAACCGATTTTCAAACAAACTGAATTGAGTAAGTTTTATAGTGGGATTAGTAAGCATCCAATAAATAAAATTATCAGTATTGATGAAACTGCTATACGTCCGGTTATGATGAACGAATATTCCAGATGTGAATTAGGTAAGCGGTGCGTATTCAAAACAAACGATACATTTATGTTTCGCAAATATACATTATTAGTAGCAATCAGCAACACTAAATGTATTGGTTGGACTATGTTTGAAAAGGGTGCTATGAATAAGGAGCGATTTGTTGAGTTTATGAAAGAATACATATTTAGAAAATACAAAGACCATCTAATCGTTATGGATAATGCTGGGGGACACAGAAACAAGTATGTATGGGACGCTATTACCGAAAGTGGTAATCAATATTTACATTCCGTTCCATATACACCGATCACCAATCCCATAGAAGCGTTCTTTAACCAAGTCAAACATTATCTCAAACAGAATAAGAGTGTATTACGATATAATGAACTGAATAAATCGGTAGAGAACGCAATCGCAAAAGTAAAACCTGAAAACTATAATAATTATTTCAACTATGCTTATGATAAAGAACAATTCAAACTACCATCAATACGTTCAACACGTAGGAGAACGTTGAAGAAATATAAAAAAGGATAATAACATAAAAAACAAAATCATACCATCAAAATATCAATATGCACAATCATAAAACAACTTCATATTTATAAAATAATATAATTGGTCAAAGGTGTAACAAGCGACCTAAATATTATAGCATACATTATTATTGCATATATATGAACTTGATATGATGTATCTTTTGTAAAATTAAACAACTTTATCGGTAAATCAAGTCCAAATCTACCAACAATCGATAATAATAGACCAAATACCATACCAACTATCAAACTATAATTATTACCATATTTGGAAATAATATAGTAATTAATTACTCCAAATATACCATATAATAATGGTATAAAAATTGGAAATAATTCATATGGAATAGATGAAGGGCGATGTTTATTATTATACGCAATTCCAATATATCCTAGTGTAATTATAGAAATAAAACTGGAAATGAAAAACACATTTAGGGTTGTTTTTAAATTCATTATTATAATATATATATATATATAATAATGAAGATCGATACTAATTTATTAATTCAAACGTCCATCGCCGCGTGTTTAGTAATTTTTGGAGTAGTTACTAAAAACTCATTCGAACAATTAGGGTTTCCTAATCATCCAATCGGGAAACCACTTGGAATGGGAATGTTTATAATGGGTTGGATATATATTGCTTACATATTCTCTATAAATAAACCAAATAAACTCGCGTTTATCCTTCCTTCCATAGGAATAGTGATTGCAGTAATGATGATGAAACAATATATGGTTAAAAAACAAACTCCGCCTATGGTTTTCCCAGTAATATTTGCTCTATCGTGGATAATTCTTGGTTTAAATGCTGGAAATCATTTATCTGGTAATCAAAAATATTTGGGATTATTTGCAAGTTTTTTGGTATTATTAAGCATGATGCAAATATTGCCGTATCAGCGAACCCATAATATTGTTGATGGTCCAGGACAGCCTCTATTTGTGATAGCGTGGGGTATATTAATAATGTTAAATAGCAATAGATAAAAAACGGCGTTTTAAATCTTCAAGGGTGTAAAAGATGAACATGGTGTGGATAATTATTTCAAACCAGGGATATTTAGTGGAAAGGTTCCCACAAAGAAAGCCTATGAAGATGTCATGGGAAAGTTTAGAGCATTACAGGATACCACACACCCTGTGATTAAAAGACAAACAGCGGCGGCGTTAGCGGTTTCGAGATTTAGACGAGGGAATATAGCACGAAAACAGATTAAAAAAAAGAAACTGCAACAACAAAAAACAGAAAAAATAAAAAAACAAGTGGACAAACTACTACCTCATCTTGATTATGCTGGGGCAAAAGCATAACAAAGCGTCATAAAAGGAGAAAGAAAAAACGAAGAAAGAAAACAAGAAAACGCAAAAAGAGAAGAAGGAAAACTCGCAAACGATAATTTTATAAGTATTGTAAAATATAATATTTATAGAATCATTATTTAAAATTTTGACGATATACAAGAATAAGAATGAATACTGAAGATTGTGTACTAAAACGAAATGGACAAAAAGAAAATATTTCTTTCGATAAAATCCTTACTCGTGTGAAAAAATTAGGAGCTAGTGATTTATCTGTGAACTACACCTCGCTTGTGCAAAAAATCATTGACCGCTTATATGACGCGATCCCAACTACTCAAATTGACGAATTAACAGCACAACAGTGTGCGTCGCTTATCACAACACATGGCGATTACGGTGAACTCGCAAGCAGGATTCTTGTATCCAATCATCATAAAAATACACCAGAAACCTTCCATGAAACAATGTCACAATTATATCATTTTAATGATATTAATAATACACAACATCCACTAATTTCTCATGAATTATGGGAAATCGTAGATAATAATAAAGATTTATTGGAAAATATTATTAATTATGACCGAGACTATTTAATCGATTATTTCGGGTTTAAAACATTGGAAAGAGCCTATTTAATGCGTATTAATAAGAAAATAGTAGAAAGACCACAACATATGTGGCTAAGAGTTGCATTGGGTATTTGGGGTAATAATTTTACGAAGGTTAAAACGACATATGATGCAATGAGTCAAAAATATTTTACTCACGCTACCCCAACATTATTCAATGCGGGTACACCCCGTAGTCAACTCTCTTCGTGCTATTTATTAGCTATGAAAGATGATAGTATTTCTGGTATTTATGAAACTCTATCTGATTGTGCGAAAATCAGTAAGTGGGCTGGTGGAATTGGTTTACATATTCATAATATTAGGGCTTCCGGTTCACATATACGAGGAACAAATGGTACAAGTAATGGCATCGTCCCAATGCTCAGAGTATTTAATAATACCGCGCGCTATGTTGATCAAGGAGGCGGAAAGCGGAATGGTTCATTCGCTATCTATATCGAGCCCTGGCACGGGGATATTATGGCATTTTTAGATATGAAGAAAAATCACGGAGACGAGGAGCAAAGAGCAAGAGACTTATTTTATGCATTATGGATCCCAGATGAATTCATGCGCAGAGTTAAAAATGATGAAATGTGGACTTTAATGTGTCCTGACCAATGTAAAGGTCTGAGCGATACATATGGTGAAGATTTTGATATTTTATATAAACATTATGAAAAAGAAGGTAAAGGGTTGCAACAAGTCAAAGCAAGAGAAGTATGGTTTAAAATTCTTGATTCGCAAATGGAAACAGGGACGCCATACATGCTCTATAAAGACGCGTGTAATAAAAAAAGCAATCAGCAAAATCTAGGCACCATAAAGAGTTCAAATTTGTGTACAGAGATCATCGAATACTCTAATGCAAATCAGACAGCTGTTTGTAATTTGGCCAGCATTGGTTTACCTAAATTTATTAAAAAGAAAGAAACTGGTTGGAATTCTGTAAAAATTTACACAAAAGCCAATTGTATTTACTGTAAAATGGCAAAAAAAATGTTAGATAAAAACGATATTAAATATGAAGTATTGGAAGTAATGGCGGAAGAGATAGATAGTTTTAAACATCTCTTCAAGTGTACATATGAGATTGAGCCCACAACTTTCCCACAAATTATAGTGAATGAAAAATATCTTGGACCTTATGACGAATTGGTTAAACAATTGCGTTCAGAATTCGATTATGAAAAGCTACATGAAATTACAAAAATCATAACAGATAATTTAAATAAGGTTATCGACGTAAATTTTTACCCTACAGAAAAAACCAGACGTTCAAATATGCTCCATCGACCAATTGGTATAGGCGTTCAAGGTTTTGCTGATACACTGGCATTAATGGATATTCCTTTTCATTCTAATATGGCCAAAGAGATAAATATAAAGATATTTGAAACCATTTATCATGCAGCATTAGAAAGAAGCAATGAAATTGCACAAGAACGCTTACCGGATATTAATCATATTTATTCTCATATAGAAAATTTTAATTTTAAAACCGATATTCATTCACATGAAGTATTAAGTACAAGTGATATACTACATACTACAAACAGCACCATGTTAGGAGTAGATTGGGACAGTCTTGCATTGATTAAATCTACAACACTTAAAAAAGCTGAACTTATACAACGACACCATCATCCAAACTTAGCTGGTGCATATAGTAGTTTTTCCGATAGTCCTGCAGCATTGGGTATTCTTCAATTTGATATGTGGAATGTTAAACCCAGTGATAGATATGACTGGGATACTCTTAAACAAAATATCATTAGATATGGTTTAAGAAATAGTCTATTGGTAGCGCCAATGCCAACAGCTTCAACTAGTCAAATTTTGGGAAACAATGAATGTTTTGAGCCTTTCACAAGCAATATTTATGTTAGGCGCACAATAGCTGGCGAATTTGTTATTGTAAATAAACATCTTATGAATGAATTAATTGCACTGGGAAAATGGAATGATGATGTTAAGAATAGTATCATTGCCAATGGAGGATCTATTCAACAACTGGACTTACCAAAACCAATCAAAGAAAAATATAAAATTGTATGGGAAATTCCTATGAAACATGTATTGGAGATGGCAAAAGATAGAGGTGCGTATATTTGTCAAAGTCAAAGTACCAATTTGTGGATGAAAGACCCTGATTATAAGAAATTAACTGCAATGCATATGTTCGCTTGGGGATGTGGTTTAAAAACAGGTATTTATTACTTAAGAACAAAAGCTAAAGCTGCTCCCCAACAATTCACTATTGAACCACCAGCAAATCCAACTACCACCACAACTACCGTTGAAGAAGAAGAAGACTGTTTAATGTGTGGTGCCTAAAATATTAATATTTATAAATATACATATATATATATTAATATGTTGCGGAAAACAAAGAAAAAAAAAATTATATCACAAAAAACTTTAAAAGATGAGAAAGTTGCATTGGGTAGTCTTGATTTTTCTATAGCTAATAAATACAAGAAAATTCTTGAAAAACTTGCAGAGATTAATATTTTGATTAAAAAGAGAAAAAACAAAGATGATAGAGAAACTTTAGTGGATTTAATAGCACAGAAGGCATTACTACAATCACAATTAAAAGATTGGGATGAAGCGGGAAGACCAATAGATAAAAAAGGGTTTCAAATATTTCTTCAGGAAAAATGTTTTCAAGACGAAATGAGGCTGCCACATACAGGAGACATAACTTTCAAGAATTGTATTTTAAAAGGGTTGCGCTTTTATCTTAGTGATTCAGAAAAAAGAAAAATTAAAGAAAGCATACCACTTTTAACTACAAATGACTATCGTATTATAGTAATAAATGGTCACGGTGCAATCGAAGGAAATGTCAAAGTACAGACAAGCAGCAGAAGTATTAAAGTTAGTAGGGCTAAGTCAAGACCGTTGGTGATTAACCAAATGCCTAATGGTTGCTGGTATTTTGCACAAGCTTTTCCTGGTTCATCAACTTTAATGTGTAATAGGGTTGATAAGGCACAATTCGAAAATATGAATGACCCAACAAAACGCGATGAATTTGTTTCAAGACTATTTACAGAAGGCACATTTCATACCTTTATGTCGGGGAAAACCCACGAAGAATCTGATACAGCTATGGTAGGAATTCCCAAAATGCCTTTTCATAACAAAGCTTGGGATTTTGGTGAATCAGGCTGGAAAGAAAGAAAAACAATAATGGGTATATATGATTTTACAGACCCTGAATTAAATTTACAGGAAGATCTTACTAGGCGCAAGGATTCCGATGGTTTTTATATTTATCATAAACATCCAGAATCTCAAGACCAGTCACACTATGCCCCTTCCGACAAATTAAGAAATCATTTGCATATGAGTGATGACCCAAATGAAGGGGCATTCCATGATGTGAGGAAAAAAAAGACGAAGGAAACATACAAGGCATTCGTAAAAAAAAACAATCGCAAACCTGTAAAAGGTAAAGATAATATTAAGGGTCAGTTTACATATAGTTTAGATGAGATCACTCAAACATATCCATTAAATCGCGAAGCCGCAAATAACAAATTTAAACGAGTGTATAGACACAAGATATTTGCTGCGGATTGGGCTGCTGTTCGACGAGATGGAGATAGTAATATATACGATCCCATGGCAAAAGGGTCTGATGGTGTATCTATTAGACAAAGAATGATAGATGCAATGGAAAGAAATGGTGATATTAATTTAACCGATGTTTTAACATGGTTTGATCCTAATGCCCCTGGAGCAGTTGATCGTCGTAAAGTTATATTCGTAGATTGGTCTTGTCAACCAATATCTATTCGCGTTAGTGTCAATGGGGGTAATTATTCAGTTGCGAATATTGATCGCTTACCTTCTGATTATAATAAAGACGACAGTGAAGGAGATTTAATAGCTTTGCAAGCCTGCCGAAATGGGTTCGAAAAAATGGCCAGGAGGTTAAATTTAATTTTTAATAGAGTTCAAAGTAGATTTATAGAGAAAAATACAGGACAAACAAGTATTATTAGACAAGCAGAAATGCCTCCACCGGAAGATTTAAGTAGACCCCCGTTACCACCACTATCTCCATTTACTGCACAGGTAGACGCCGACCCAGTGTATACTGCCGGGGTAGGAGCTTTGGCAGGACCTACGGTGCGTGATGCAATGGATATTGAGGGTGGGCGTAGAAAGAAAACACGAAGAAAACGAAGAAGAAAACGAAGAAGAAAAACAAGAAGAAAAACCAAAAGAAAATAATTTTCTCTCCATCTTTCTAAATGAGATATTATATTCCCGATAATATACTATCTATTGCGCATAGAGGATATTCATCAAAATATAAAGATAACAGTTGGCCAGCTTTCAAGAATGTAAAGAAAAAGGGTTTTGATATGATAGAAATTGACATACAATTATGTAAAAGTGGCGAAATCATTATTTATCATGATAAATTTTTAAAAAACAAGCAAATATCAACCCTCACCCTAGCAGAAATAAAAAAAAAGAAAAAATCAATTATTACATTACAAGAAT